>Ga0272442_10001047_pt1 | contig 42748 bp, 32 predicted proteins | sample SSMForm2O_FD_200262 | JGI IMG/M metagenome (GOLD analysis project Ga0272442, IMG submission 200262) | Marine sediment archaeal communities from Little Sippewissett salt marsh, Falmouth, MA, United States - SSM-Form-2O | ecosystem: Environmental > Aquatic > Marine > Wetlands > Sediment ...
ACCAACGCCTTTCACCTGACGGGTGAAAGCCCGTCAGGCTCGCCGCTGGCCGAAAATCGGCCTCATTGCTGACTCTGGTCGAGGATGGTGGCCGCACGCCGTTTTCTTACCGCGGAATCGTGGTGCGGGGGCGACCAGATAGTGCCCTGCGGGCTCGTTGACACCCGGGCGGACCCACCCTACACTCGCAGCCCGAAGATGCTGGATCGGATCCACAAGCGGGACGGCACGGTCGTCCCCTTCGACCTGACCAAGATCGCCGTGGCGATCCGCAAGGCCCTGGCCGCGGTGGGCGAGGACGATCCGCCCGTGGCCGAGTGGCTGGCCGGCTCGGTGCGCCAGAAGCTCTTGGCCCGCTTCCGCGCGGACGAGATCCCCACCGTGGAGCACATCCAGGACGTGGTCGAGGAGACCCTGATCGAGGCTGGCCGGGCCATGGTGGCCAAGGCGTACATCCTCTATCGCCAGCGCCACGCCGACCTGCGCGACACGGGCCAGATGCTCGACGAGTCGGTGCTCGCCATCGACCGCTATCTCGACGGCCGCGACTGGCGGATCCAGGAGAACGCCAATATCGGCTACTCCCTGCAGGGACTCAACCTGAACGTGTCCGCGGCCGCGGCTGCGCGCTACTGGCTCGAGCGGGTCTACTCCCGCGAGGTGGCCGAGGCCCATCGTGCGGGCGACCTGCATCTCCACGACCTGGGGCAGCTCTCGGTGTACTGCTGCGGCTGGGACCTGTACGATCTGCTGGTCCGCGGCTTCGGCGGCGTGGAGGCCAAGGTCGAGAGCCGCCCGCCGCGCCACTTCCGCTCGGCGCTGGGCCAGGTGGTCAACTTCTTCTATACCTTGCAGGGCGAGGCGGCCGGCGCCCAGGCGCTGGCCAACGTCGATACGCTGCTCGCGCCCTTCATCCGCTACGACGATCTCGACTACGACGGCGTCAAGCAGGCGGTCCAGGAGTTCGTGTTCAACATGAACGTGCCGACCCGGGTCGGTTTCCAGGCACCCTTCACCAATCTCACGCTCGACGTGCGCTGTCCGCCCGAGCTGGCCGACACCGCGGCGATCCGCGGCGGCGAGCCCACGGGCGATACCCTGGGCGACTTCGATCGCGAGCGCGAGCTGTTCCACCGCGCCCTGGGCGAGGTGCTGCTCGGCGGCGACGCGCGGGGCCGGCCCTTCACCTTCCCCATCCCGACCTACAACCTGGTGCCCGGCTTCGACTGGGAGCACCCGTCGCTCGACGTCATGTGGGAGATGACCGCCCGCTACGGCCTGCCGTACTTCGGCAACTTCATCGGCTCGGGCATGGATCCGAGCCAGGTGCGGGCGATGTGCTGCCACCTCAGACTGGACACGTCCAGGATCGAGGAGCGGCTCGGGCGGCCCGGAGGTCGGGGCGGTCTGTTCGCCGCCCATCCGCTGACCGGCTCGGTGGGCGTGGTCACGCTGAACTGTCCGCGGCTGGGTCTGCGCGCCGAGGGCCGGCGCAGCCGCTTCCTCGAACTGCTCGACGAGCAGCTGGTACTGGCCTGCGAGGCCCTGGAGGCCAAGCGCAAGCTCCTCGAGCGCCTGACCGAGCAGGGGCTCTATCCGTACTCGCGGGTCTATCTCAAGGAGCTGCGCGAGGGCACCGGCCTGTACTGGCACAACCACTTCTCCACGATCGGCGTGGTCGGCGTGAACGAGGCCTGCCTCAACCTCTTCGGCCAGGACATCGGCACCGAGGTCGGCCGCGAGTTCGCGTCGGCCCTGCTCGAACGCATCCGGGAGCGCGTGGAGCATTTCAGCGCCGAGACCGGCAATCTCTACAACCTGGAGGCCACTCCGGCCGAGTCCACCGCGTACCGGCTGGCCCGGCTGGACCGGGAGCGCTACGGCGACCGGGCGCACGCCGCCGGGGGCAGGGAGCCGTACTACACCAACTCGACCCACCTGCCGGTGGGGTACACCGACGATCTGTTCATCGCGCTCGAGCACCAGGAGCCGCTGCAGGAGCTGTACACCGGCGGCACGGTGTTCCACGCCTTTCTCGGTGAGCCGATCGAGGATGCGCGGCAGTGCCGTCTCCTGGTACGGCGCATGGCCGAGCGGACGCGGCTGCCGTACTTCACCATCACTCCGACCTATTCGATCTGTCCGATCCACGGGTACATCGCCGGGCTCCACGAGACCTGCCCGATCATGGTGGAGGAGCCCCGCTGATGAAGATTGCCGGACTGCAGGGCACCACCTTGATCGACTTTCCGGGACGCATCGCCACCATTGTGTTCCTCGCGGGCTGTGACCTGCGCTGCCCCTTCTGCCAGAACCCGGATCTGGTGCTGCGCCCGGGCGAGATGTCCCTGCTGCCGCTGGAGGACCTGCTCGCCGATCTCGAGCGGCGGCGGCGGCTGGTCGACGGGCTGGTGATCTCGGGCGGCGAGCCGCTGCTGCAGGACCTGGCGCCGCTGCTCGGCGTGGCGCGGGATCTGGGCTACGGCCTCAAGGTCGACACCAACGGCACCAGCCCGGAGCGGCTGGCAGCGCTGATCGCCGAGGGCCTGGTCGACATGGTCGGGATGGACGCCAAGACGGACGAGGCGCGCTACGCCCGGCTCGGCGGCACCGCTGGCGCCGACACCTGGAGCCGCGTGCTGCGTACGGCCAGCCTGGCCCTGGAGGCGGGGCTGGAGCTGGAGGTGCGGACAACCGTGGCGCCGGGCTGGATCGACGAGCCGGCAATGGAGCAGATCGCTCCGGCGCTCGCCCGGATCGGCGTGCGGCGCTACGTGCTGCAGCAGTTCGAGCCGGATCACTGCCTCGATCCGGCGATGCGGGAGATCGAGCCCCTGCCGGGCTCCGCCCTGCGCGCGCTGGCCGACATCGCGGCGCAGCACCTGCCCGAGGTCGACCTGCGCGGCCTGCTTTCTCTGGAGCAAGGGCGTTGACGATCCTCCTCGCCCTCGCTGGAACCGTGCTGCTGTTCTGGCTCGTCAGCTTCACGCGGGGCATGCTGATGATGAGCCGCGGGCCGGCGGTGCGCGCGGACGACGACCGGCCGCTGCCCGATCCGCCGCCCAGGGTCTCGATCTGCGTGCCGGCCCGGAACGAGGAGGACGCGCTGGACGCTTGCCTCGAGAGCTTGCGAGGGCAGGACTATCCCGACCTCGAGATCGTGGTGCTCGACGACCGCTCCACCGATGGCACCGGAGAGATCCTGGCCCGTCACGCAGAGGCCGATCCGCGGATCGAAGCGCTGCGCGGCGAGGAGCCGGCCAACGGCTGGTACGGCAAGCCCAATGCGCTGCGGCAGGCCGTGGACCGGGCCGACGGCGATTGGCTGCTGATGGCCGACGCCGACACGGTCCACGCCCCGACCAGCGTGCGCAGCGCCCTGGGCTACGCCCTGGCCGAGGGGATCGCCGGGCTGTCACTGACGCCGAGGCTGATCTGCGGCTCGTTCTGGGAGGGCCTGGTGATGCCCTCGGTCGGCTCGATGCTGATGGCGCGGTACTCGCCGGCGCGGGTCAACGATCCGGATGACGCCACGGTGTTCGGCAACGGCCAGTACTTCCTGGTGCGGCGGGACGCGTACGAGCGGGTGGGCGGCCTGGCCGTGGCCAGGGACGCGCTGGACGAGGACGTGGTGTTCGCCCGGGCGCTGAAGGGCTCCGGGCTGGGCTATCACCTGGCGGCCGGCGACACGGTGTTCGCCACCCGGATGTACACCGGCCTGCGGGACATGTTCCAGGGCTTCGCCAAGAATGCCTTCAGCACCATGGGTCGCAGCCTCGGCCGGGTGATCCTGTTCAGCGTGGCCACCTGGATCCTGTCACTGGTGCCGGTCACCACCGCGGTGGCCTCGGCCGTCGTGCTCGCGCGCGGCGCCGCGACGGCAGTTCCGCCGCTCCTGCTGTGGGCTGGCCTCGGTCAGTTCCTCGTGCTGCTGGCGATGCAGACCACTATCAGGATCCGTGCCGGCTTCCCGGCGTGGATGAGCCTGCTCGCGCCGCTGTCCGGAATGGTGCTGTGGCTGATGGTGATCAACTCGGCCTATCGCGGCCTATCGGGCAAGGGCGTCACCTGGAAGGGGCGAACCTACGAGAAGCGGTGAGCTCAGGTGTTCTGGCCGGGCCAGTCCTCGGACAGGATGATCGGCACGCTCGAGCGAGAGGTGGCGCAGTACACGCCGAGGACCCCGTCGCCGTTCACGTCGCCCTGCGCCTCCATGATGAATCCAGGCCCGGCGTAGCCGCTCGGGAAGTGCAGCGGCGCGGAGCCGCAGGGATGGTTGACGCAAGGCGCCTGGCTCACGTCCGGGCAGGCGACCATGCGGAAGGCGTGCCAGGTGGTTTCCTTGTCCGGGCGGTACCCGATCTGCTCGTACCCCGAGATCATGACGCTGGTCGGCGTGGGCCACGCCAGCGTTGATTTGCCCGTGAGCGCGACCGGCGCCACCGGCGCCCAGCCGTTGCCGACGTACTCGCCGAACTCGTTGAAGTACGTCTCCTGATTGGTGGAGACGAGCTTGAAGTTGGTCGCCACCTCGGCCACGCGTCCCCGCCAGACCATCGGCTGGAGCGTGGCGATACCGATTGCCGCGAGCACCGCGATGATGGCCACGGTGACCATCAGCTCGATCAGGGTCCATCCGGCTTGCCTGGTTCTTCTCACGGCGCGCCTCCAGTCCAAGCTCTGGTAAATGTTACTATATCATCTGTCGGTCCTCCGGGCAATCCCGAATCTGCGGAAGCAGGTTTCCGGGTTATTTCGCGGCTCGGAGCTTGCGCCGCGCGGGATACTCCTCTACGCTGTGCCGCGATTCGTCTGGATCCGTCAGTGGAGGTGGGTGTTGAAGAAGCTACTCATGTTGGCCGTCTCGGCGCTGTTCCTGCTCCTCTCCCCCATGGCGGTCGCGGGAACGACCGTGACCCACGAGGTGAGCTTCGAGGCGCCGCTGGCCTCGCCCCTCGGTGAGTTCGATCGGCTCGAGATGAAGGGCTGCTCGACCTCCGGCGAGCTCGGTCAGCCCCGGCTGCCCGCGCGCACGGTGGAGTTGCTGGTGCCCCACGGACACAGCGTGGTCGGCGTGGAGGTCGAGGCCGTGGAACGGCGTGAGCTGTCCGGGTTCCACCGGGTGCTGCCGGCGAGCCGCCCGGTGCCGCTGCTGCCGGACTTCGTTCCCGAGCCACCGATGGCGGATCCCGGTGTGTACGGCGTTGACCACCCGCTGCCCGGCCGGCGCTTCGAGGTGCTCGATCCGCAGGGCTTCCGGGGTTACCGGCTCCAGCCGGTCAAGCTGTTTCCGGTGGAGTACCGGCCTCGCAGCGGGCGCCTGGCGTACTTTCCGCGCATGCGGATTCGGATGACCACCGAACCCATCAGCGGCGCGCCCATCCCCGGCGTCGGTTTCCGTGCGCTGGACGTGGACCGGAACGCGGTGCTGCGCAGGGCGGCGAACGCATCGGCGCTGCAGAGCTATCCGCGGCAGCGGGTGATGCCGCTGGGCCGCCCCGCGGCGCTTCCTCCGGGCGACTATCCGTACGTGATCGTGACCAGCGAGGCCCTGGCCGGGGATACGGGCGGACACGGCTTCCAGGATCTGGCGGACGCCCGTACCGCCGCCGGCCTGGCGGCGCGCATCGTGACGATGGAGACGATCCGGGCCGAGTACGACGGAACGCGGCCGGACGGCGCCGTCGACGACGCCACCCGCCTGCGTCAGTTCATCGCCGACGCCTATGCCACCTGGAACACCCGCTACGTGCTCCTCGGCGGCGACGCGGACATCGGTGACGTGGGCGGGGAGAGCGGCGACCTGGTCGTGCCGGTGCGCTACCTGGCATCCAACGATACGATGGACGACGACGAGACCGCGTCGGACATCTACTTCTCCAACCTCGACGGCACCTTCGACGGAAACGCCAACGGCGTGTACGGGGAGCCCGACGACGGCGAGGGCGGGGGCGAGATCGACCTGGTGGCCGAGGTCTTCATCGGCCGCGCGCCGGTGGACAGCACCGCGGAGGTCAGGAACTTCGTGCGCAAGACATTGAGCTACGAGGCGTCGGAGGGTGAAGGCCTGAAGCGGGTCTGGATGGCGGGCGAGTGGCTGTTCGACGGTTCGGAGTACGGCATCGATGACATCTACGCCAAGCCGTTCAAGGAGGAGATTCACCAGGACGCCTTCGGCGACAAGGTCTTCTTCGAGGTCAGCACGCTGTACCAGAAGGACTTCTGGTGGGGCCCCTCGGACATCCTCGATGTGCTCAACGGCGGCCTGCACATGCTGAACCACCTGGGACACTCGGACCAGACCAACAACATGCTGCTGACCACGCCGGATTTCGACAACCTGCAGAACGCCGACTACTTCCTCGACTACTCGCAGGGATGCTATGCGGGCTGCTTCGACAATCGTTCGCTGTACATGCCGTCCGAGGGCATCCACACCAAGGAGCCGATCCGTGACGACTGCATAGCCGAGCATCTGGTCACCGCGCCCGCCGGCGCCTTCGCAGCGATCATGAACAACCGCTTCGGACTCGCCGGATACGGGCCCGATGACTCGCCGTCGCAGCAGTTCGACTATAACTTCTTCAACGCGTTGATGAACAACGGCAAGAGCCGGCTCGGCGAGGCCCAGGCCGCCTCGCGCGAGGCCAGCAACTGGCGGATCAACGAGATGGGCATGCGCTACGTCTACTACGGGATCAACCTCTTCGGTGACCCGGCGCTGGAGGTCAAGACCTCGTACGTCATCGACAACCGGGGCTACATCGAGCTGGCGCGGGCGAGGTATCGACCTCCGATCACGGTGGCGATCACCGTGCTCGACGCCGGGCCCAACGTCGATCCCGACGCGGCCGACAAGATCACGGTGACGCTCGCGAGCGACACCGAGCCCCTCGGCGAGCCGGTCGTGCTGACCGAGCAGGGCCCTGACAGCAGCGAGTTCTTCGGTACCATCCGCATCATGCTCGGCAGCCCGGAGGCGGATGGACGGGTCCAGGTCAGGGCAGGCGACACGATCGTCGCAGAGTACGTGGACCAGGACGACGGCAGCGGCAATCCGGCCACGATCACCGCCACCGCCGAGGTGCACTGCGACTCGGACGGCGACGGGTACGACGACAGGGCCTGCGGCGGCGACGACTGTGACGACGACAACCGCGACCGTCATCCGGGCGCGGTGGAGTGGTGCAACGAGATCGACGACGACTGCGATGACCAGGTCGACGAGGAGTGCACCGACTGCGTCAAGACGCAGGAGCCGGACATCAGCGATACCGTCTGGGATCCGAACCCGATGAGCTGCGGCGACTGCTTCGACGGCGACTTCGACGAGCCAACCATGGGCGAGTACGAGGGCTACTACTACTGGATGGACGCCTTCGAGTTCGAGGTCGAGGCCGGCCAGACCATGCGCTGGACAGCGGAGCATCCGGTGAGCGACGGGTTCATGGCACAGGCGCTGATGGACCGGCGAGGTGAGTACATCCTCGACGACCAGTTCACCGGGTACATGGAGCACACCTTTGCGCAGAGTGGCCGGTTCTTCCTGTTGCTGCAGTTCGGCCGCTCCTCGAACTCCACCAGCAACCGCGACACGTACCACCTCGAGGTCGACTGCGGCGCCGGGGACGCCGACACGGACGCTGACACGGACGCTGACACGGACGCTGACACGGACGCTGACACGGACGCTGACACGGACGCTGACACGGACGCTGACACGGACGCCGACACGGACGCCGACACGGACGCCGACACCGACGCCGACGCCGACGCCGACACCGACGCTGACACCGACGCCGACACCGACGCCGACACCGACGCTGACACCGACACTGACACCGACGCTGACACCGACGCCGACGGTGGCGTCGGGTCGCCGAGCTGCGAGTGCCAGGCCGGCTCGCGGCCGGTCTCGTTGCCCGGGCTGGCCAGCCTGCTGGGTCTGATGTTGATCGTGGCGCGGCGTCGGAAGTCTTAGACCTATAGTCTATAGTCTATAGTCTAGAGTCTAAAGACTCTAGTCTAGAGTCTAGAGTCTTCGGTCAGACATCGACTTCCTCGTCCTTCTCCGGGTGCTCGCGCTTGAGCCGCTTGACCTCCCGGAGATGGTGGAACGCCTTGTCCGCCTGGCCCAGCAGGGCGTACGCCGTCTCGAGACTGCGGTGCGCCGGGATGTAGTCCGCGTCGATCGAGAGCGCCTTCTCGAATTCCCTGACCGCGCTCTCGATATCCTCGCGCTCCTCGAGCAGCTTCTTGCCCAGCGCGGTGAGCGCGCGCGGCGACTCGGGCGCCATGCCCACCGCAGACTCGAGGGTCTCGATCTTGCCCTCTTCGGGGTCGGCCGGCGGAGGATCGAGATGCTCGACGCCGGTCTCGATGAAGCCGAGCAGGGCTTCCTCGCGGTTTCGCGCCAGGTAGTGGAACTCGATCGCCATGCCCCGGCTGGCCATCTCCTGACTGCTCTCGACGCGAACCACGGTGCCGCCGAGGTGGAACTCCTGGTCGGTCTCGGGGTGGACCAGCACCACCTCGACGTCGTCGCCCTGCTTCTTCAGCAGCGGGGTCTTGAGGAACATGCCGCCGGTGCTGATGTCCTTGGTGTAGAACTTCTTGAGCCGTTCCTTGTCCTTCAGGCGCACGAGGAATGAAGCCACGAAGCGCGGCTTCTTGCGCCGGACCGGCGCCACCGGCAGGTCCACCTGCGGCATGTCCACGACCGTCGGCCGCTGGTCGCGGTCCTTGCGCACCTGCGCCAGCTCGTCCGGCGGCAGGGGCGGGGGCACCTCGTCGTCGTGGCTCTCCGGGATGCGGGCGTCGTCCGGGAGGTCGTCGAATACCTCGGACACGCCGGTGGTGTCCGCGAAGTCCTCGGGTGAGGCCATCTTGACCTTGGCTCTTGGCGGCTTCGGCGGCGGCGCCGCATCTGGTTCGGGCTCCGGGCTCTTGACGTCGGCTGCGGTTTCGCGAGCGGCCGCCGGCGCTTCGGGTTCCTCGGCCGGAGCCTGCTCGGACCCGGCCGCGTCCTGCACGCGGGCGTCCTCGGGCGTCTGGTCCTTCATGCCCAGGATGTACTCGTCCCAGGTGCTCTTGGCATTGGCCGACAGGGCGAAGAAGTCGATGCCCATGCCGGGCCCGCTCTTGGCCTCGTCTTCGGGCATCACCGCCCGGGCCACCATGCCCATCACCTCGATGCTGCGATCCCTGGGCAGCTTGATCGTCAGCTGCACGAGCTGTCGGATCGGCTTTGGGCTGTCGCAGCTCAGGAACACGCCGTGGCGACTCACGTCACCGGTGATCATCTCCTGGGTGTAGCGCTTGTCCTTCAGCAGCACCGGAAGCTCGATTTGGTATCGCGGGAACCTACGGTCCTTCTTGCCCATCGTCCGCCTGTGTTCCCCCGCTGGATTGTTCTCTTATTATTAAAACAACGGGAAACTGGCAACCGGTTTTTTCAAATATCCTCGTAGTTGAAGGCCCCGTCCTGCAGCAGCAGCCAGGCTTCGTTGAAGTGGATCCAGCCGATGGCGTCCCGGTTGTGGGTGTACGTGGCCCAGATGCTGCCGTCGGTCGGGTCCTGGGCCACCGAGGTGTACCCGTAGCTGCAGCTCGTTCCTGCAGGGCAGTCGTCATTGAGCGTGGCCACCACGAGCCAGGTGCGGCCGTCGTCTTCGGACAGGGCCGCGGCCACCGGGAAACGCCGGTTGGGGCTGTTGTTGAACACCACGACCACGCGTCCGCTGGTCCTGAGCTTGATCATGTCGATGCCCACGCCGCTGTTGGGCACCTCGGACAGCACGGTCGGGCTCCAGGTCCGGCCCAGATCGTCGGACGTCATCACGGTGGCGCGGCGGTTGTCGCCGCCGAGGTTGGTCGCGTTGCGGTTGATCGCGAACAGGGTGCCGTCGTCGCGCTGGATCACGGCCGGCTGGATCTGCTGCGCGTGGTCGAGCAGGTACGTACCGTCGAAGATGCTCCCCGGTATCTCCTCCCAGTTCTCTGTAAAATCATCGTTACTGATCAGAAATGTCGGCACGTAGTAGCTCTCCTGGTAGCAGGGCAGGAGCAGCTCGCCGCTGGACAGGCGCAGCGGGTGGTTGCGCACCATCCACTGCCATTCGTCGCGCAGCTCCTCGACCGCGCTCCAGGTCGCGCCGCGGTCGCTGCTGGTCATCAGCCGCACCTTGGCGTCGTCCCAGTTCTCGCCGAAGATGGTGACGAAGAACAGGAACAGCCTGCCCTGCTCGTCGGCCCAGATCGCGGGGTTGCCCTCGGCCAGGTCCGGCTCGTCGTAGAGCAGCTCGGCGTCGCTCCAGTCGCCGCCGGGCGGGCGCCTCGACCATACCAGGCTGCTGTCCTTGGACTTCTCGCGCACGCCGGTGTACCACACCGCCAGCACCGTGCCGTCGCGCTCGACCCACACCGACGAGCCGTGATGGTTGCAGTCGTCGGCCTGCTCGCCGCTGTCGTGGTGATAGCAGGGGATGGCCTGCTCGGGCAGGATCAGACCCTTGTCGAACAGCGGGTCGGTGGACGAGTCCGTGTCCGTGTCCGAGTCCGTGTCGCCGTCGGTGTCGACATCGGTGTCGCTGTCGCCATCGGTGTCCGTGTCCGCGTCGGTGTCGGCGTCTCCGCTGCCGCCGTCACCACAGGCGGCCAGCAGCAGCAGCGCCAGCATCATCGATCCGAGGCATCTCATCCTCACCTCCAGGGCGGCGTGCTTGACGGGTCCCGGTCTGTTCACTATACGGGGGCACGAGTGGTTCATCAAGCGGAGAGGCAGGCCATGAAGAGCTTTCGCGCGTATCGCATCCACGAGGTGGACGGCTTGCCCGTCGCCCGCCTCGAGACGCTGGGCATCGAAGATCTCACGCCAGGGGAGGTCGTGATCCGCACCGCGTACTCCGGCGTCAACTACAAGGACGCGCTGGCGTACACCGGCCAGGGCAAGATCCTCCGGCGGTTTCCGCTGGTCGGCGGAATCGACGTGGCCGGCACGGTGGTCAGCTCCGAGGACGAGCGCTTCGAGGAGGGCGACGAGGTGCTGGTCTGCGGCGCCGAGCTGTCCGAGAAGTACGACGGCGGCTACGCCGAGTACGCCCGGCTGCGCTCCGAGGGCATCGTCCGGGTGCCCGAGGGCCTGCCCCTGCGCGACGCCATGGCGATCGGCACGGCCGGCTTCACCGCGGCGCTGGGCGCGGGCCGGATGGAGGACAACGGCCAGGCTCCGGGCCTGGGGCCGGTGCTGGTGACGGGCGCCACCGGCGGGGTAGGCAGCTTTGCGATCGACATGCTGGCCGGCCTGGGCTACGAGGTCGTCGCGCTGACCGGCAAGGCCGATCAGGACGAGTACCTCCAGGATCTCGGTGCCAGCCAGATCCTGCGGCGCGGCGAGCTGGAGCTGGGCGCCCGACCGCTGGAGCGGACGCAGTGGGGCGGAGCCGTGGACAGTCTCGGCGGTGAGGTGCTGTCCTGGCTGACTCGCACGGTGGTGCCCTTTGGCAGCATCGCGTCGATCGGTCTGGCCGCCGGTGTCAAGCTCGAGACCTCGGTGATGCCCTTCATCCTGCGGGGCGTGTGCCTGCTCGGCGTCAACTCGGTACTCTGCTCGCAGGCCGACCGCGAGCGAGCCTGGCAGCGCCTGGCCTCGGATCTGAAGCCGCGACACCTGGACCGCATCGTCACCCGGGAGATCGGCCTCGACGAGCTTCCCGCCGTGTTCGAGGGGTACCTAGCGGCTGGCGTCACCGGCCGGACAGTGGTCAGGATCGGCGACTGAAGGGTCCTTGACCTCGCTGGTATGCGTGCGATAATTCAATATATTAAGATCAGCCCTCACCGGGAGGACGCGAGGCAGGGATTCCCGTATGCGCTTTAGGTGCAAGAAGTGCGGAACACTGTACGCGATCCCCGACGCCAAGGTCGGCGAGGGACGTCGCATCCGCTGCCAGAAATGCGGCGAGCCCAACATGGTGCGGCCCGCCGATGCCGTGCCAGAGTCCTCCCCGCAGCAGGCCGCCCCACCCGAGCCGCCGCCCGAGCAGGGCCAGGGCGGGCTCGACTGGGACGACGAGGAGGACAAGGCCACGCGGATGGCCAGCCTGCAGGACATCTTCGGCGGCGCTGTCACCGATACCGACGACGAGGCCGAGGCCAGCTGGGATATCGGCGAGTCAGCGCCGCGGCCGGCCCGACCGCCCTCGCAGGAGAGCAGGGCGGATGTGGCGCGGGATCTCGAGGATCTGGCAACCGGCCTGCCAGCAGAGGAAGTCCTTGCGGGGCGGTCCGCGGCAGGCGCCCCTGGCGGCGAAGACCCCGAGCCCGAGCCGGGCCCGGGGCAGGAGCCGGAAGCGCGACCAGGCTACGAGCTCGAGGACGACCCCGAGGCCGCGCTGGCAGCGCTCGAGCGCGAGGTCGCGGGCGGCGGCCCGGTGCCTGACGCGGATCTCGGCGAGGACGCGGGCGGCGTTGACCTGGGAGTGGACGAGGCCGCGGCCGCGAGCGCCAGCGAGGGTTCGGGCTCGATGACCTGGGACGAGGAGGAGAAGGCCACGGTGCTGGCCGACCTCTCCGCAGACCACGCTGCCGAGATGAGGCCGCCGCCAGCCGAGTCCCCTCCTGCGCCGTCGCCCGGTGAACCCGGGGCAGGCGAGGCCGAGGACCCCTTCGGCTTCGACGACGAGACGATCATGGCTGACGTGTCCCAGTTCGTCGGCGATGTGATGGCCGAGCCCGGGGCCGGGAGCAGCCCGGCACCCGAGCCCGCACCCGCGCCCGTACCCGAGCCCGAAGCGCCCTTTCCCGACAAGGCGGAGTCGCAGGAGCCCGAGGAGCTGTACTCGGACGACGACGAGGACGAGACCGAGGTCACCTCCCGTCCCGACATCGAGCAGCCAGACACGCCGGATCCCGCGTCCGGGCTCGAGCTCGGAGTCGAGTCCGAGCCAGAGCTCTTTGACGAGCCGCTGCCCGGGGAGGCGCCGCTGACCATCGACGCAGGGGCGGCCGTGCCCGAGAAGGATCCAGGCCTGGGCCGGGAGCAACCCCCGCCCCTGGTGACCGGCGAGGCCGAGCCAGCGACCGGTGATGAAGTGGCGGGCGGGATCATCCAGGCCAGCGAGCTCACCGATGGGCTGGATGAGGGGTCTGCGCCCCACGAGATCGCGGACGCGCCACCCGCCGTTACGGCGGATATACTCGAAGACGCGCCCCTGGAGTGGGACGATCGGGCGCCGCCCCGGCCGTCGCCGCAGGCCGCTCCCGCGGGATCGGTCGATCCGCTGAAGAAGTACAAGATGATCATGATCGCGGGCGGGGGCGTGATCGTGGCCCTGGTGGTCACTCTGGTGCTGGTGCTCGCGCTCGGTGGCGAGGACCAGGACCGGCCGGCCCCTGCCGCCCCGATTGCCGACTCGGCCCTGCCGGCCGTGAAGCCGGCCGAGGCCTCGGGGCCGCCCGCGACCGCGGAGACCGTGCCGGCTCCGCCCGAGCCTGCTCCATCCCCCGAGCCGGTCGCGCCGGACGAGGACGATGACGCGGCCCGGGCCAGCCTGTCCGCGGTGTTTCTCGAGAAGGCCGGGGAGGCCGAAGATCTGGGAGACCTGCTCGTGGCCCGGGCGTACGCCGCGGCGGCCGCGGCCCAGACCGACGGCGGCGAGGCCCGGGCGCTGCTGCGGCGCCTCTCGGGCACCCTCCGGCCCGTGCTGCGCTGGCACAGCCGGCCCGGTGCGCGCTGCGTCTCGCTGGCGAATTCCCAGGGCGGCCTCAAGCTGGCCTGCGCGGCCGGGCCGAGCGTGCTGGTCTGGGACACCGCGTCCGGGCGCGAGACCCTGCGGCTGCAGGGCCACCAGGGGGACGTCCGCGCGGTCGAGTTCTCGCCGGACGGCTCGAGCCTGGCCACCGGCGGCGAGGATCGGTTGATCCGCGTGTACGATGCCCGGACGGGCAAGCAGCAGTACTCGCTCAAGGGCCATACCAAGGCAGTCACCGCGCTGAGCTTTTCCATGGATGCCTCGGTGCTGGTCTCGGGCAGCGAGGACGGCTCGCTGCGACTGTGGGATCCGGCTGCGCGCACGCAGCTGGCCCGGCTCGCCGGGCACCGCAAGGGCGTCACCGCGCTGTGCTTCTCCTCGGATGGTCTGTTCATCGCCTCGGGCGGCGCGGACCGGTCGGTGCGGCTGTGGGATCCAGCCACCGAGGAGGAGGTCGAGGTGCTCGAGGGTCACGGCGCCGAGGTCACGGCCGTGGCCTTCTCCAAGAAGCACAAGCTCGCGTCGGCTGACTCGGTCGGCAACATCAGGCTGTGGGCGCCCAAGGACGGGGACTCCACCGGCCGGGTGGTCGGTGCCCACTCGGCCCGGGTGACCGCGCTCGCCTTCTCCGCCGACGGCTCGCTGCTGGCCAGCGCCAGCCACGACCAGACGGTGCGGCTGTGGAAGCCGGGCACGGCCGCCTTCGGTCAGGTGATCGCCCACGAGTCACCGGTCGAGGCGCTGACCCTGCTGCCGGACGGCAAGCGCCTCGTGTCCAGCGGTCAGAACGGCGGCGTCTTCGTGTGGAACCTGGCCTCGGCCAAGCAGGTCCAGCGTCTGGGCGGCGTGGGATCCAGCCTCAACTCGATCGACTTCAGCCCTGACGGCAAGTATCTCATCGCGGCCTGCGGAGACGGCTCGGTACGGTTGTGGGAGGTCGAGTCGGGCAACCCGACGATCTTCCGGCCCGGCGGCTCGGGCCGGGCGCTCCGCTTCGCCAGGTTCTCCCCGGATGGAGAGCTGGTCGTGGTGGGCGACGGGCGCAGCGTGAGCCTGTGGGAGTTCCCCTCGTGGAACAGCTCCGATCGCCTGGTCTCGCGCACCAACGCGGTGGACTTCACGCCGGACAGCGACCTGCTGGCCATGGCCGGCGACGACCGGGCCCTGCGTACCTATGACATCGAGTCGGGTCGCGAGCAGACCCGGATCCGCAGGGCGTCCAAGCCCTTCACCTCGGTCGCCTTCGGTCCCAAGGGTCAGCTGCTCGTGGCCGGGTGCAGGGACGGAAACGTGCGATTGTACAACATGGCCACGCGGCGCACGGCGCAGCGCCGGGGCAAGTCCGGTCCGGTGCTCTCGCTCGACTTCGCGCCGGCCGGCGGGATGGTGGCCTTTGGCACCGAGCGCGGGGTGATCCGGCGCTGGTCGCTGGCCCGTGACACCGAGCTCGACCCGCTCGAGCCCGGCAAGCCGGTGCAGACGCTGGCGTACTCGCCCGATGGCAAGCGCCTGGCCTCGGGCGGCGAGGACGGGCACGTCAGCCTGTGGGATCTGGCGACCGGCCAGGAGCTGGTCCGGCTGCCGGCCCACGGGGCCGCGGTCACTGAGGTGGCCTTCTCGCCCGACGGGCGGCTGCTGGCCACCACGAGCCTCGACCGCACCGCGCGGCTGTGGGCGGTGCCGGCCTCCGAGGGCGGCGGTCCGGAGCACACCGCGTCGGCGAACGAGCTGCTGCAGGCGGCGCAGCAGGACGCGGGCCTCAAGCTGATGGGCTCCAGAGTGGAGCTGGATCCCGATCTGGTGGAGACGCGCTTCGAGCCCTCCCCGTAGCCTGGGGTCATCAGCCAACGAGCAGCGCGGTGATCCCGGCGGCCGCCGAGAACAGCGTGGCGGTCTGGGCCCAGCGATAGGCGCGAAACTTGCCCTCGACGATCGTGGCCAGATCGAATACCTGGCGGATCGTCGATTCGGCGAGCTCCTCCACTGCGGTGGTCTGGAAGTCGTGCAGATAGTCCTCGACCCTGCGGCGCTGACGGATGTGGCCGAAGAAGACCAGCTTGGCCCGGTCGCGGCGCAGGCGCGAGGGCAGCCGGGCGTACACCACCATCAGACAGCCCAGCACGGCCAGCGCCGCGATCACCGCCGCGATCAGCACCGGTGCAGCGGTCATGTCGCCGCTCGCGCCGGCGGCGAGGAAGATCGAGTTGACCAGCAGCAGGGAGTTGGCCTTGTTGTCGATGAACTCGACGAAGCTCTGATTGTAGCGCATCGTGGACATGGCCAGCTCGAGCTGTCTCTCGGGCGTCAGCGGCATGTCCTCCCCGGACGCTCTCTCCGGGACCGACCGAAGGTGGCGTTCCATGATCGCACCTCCTCGCTCGGTCGCCAGTGGAGCAAGGGGCGTGCCGGATCGGATCGTCGCGAGATCGGGTACTTGCCGGCTGCATCCCCCTGGCAGTGCCCCGGGCTGGTGCACCTGGACCGGGACGCCGCTCCGATTCGACGCGACCCTGGCCGTCTTGACTTGTCACAGGCCCGTGCGATAATGCGCGCGGTTTATAAGGCCGCGTGACGCCTCGGGGTTTCTGGATGTCCTATCTGCTGGCTTTCCTGCGATGGCTGATCCGTCACCTGCCGGCCTTTCTGATTCGCTTCTTCGCCCGGCTGCTGTTCTCCAAGTCCTGGCGGCGGTTCCAGGAGGCGGTCAAGGACCCGCGCGAGGCCCAGCGCAAGCAGCTGATGGCGATCGTCGAGCGCAACCGCTTCACCGAGTTCGGTCGTGAGCACGGCTTCGACGCGATCGAGTCGATCGAGGACTTCCAGCGAGCCGTGCCGATTCGCGGCTGGGAGGAGTTCGAGCCGTACGTCGAGCCGATGGTCAACGGCAAGTCCAATGTGCTGGTCGCGGATCAGATTCCGTACTTCGGCCTCTCCTCGGGCACCACGGGCAAGCCCAAGTACGTGGCCATGCCCGACAGCTACATCGAGGAGTTCGACGTGCCGCGGCGCGTGTGGAAGCGGTCGGTGGCGGTGAGCTTCCCCGGCTTCGCCCGCGGTGAGACGCTGCTGATGTCGTCGCCCAAGATCGAGGGCCGCACCCCGGGCGGCACCCCGTACGGCTCGATCTACCGCCGGCTCGACGAGGCGAGCTCCCGCATCGCGCAGGAGACCGATCCCTTCCCGCGCGCGATCTACCTGCTCGACGACTTCGACAGCAAGTACTACTGCCTGCTGCGGCTCGCCTCCGAGATGGAGATCAGCCTGATCTCGGCGGTCAATCCGAGCACGATCATCCTGTTCTGCAAGAAGCTCAACGAGTTCGCCGAGCGGTTGATCCTCGACGTGGAGCAGGGCGCGCTCTCCGAGGATCTGGAGATTCCGGACAGCCTCCGCCGGCGGATGCTGAAGCGTTGCAAGCCCAACCCGCGGCGCGCGCGCAGGCTGCGTCGCCTGCGCGAGAAGCAGGGCGAGCTGCGGCCGGTCGACGTCTGGCCCAAGCTCTGCGGCATCCTCACCTGGAAGGGCGGCTCGGCGCCCTTCTATCTCGAGCAGTTCCCGCGCTGGTTCGACGACACCCCGGTGATGGACCAGGGCTTCTGCGCCACCGAGGGCAGCTTCAACCTTCCGCTGTCCCCCGAGGGCAGCGCCGGGCCGGTGGCGGTGCTGGGCCACTTCCTCGAGTTCGTTCCCGTGGACTCCCGGCAGGGCCCACGGGACGACACGCTGCTCGCCGACGAGCTCGAGGTGGGCCAGGAGTACTTCATCATCATCACCGGCTCGCACGGCCTGTACCGCTACGACATCAACGACGTGGTGCGCTGCACGGGCTACCTCGAGAAGACCGCGATGATCGAGTTCCGCCACAAGGGCGGGAACATGCTCTCGCTCACCGGCGAGAAGGTCGCCGAGTCGCACGTGGTGGAGGCCTTCTCCGCGGCTGCCGGTCGCCTCGGCGTCGAGCTGGCCGGCTTTGCGGTGACCCAGGATCTCGATCGCGATCCGCCGGGCTATCGCTTCTCGGTCGAGCCGGCCGGCGAGCTGCCCGAGGCGCGTCGCGCCGAGCTGCTCGCCGTCTGCGAGGAGGAGCTGCGCAAGGTCAACATCGAGTACGAGGCCAAGCGCGACTCGATGCGTCTGGGGCCGCCCGAGCTGCTCGTGCTGGGCGCGGGCTCCTTCGAGGGCTTTCGCGCCCGCCGCGTGGCGGACGGTGCGCCGGACGCCCATGTCAAGCCGCCGCACCTGCAGCGGGATCCGGCCTTTCCGGACCAGTTCGAGGTGGTCGCGCGCCTGATCGCGGGGGGCTGAAGGCCGTGCGGTTCTGTCTCCTGGCCAGCGGCAGCCGAGGAAACGCGCTGTGGATCGAGTCGTGCGGCGAGGCCGTGCTGATCGACGCGGGCGTGAGCTGCAGGCAGGTCAACCTGCGCGCCGCCGGTGCCGGTCTCGACATCGGGCGGCTGCGGGCGCTGGTGCTCTCCCACGAGCACGGCGACCATCTCTCCGGCGCCCGGGTGCTCACCCGCAAGCACGGGCTTCACGTGTACGCCACCGAGGGCACGGCGCGCGCCTGGCTCGACGCGGGCGGCGAGGCCACCAGTGGGCTGACCCACCTGCGCCCGGGCGTGACCGAGCGCATCGGCGTGTTCCGGATCACGCCCTTCTCCACCAGCCACGACGTGGCCGATCCGGTGATGTTCCGCGTCGAGAACGGCAGCGGGCAGAGCCTGGGCCTGGCCACGGATCTCGGTATCGTCACGCGGCTGGTCGAGGACCGCCTGTCCGGATGTCAGGCCCTGGTGCTGGAGTCGAACCACGATCCCGAGATGCTGATCGAGGGGCCGTATCCCTGGCCGCTGAAGCAGCGCATCGGCTCGCGGGTCGGACACCTGTCCAACGGCCAGGCGGCCGAGCTGCTGTCGCGGCTATGCCACCCGGGCCTCGAGCGCGTGGTTCTGGCGCATCTGTCCGAGACCAACAACCGGCCCGAGCTGGCCCTCGCGGCCGCCCGGCCGGTCCTGCCCGAGCGGGTGGCGCTGTCCGTGGCAGAGCAGAATCGGCCCACACCGGTATTCCAGATTGGAGGGGACGAGTCGTGATACCCCGATACAGCCGACCCGAGATGGCGAGCCTCTGGGATGACGATCACAGGTACGCCCGCTGGCTCGACGTGGAGGTGGCGGTATGCAAGGCCATGGCCGAGCGCGGGCAGATCCCGCAGGAGGCGATGGAAGCGATCGCCAAGGCCGAGCCGCCGAGCGCCGCCGAGGTGGTCGAGATCGAGAAGGTGACGCGCCACGACGTGATCGCCTTCCTCACCGCGGTCGAGACGCAGATCGGCGACGCCGCTCGCTGGGTGCACCTCGGGCTCACCTCGTCCGACGTGCTCGACACCGCCTTCGCGCTGCTGCTGGTGGAGGCGGCCGACCTGCTGCTGCAGGGCGTCGACGGCCTGCTCGCCGCGCTCAAGCGTCGGGCCCTCGAGTTCAAGGACACCCCGACCGTCGGTCGCTCCCACGGCGTGCACGCCGAGCCGATCACCTACGGCCTGGCCCTGGCCAGCTTCCACGCCGAGGTGGCTCGCGACCGCGAGCGGCTGGTCCGGGCGCGGGAGACCGTGCGCGTGGGGCAGGCCAGCGGGGCCGTGGGCACCTTCGCCAATGTCGATCCCGAGGTCGAGGCGCGCGCCTGCGAGCTGCTGGGCCTGCAGCCGGATCCGATCTCGACCCAGATCGTGCAGCGCGACCGGCACGCCGAGTACTTCTGCGCCCTGGCCGTGCTCGCCGGCACGGTCGAGCGCATCGCCTTGGACGTGAGGCACCGCATGCGCACCGAGGTGGCCGAGGTGCGGGAGGCGTTCAAGAAGGGCCAGAAGGGCAGCAGCGCCATGCCCCACAAGCGCAACCCGATCCTCACCGAGAACATCACCGGCCTGGCGCGGCTGGTACGCAGCACCGTGATCCCGGCGCTGGAGAACCAGCCCCTGTGGCACGAGCGGGACATCAGCCACAGCTCGGTGGAGCGGGTGATCGCACCCGAGGCCACGATCGTGATGGACTTCCTGCTGGCCCGGATGACGCGGGTCGTTGATGAGCTGGTGGTCGATGCCGAGCGGATGGAGGCCAACCTCAACGCCAGCGGAGGCCTGATCTACTCTCAGGGCGTGCTGCTCGAGCTGGCGCGAAAGGGGCTCTCCAGGCAGCAGGCGTATGTGATGGTTCAGCGCAACGCGATGAAGGCGGCGGACGAGGGCTTCCCCTTCCTCGACGCGCTGCTCTCCGACGAGGAGCTGGCCAAGCACCTGACGCCGGAGGAGATCGAGCAATGCCTCGATCTGAAGCACCATCTGCGGCACGTGGATACGATCTTCAAGCGGGTGTTTGAATAGACTACAGACTTCAGACTCTAGACTCTAGACTTTCAACTTTCAACTTTCAACTCTAGACTCTAAGCTTCAAATCTTCCCCTCGTTGACCAGCTTGGCGAAGTACCCAAAGCTGCGGTCGAAGGTCCTTTCGGCCTCGGGCGGGAACACGCAGCCGGGAAGCTCTCTCATCCTCAGGTGATACTCGATGCAGTCACAGCAATACCCCTTGTGGGAGCAGGGTTCGTAGGTGCAGGGGCAGCGGGCCTTGATCTGATCGACCTTGCATTCACGGCTCATGGCGATTCCTCCTGTGTGATCGGGGCGCCGCCAATCCTCAGCCGAGGCCGCCTCTGTGGATCGGCGCCTCCTCTTCCTCCTCGACGATGCGCACCGTGCGACGGCGGAAACGGAGGGCGAGTAGCGCGACCAGGCCCACGGCGGCCATGCCCGCGTAGAGGCCGATGCGTCGCTCGGTCTCCGGGTCACGCCAGTCCGGATTGGCCATCACCGGCCCGAGCGTGGCGATCGTCGCCCCTTCGGTCGGAGCTTCGATCGAGCGGAAGGCGGCGGTGTCGGCCGACGGATTGCCGTAATACAGCCTGTACTGCGCGTCGGCGATGCTCTCGAAGCTCAAGATGCGGCGGCAGCTGCCGACGACGATTCGTCCGAACCCCAGCGCCTCCTGGCCGCCGTGGCCGATCGAGAGCCGCAGGTAGCGCGTCCGCACTTCGGGAAAGCTGATCAGCTGCAAGCGAACCGAGAGGTTCGGCTCGTCGAAGGCGAACAGGGCGCCCGAGCCCACGGTATGCCACTCGCCGAGGTTCTGGCTCCCCTCGATCGTGACACGGCTGCTGAAGTTGATCCGCTTGCCGAAGTCGAGCAGCAGCCGGTCGGCGACGGACCGCTCGTAACCCAGGTCGAGCGTGAGGCGGGAAAGGCCCTTGAGCGTGTCGTCGAAGCGCTCGATGACCGTGCCGGGCACCTCCATCCGCTGCGCGGCGCGGAAGGCGCGGTGCTGCGGATGGATGCCGGTGAGCGTGAAGCGGCGGCCCTGGTAGTCGTAGACCTTGATGCGCAGGTAGCGCGAGCCGTTCTCCGGGTAATCGACGGCGGTCAGCCGTGTGTCGGGCGGGACGTCGTAGATCACGGCGCCAACGCGCGCCACGATCCACTCCTCCTGGTCCTGGCTCGTCGCTACCTCGACCCGGCTGCGGAAGTCCACGGCTGGAGTCTCGAGGACCAGCCGGTTGTGCATCCCGGGCGATTCCCCGAGATCGCAGATCGTGGTCTGGAAGTCCTCGCCCTCGGCTCGCTCGACCGGCTGGATCTCGGCCGGACGCTCCAGGATCACCTCCTGGTCCTTGTCGACGAGCAGGTCGAACGCCACCGGTGTCCCGGCGTCGTTGACCAGGCGCAGGTCCGCGAGGTCTGCCCTGGCAGTGCCCATCACGGGGGCGTCGAGCAGGATCTGGGATATCCCGTCGGCGATCGCGGTAACGTCCCGGTGGTACTGGAAGCGGCTGAGGTCTTCGGCCAGCAACGGGCTGGAGAGCAGCAGCTGTCCGACCAGAACCAATGATGATGCTGCTACGCCGTTGCGCCCCATGCCGACTTCCGCCTGCTGAATCCGGGGCCACCTTACCGGAGGCACGGCCAAGGTTCAAGGGTAAAGCGGGGTTACTCGCAGCGGAAGCTCATGCCGTCGTCGGTGACGCAGATCTGCCCCTCGGCGCAGTCGAAGTGCAGCTCGTGCCCGTCGAAGCAGGAGACCACTGTCCGGCCGCGGCACGAGATCCCTGCGGGCTCGCTGCAGCCCGGCGCGGAGAGGTCGACGCACATCGCCAGATGCTGGCAGAAGCCGAGCACGCAGGTCTCGTCGGCGGCGCAGACCTCGGCCTCCATGCAAACGTCCGTATCGGTGAACCCCGTGAATAGATTGCAGAAGTGAGCCACGCCGTCGTCGCAGGAACCCTCGTGGGTGGCGGGATCGCAGGGAGCGGCCTCGGGATCCACGCAGTAGCCGCCGAGATCCGACATGCGGCAGGTCTCGTCTCCGGCGCAGGCCAGCTCGAAGGTGAAGCCCGTGTAGTAGCTGCAGAGCACCTGTTGCTCGCCGTTGCAGTACGGCACGAACCCGCTGGCGTCGCACTCCAGGGCGTCCGGCTCCACGCAGTGAGCGCCCTTGGCCGACACCCGGCAGACCTTGCCCGTGGCGCAGACCTGCGGCTGTTCCACGCCGAACCCCGAGGAGCAGATCACCCGCTGATCGCCTTCGCAGCGCGAGGTGAAGCTCTCGGGATCGCAATCCGGCTGGTCCGGGCCGAAGCACTGGGCGCTGGTCGGGCTCTCGCGGCAGCGCTCGTCCGGGCCGCAGGGATCGAGCTCGGTGAAGCCGGTGAAGTAGTCGCAGCGCACCACCGCGTCGTCCTCGCAGCGATACTGGAAGGTGTCCCAGTCGCAGGCCTCGGAGCGCGAATCGACGCAGACCGCGCCCTCGGAGCCGACCTTGCACGTCAGGCCGGGAGCGCAGGGCTGCTGCTGCTCGGTCATGCCGGCGGAGATGCAGACCAGCGGTATGCGACCCCGGCACTGGCCGGCAAAGCTCTGCGGATCGCAGGGCTCGGCGCCCGGGTCGCCGCAGGCGTCGTGCACCGTCCCCGAGTTGCAGGCCGTGCCCGCGGGGCAGGGATCGAGGAAGGTGTGCCCGGCCTCGAGATGGCCCAGCGGCGCCATGCAGTTGTTCAGGTTGAACCGGTCGGCGCAGACCGGCACGAAGGTCTCGATGTTGCAGACCGTGGCGTCCTCGTGCACGCACTGCGAGAAGCGCATCCCGGCGTGATCGAGGATCTCCAGGCAGCGCTGGCCGGTCGGGCAGCGGTCGATGAACTGGCGGCCGCCCACACAAGTGAGCACGGCCGAGCCCCCCAGCGTGCAGCGCGGGAAGTCGGACTCCCGCGTGCACTCGGGCGCGTCGCCGTCATAGCTCCAGCAGCCGATCAGCGCCGGCCCGGCCAGCAGAGCGAGAAGCACTGGATATCTCATGGTTCGGCCCCTTGTCGGCGTCGATTCAGCGCTTGCGAAGCCCCAGCCGCTCGCGGCACTCATCGACCGTGGCCACCTCGCGGCCCTGGTCGCGGATCATCCGCGCCGCCTTGGCCACCAGGTCTCCGTTGCTCCCGGCCATCTCGCCGGGCGCCAGGTAGAAGTTGTCCTCGAAGCCCACCCGCACGTTGCCGCCGAGCGAGATCGCCCCCGCCACCAGCCGCCACTGGTCGTGGCTGATGCCGATCACCTCCCAGTCGCTGTCCGGAGGGAGCTGCTCCACCATCTTCAGCAGGTTCGCCACCCGGGGCGGGATGCCGCCGAGCACGCCGAGGATCATGCTGTACTGGAAGGGCGGCTTCAAGATCCCCATGTCGATGAAGGGATAGCTGTTGCCGATGTGCCCGATGTCGAAGCACTCCATCTCGGGCTTGACTCCGGCCTCGTTCATCCGCTCGAGGATGGTCTGGATCTCGGAGAACGGATTCGGGAACACGAACTCGAAGACGAAGTCCTGCCGCTTGGGGTGGTACTTGGCGTAGTTCATCGAGCCCATGTTCAGCGCCGCGATCTCGGGTCTGATCTCGGTGACCGGGTCGGTCTTCTGGTCGGTGGTGACGTTGACCGCGCCGGTGGAGAAGTTGATCAGGATCGGGCAGGCGTCGGTGATGGCCGCGTGGATCGCCCGATAGTCCGAGACCTCGTAGCTCGGCGCGCCGTCGGTGGTGCGGGCGTGGACGTGCACCACGGCCGCGCCCGCCTCGTGGGCCCGCCTGGCCTCGGCCGCGTACTCCTCGGGGGTGTACGGAATCGCCGGACACTGCGCCCGGTTGGCCACCACGCCCGAGAGCGCGCAGGTGATCATGCAGGAGCGCTCGTAGTCCTGATTGTCCTTGGTCCAAAGGTTCATCGCCTACTCCTACTTGCCCTGGAAGTCGGGCTCACGCTTCTGGAAGAAGGCCTGCAGGCCTTCGGCCGCGTCCTCGGTCGCCAGCACCACGCCGAGCTGTTCGCAGAGATGATCGAGCGCCGGCTCGAGCGGCCGGTCCTGCACCGCGGCAAAGGCCTGGCGGCCGACGCGGATCGCCACCGGCGCGTTGCGCCCGATCGCCGCGAGGGTCTCCTCCACGGCGGCGTCGAGCCCGGCGCTGTCGTCGTAGCAGCGCGTGATCAGCCCCATCTCCGCGGCCTCGGCCGCGCTGTACTGGCGTCCGGTGTACACCATCTCCAGCGCCTTCTTGCGCTGCACGTTGCGGAAGATCAGCGCGCCGATCATCATCGGGAACAGCCCCACCTTGACCTCGGGGGTGCTGAAGCTGACGCCGGCGCGGGCGTAGACCACGTCGCAGGAGAGCATCAGCCCGAGGCCGCCAGCCAGGCAGGATCCGTCGAGCCGCGCCACCAGGGGCTTGGGAAAGACGGCCAGCCGCTTGAGCAGCCGGGCGTACTCGCGGGTCGCGGCGAGCGGCCCGTCCTCGCCGCCGCCCATCAGGTCAGCGCCGGAGCAGAAGGCCCTGTCGCCGACGTGGCTGATGCACAGCACGCGCACCGCATCGTCCGCCTCGGCCTGATCGAGGTGCTCGAAGAACAGCGCGATCATGCCCGGGCTGATCGCGTTGCGGCGGTCGGGGCGGTTGAGGGTCAGCCACGCGACCCGCTCGCGCACCTCGTAGAGCAGCTCGGGATCACTCATCCGTGACTCCTTCGTCCCCGGCGGGCTCGATCTCGATGAGGATCTCTCCGGGCATCACCTTGGCGCCGGTCTCGGTGTTGACCGCGCTCACCCTTCCCGGGTAGCCCGCGGTCAACGTGGTCTCCAGCTTCATCGCCGAGAGCACCACCAGGCTCTGGCCTTGCTCCACCGCATCGCCCACCTTCACCAGCACGTCGACCACCACGCCCGGGGTCGCCGGCGTGACCGTGCCGTCGCCCGCGCCCCCGGGCCCGCCCGCGGTGCGGCGGCGCTCACGCTCGGCGTCGCGCACGAGCCGCGCGCGGCCGCGACACCAGACCCAGGTGCCCTCGGCGCTGCGAACAGTGAACAGCTGCAGGGGCACGCCGTCGACGACCACGCAGCGACCATCGGGCAGGGTGCCCCGCACCGATAGCTCGCGCGCCTCGTCGCCGATGTGCCAGGTCGCGGCTGTGCCGGGAGCGGGCGGCTCGGCGGAGACGGTGATCTCCCGATCCTCGATCTTCAGATCGTATTCCATCTCGTTACTCCTGCGTCCGCTTCATATCTCCCACCGCCCCAGCCGCTGCCAGGGATTGAACCGCTCCACGTCGGGCGCGGCCGATGCGCCGGCCGCCGCGGCGGCTCCCGGCCCTTCCATCTGATCCAGCACGTACCCGATCGCGGCCGTGGCGTCGCCGGCACGATCCTGCGCCCAGCCGGCGAAGTGCTCGTCGATGAAGGCGGTGTGGGTCGCGCCCTCGCGGAAGGGCCCGGAGTCGAGTACCTCGATCATGAACTCGATGGGCGTGGGCACGCCGAGCACCACGCACTCCTCGAGCGCCCGGATCATCCTGTCGATCGCGGCGGCCCGCGTCGGTGCGTGCGCGATCAGCTTGCCCAGGATCGGGTCGTAGTGCAACGGCACCTGCGAGCCCGAGACCACGCCGCGGTCGTAGCGCAGGCCGGGGCCTTCCGGGACTTTCGCGAGCAGCACCTTTCCTGGCGCAGGCAAGAAACCCTGCGCCGGATCCTCGGCGTAGATCCGGCACTCGATCGCGTGGCCGCGCCGGGCCAGGTCCTGCTGCTGCAAGCCCAGCGCCCCGCCGGCCGCGATCTCGAGCTGGCAGCGCACCAGATCCAGCCCGGTGATCATCTCGGTCACCGGATGCTCCACCTGCAGCCGGGCGTTGACCTCCATGAAGTAGAAGCTGCCGTCCTCGTCGAGCAGGAACTCCACGGTGCCGGCGTTGACGTACCCCGCGGCCCGGGCCACGGCCACGGCCGCCTCGCCCATCCGCGCGCGCAGCTCCTCGTCGAGGGCGGGGGAGGGCGTCTCCTCGATGATCTTCTGGTGGCGCCGCTGGATCGAGCACTCGCGCTCGAACAGGTGCACCACGTCGCCCCGGCCGTCGGCGAGGATCTGGAACTCCACGTGCCGGGGCCGGCTGAGGTACCGCTCGAGGAAGATCGCCCCGTCTCCGAAGGCCGAGGCCGCCTCGCTGGAGGCCTGGCGCGCGGCCTCGGCGAAGTCCTCGGCGCTGTCGACCACCCGCATGCCCTTGCCGCCGCCGCCGGCCGCGGCCTTGATCAGCACCGGGTAGCCGATGCGCTCGGCCTCCCGCGCCAGCGCCGCGGGCTCGGCAATCGCGCTGTCCGTGCCCGGTGTGATCGGCGCGCCGCCCTCGCTGGCCAGCCGGCGGGCCTCGATCTTGTCCGCCAGCGCGGCCAGCACCTCGGCCGGGGGGCCGATGAAGGTCAGGCCCGCGTCGGTCACGGCGCGCGCGAACTCGGGGTTCTCCGAGAGGAAGCCGTACCCCGGGTGGATCGCCTCGGCGCCGGTCTGCCTGGCGGCGTCGATGATCTTGGAGATCTGGAGGTAGCTCTCCGAGGGCGTGGGGTCGCCGAGCGCCACGGCCTCGTCCGCGGTGAGCACGTGGAGCGCGCCCTCGTCGGCCTCGGAGTACACGGTCGCGCTGGCGATGCCCATCTCGCGCAGGGTGCGCATCACGCGCACCGCGATCTCACCGCGGTTCGCCACCAAAACCTTGCTGAACATCGGTGGCCTCCTACATCCTGAAGGTGCCGTGGCCCAGCTCGCGCTCCTCGATGCTGGCGTTGAGCGCCGCCGAGATCGCCAGGCCCAGCACGTCGCGGGTCTTGGCCGGATCGAGGATGCCATCGTCCCACAGGTTGGCCGTGCTGTAGTACGCGTTGGTCTCCTTGCGCGCGGTCTCGATGATCGGCTGGCGGATCTGCGCCTCCACCTCGGGAGGCATCTCCAGGCCTTCCCGCGCCATCTGGTCCTTCTTCACCGTGACCAGCACGCCGGCCGCCTGCTCGCCGCCCATCACGCCGATCTCGGCGTTGGGCCACATCCACAGGAAGCGCGGCTCGTACGCCCGGCCGCACATGCCGTAGTTGCCGGCGCCGAAGCTCTGGCCCACGATCACCGTGAACTTGGGCACCGTGGCCGTGGCCACCGCGTGGACCATCTTGTGGCCGTCCTTGGTGATGCCGCCGCGCTCGTACTCGCGGCCGATGATGTAGCCCGGGATGTTCTGCAGGAACACCAGCGGGATCCCCTGGCGGTCGCAGAGCGAGATGAACTGCGTGGCCTTGAGCGCGCTCTCGGAGAACAGCACGCCGTTGTTACCCAGGATGCCCACCTGGTACCCGTGGATGTAGCCCCAGCCGCAGACCAGCGTGGGCCCGTACAGCGCCTTGAACTCGAGGAACTCGGAGCCGTCGAGCATGCGCGCCAGCAGCTCGCGCACGTCGTACGGCGTGGACAGCTTGCAGGGCACCACGCCGTAGATCTCCTCCGGCGGGTAGAGCGGGTCGGCCGGCTCGCGCGTGGGGATCCGCGCCTTCGGCTCCCGGGGCAGCATGGCCACGATGTCGCGCACGATGTCGATCGCGTGGGCGTCGTCCTCGGCGAAGTAGTCCGACACGCCCGACTCCTGGCAGTGCAGCATCGCCCCGCCGAGCTCGTCGGCGGTCACCTCCTCGCCGGTGGCCGCCTTGACCAGCGGCGGACCGCCGAGGAAGATCGCGCCGGTGTTCTTGACGTGCACCACGTGGTCCGACATCGCCGGGATGTACGCCCCGCCCGCGGTGCACAGGCCCATCACCGCGGTGACCTGCGGGATGTTCATCTTGGAGATGATCGCCTGGTTGCGGAAGATCCGTCCGCCGTCGTCGATGTCGGGGAAGATCTCGGACTGCAGGGGCAGGAAGGCGCCGCCCGAATCGACCAGCGTGACCGCGGGCAGGCGGTTGTCGATCACGATCGTCTGCGCCCGCAGGCTCTTCTTCACGCCCATCGGGTAGATCGTGCCGCCCTTGATCATCGGGTCGTTGGCGTTGACCAGGCATTCCCGGCCGCTGATCACGCCGATGCCGATGCAGAAGCCCGCGCCGTGCACCCGGCCGTCGTACATGCCCCTGGCCGCCAGCGGCGCGATCTCGAGCCACGGGGTGTTCCGGTCCAGCAGGCGGTCGAGGCGCTGCTGCATCGTCAGCTTGCCCAGCTCGGCGTTGCGCTTCTTGGCCTTGTCCGAGCGGTCCTCGTGGGCCGTCTTCAGCTCGGCGCGGAGCTCCTCGACGAGCTTGTGCATCTGCTCGCGGTTGCGCTTGAACTCGTCGCCGCCCGTATCGATCTTGCTCTCGAGCACGTTCATCTGGGCCTCTCGGAGTTGAGGTCTGGAGTTCAAAGTTCAAAGTCTAGAGTCTGACGCCCGAAGCCTCTCAATACTTCTCCAGCAGCTGATCCGCGATGTTCACGCGCGCGATCTCGTTCGAGGTGCCGAGCACGGCCAGCGTCTTGGCGTCGCGGAAGGCCTGCTCGACCGTGGTCCCGGCGGCCACCCCGGCGCCGGCCAGCACCTGGATCGCGTCGCTGGCCACGCGCTCGGCGTTCTCGCTGCAGAACACCTTGGCGCAGGCGGCCACGACGTCGGCCTCGGCATCGCTGCCGGAGATGATCCAGGCGGCGCGAAAGCACAGCAGCTCCGCGGTCTGGGCCAGGGTCAGCATCTCGGCGAGCTTGAAGCCGACCGCCTGGTACTTGCGGATCGCGCGGCCGCCCCGCTCGTGCTCGCCGGCGTGGGCCTTGGCCGCCTCCAGCGCGCGCTGCATCAGGCCCGCGCCGGCCACGGCCAGCCCCAGGTCGTGCGCGCGCCGCTGCCAGCGCAGCACGCCGTCGTCGGCGATGCGCAGCGCCCGCCCGGCCGGCACCGCGACCGCCTCGAAGCGCACGGCGCAGGTGTGCAGCCCGTCGAGGCCCAGCAGCGCCTGTCGCGGCTCGAGGGTGACGCCCGCATCGTCCGGCGCGACCAGGCACAGCCGCTCGTCGCCCTCGCCGGTGGCGGCGCGCACCGCGAGCCAGTCGGCGAGCGGGCCGTTGGCCACGTACGGCGCCCGGCCGTCGAGCGCGAGCGCCCCGTCCTCGACCTCGCGCGCGTCGAGCGGCTGGCTGATCGCCACCGCGCCGAGCGCCTCGCCCGCGCGCAGCGGGCCGAGGATCCGCTCCCGCAGGGCGGCGTCGCCGAGCGCCTCGACCAGACCGGCGAGGATGCGGCTGAAGTGCAGCGCCGCGAACAGCGAGGCCGAGTGCCTGGCGATCTCGAGATTCGCGGCGGCGAGCGCCAGCGCCTCGCCGTCGCCCGCCGGTCCCAGGACCACGTCCCAGTACCCGGCGCCGGCGAGCCGCTGCGAGGCGGCCAGCAGCGCGTCGCGGTCGGTCCCCGCCTCGCCGATCTCGGAGAGCGCCGCGGCGATCCCGTCGCGCAGCTTCTGCTCGTGCTCGGTCCATTCGAAGTCCATTGCGTCTTCCCCTCACATCATCCGCGAGATGATCATCTTCTGGATATCCGATGTGCCGCCGCCGATCGGCGCCAGCCGGCCGTCCCGGAAGATGCGCTCGACATCGTACTCGTGGCAGTAGCCGTAACCGCCCATCAGCACCATCGCGTCGTTGATCGGCTCCAGCGACCAGTCGCCCACGAACAGCTTGGCCACCGCCGCCGCGAGGTGGTTCAGCGGCTGGCCCTGGTCCTTGCACCAGGCAATGCGGTAGACCAGGCTGCGCGCGGCCTCGAGCATGATCTTGTTGTTGGCGATCTTGTTCTTCACGGCCTGGAACTTGGCGATCGGGCGGCCGAACTGCTCGCGCTCCAGCGCGTAGCGGCAGATGCGGTCCAGCACGTACTCGCCGCCGCCGAGGAAGGGCGCCATCAGCGTGCTGCGATCCCACTCCACGGTCTGCATCGCCATCAGGAAGCCGGCGTTCTCGGCGCCGATCAGGTTCTCCGCCGGGATGCGGCAGTCGTCGAAGGCCAGCTCCGAGGTGGGCGAGGTGCGCACGCCCATCTTGTGCAGATTCTTGCTGACGGTGAAGCCGGGCGTGCCCTTGTCCACGACGAAGCAGGAGATGCCGGCGTGTCCGCCGTCGGGGTCGGTCTTGGCGTAGATCACGGCCACGTCGGCAATCGCGCCGTTGGTGATGAACATCTTGGTGCCGTTGAGCACCCAGCCGTCGTCGGTCCTGTCCGCGCGGGTGCGCAGCGAGGCCACGTCCGAGCCGGCGCCGGGCTCGGTGAGGCCCATGCAGCCGATCCACTCGCCGGTGGCGAGCCGGGGCAGGTAGCGCTGCTTCTGCTCGTCGGTGCCGTGGCAGAGGATGGTGTCCGCCGCGAGGAAGCTGTGCGCGCCGTACGAGAGCGTCAGCCCGCCGTCCACGCCGGCCGCGCCGAGCGCCTCGCCGGCCACGCAGCAGGTGACCACGCTGGCGCCCGAGCCGCCGTACTCCTCGGGGAAGTGCAGGCCGAGGATGCCCATCTCGCCGAGCTTGAGCCACGACTGGTGGTCGAACTTCTCGGCGCGCTCGTGCTCCTGCACCCGCGGGACGATCTCTGCCTTTGCGAAGCGGATGATCTGCTGCTTGAGCATCCGCTGCTCCTCGGTGAACTCGAAATCCATCGCGCTCTCCCGGCTTGAATGCGTCGTTCTGGAATAGACCGAATGGCGGCGGTTTGCAACCTCGAGATCCGCGCGACCGAACGACTCAGCCTCACAGCGTCTCGATCATCCGTTCGAGGATCTCCAGACGCTCGTTGTCCTCGAGAACCTGGCAGAACTCCCGGAGCACCGCGCGGATCCGATCGAGGTCGATCCGGTCGCCGTGGAGCAGGAGCAGCTTGTCAACGTCCTCGATGTCCCGCGGCCTGGACGCGACCATCTTGTACACGATTAGGTCCTCGGGGCGCGCCACCCGGATGCGCACGCCGGCGTAGTCGATCTCCGGGGCGGCGCGGATCGCCTCCTCCTCGAAGGGCAGCCAGGCCAGGCTGACGTCGAGCGGGATGTCCGAAGGCGTGTGGTGCAGCAGCAGCACGTGGTGCTCGCGCGCGAAGGCGAGGGCGTCGTCGATGCGGGGCCGGACCTCGTGCCGGCCGCAGGCTTCGAGCAGCGCTGCCAGCTGGGCCTTCTCGGCCAGGACCGTGGCGTCGATGTCCACGGTGAGCCGCGGCACGCCCTGGGCGATCACGGCCACGCCGCCGAGGCACATCCAGGGGGCGCCGGCCTCCTCCAGCGAGTCGCGCAGCGCCTCGAGCGCCTCGCGGAATCCCGGCGGTTTCGGCTGGCTCATGCGACGTATTCTAGTGATTTCTTGAGGTTACGCCAGAGGATGCGAACTCGCTCGTTCTCGGCCTGGCGCCGCGGGTCCGGCTTGGGCGGCCCTGCGGCCTCGATCAGGGACAGGGAGACCGAGATCGACCAGGCCGGGCGGGGCCGCCCGGCGCGCAGCCTCTGCCGCTCCCGCTGCTCCGCGGCCTCGAAACCAGCGAGCCACTCTCGGATCTGCTCGGCCTTCATTCCCATCCTACCGATCCTATCCATAATAGCCATCATAGCCAGGCTCGTCCACTAGTACTCCGTCCCCGAAGTTCTTTCCGGGTTTGCGCCGGCCCTCGACGCCGATGGCGGCGTTGCGACTCCTTGACGATGCTTTGGCATCGCCTGCGTCGTCGCGCCTTGCCCTCGACGCCGATGGCTCGGCGGTATCCCGGAAGGAACTTCGGGCACGAAGTACTAGTCCACGCCACGAGCGTCGGTCAAGCTGCCCGCGTTCGCTGGCACACGGCCAGCGCGCCGGAGGCCGCCAGCAGCGCATACCCCCCTCCGTCGCGCCAGGCGGGCAGGGCGATCAGGTCGCGCCCGCCGTCAATCGTGCGCAGGAACCGGTGATGGTGGCCGACGACCACGCGGTCGAAGCCCTCGGCGAACCGCGCCCGGGCGTAGGACAGCAGGCTCAGCTCGTCGATCCGGCCGTGGGACGGGGTGTACCCGTGCAGCCGGCTCTCGAAGTGCTCCACGATCGGGCGGCCGAGCGCGGGCGGCAGGGCCTTCATCGCGAGAAACGCCAGCGGGTTCTTCGAGAGGAAGCGCCACAGCCTGTAGCCCCGGTCGTACGGATCGATCAGGTCGCCGTGGACCAGCAGGTAGCGCCGGCTCGCGGTCTGCACCGCGCGGGCCAGGCCGGCCGAGTCGAAATGCTCGGCCGCGACCTCCGAGCCGCGCACGAAGAAGTCGCGGTTGCCCTCGATCAGGTGCACCCGCGCACCCCCGGCCCGGAAGCGGTCGAGCAGCGCCAGCGCCTCGCGCACCGTGCCCGTGAGGTAGCGCTCGTCCGCGATGAAGTACGCGAAGGTGTCGCCGAGCAGGTTCAGCTCGCCCGCGCCGAGCGCGCGCAGTTCGTCGAGGAAGCGGCCGAAGCGGTCCACGTCGCCGGCTCGCTCGCCGAGGTGCGCGTCGGCCACGATGGCGCGGAGCCTGCCGCCGCTCATGGCGCGCCTCCGAGGAACCCGGCCGCGATCTCGGCGATCTTGCGCCCGGCGGCTCCGTCGCCGAAGGGATTCGGCGCGGCGGCCATGCGCGTGTACTCCTCGCGGTCGGTCAGCAGCCGCACCGTTGCCTCCACGATCCGCTCCCGGTGCGGGCCGACCAGCCTGGCCGCGCCGACCTCCACGCACTCGGGCCGCTCGGTCTGTTCTCGCAGTACCAGCACCGGCCTGTCCAGCGCCGGCGCCTCCTCCTGGATCCCGCCCGAGTCGGTGAGCACCAGATCGCAGCCGGCGAGCAGGGCCACGAACTCGGGGTACGGCAGCGGGTCGAGCAGCATCACGCCGGGCGCCTGGCCCAGGATCCGCTGCGCCGGCTCCCGCACCCCGGGATTCGGGTGCACCGGGAAGAACACCCGCGCTCCGGGCACCTGCCCCGGTACCCGCTTCAGCGCCTCGAGCACCTCGACGAGCGGGGCGCCGAAGCTCTCGCGCCTGTGCGCCGTGGCCAGCACCTTTGGTCCGTCCACGCCCTCGAGCAGCGGCGACGGCTCGATCCGCTCCCTGACCCACAGCAGCGCATCGATCACCGTATTGCCGACGATGTGGATCCGCTCGGGATCCACGCCCTCGGCCAGCAGGTTGTCGCGGGCCCGGGACGTGGGCGCGAGATGCAGCCGGGCCAGCCGGCTGGTGAGCACGCGGTTCGCCTCCTCGGGGAAGGGATTGCGCGGGTTGCCCGTGCGCAGGCCGGCCTCGACGTGCGCCAGCGGGATGTCCTGGTAGTGCGCGGCCAGGGCGGTGCCCAGCACGGACGCGGTGTCGCCCTGCGCCAGCACCAGATCGGGGCGCCGGCGCTGCAGCACCTCGTTCATCCCGCTGATCACGCTCGCCGTGACCGCGGCCGGCGCCTGGCCCGGCCGCATCAGGTCCAGGTCCTCGACCGGCGCCAGCCCGAGGAGCGGAATCAGCGGCTCGAGCAGCTCGTCGTGCTGCGAGGTCAGCACCACCTCGCAGGCGATCCCCGGCGCATCCCGCAGCGCCCACACCACGGGCGCGGTCTTGATCGCCTCGGGGCGGGTGCCGACGACGCAGAGGATGTGTTTCCGACTCATGAATGATGACGGCAGGCGAACAGCGCCATGGTCAGATCGGTCATATCGTTGGTTCCATAGACCTCCACCCGGAAGCGCTGGCACAGCTCGGACAGCAAGTCCCGACCGAACTCGTGAAACACCAGGTGGTCGTCCAGCTGCTGCTTGTAGATGCCGTGGTACGATGGCGGCAGCAGGTGCTCGACGGTTCCGTCCGACCGCCGTCGAGCACGCGTTCTCGTGAGCCGGTCGGCAAGTAGCGGAACGGTGAACAGCATCACTCCGTCCCTTCGCAGCACACGGCCCAGCTCGTCCAGGCCCTTTCGATAGTCGGACACGTGTTCGAGGATCTCCATGTGCAGCACGAAGTCGAAGACTCCGTCACCGTAGGTCAACGCCGTGAGGTCCTCTCGCCGAACCGACCGATCGAGCGGCCTGTACTCCGAATAGGACAGCCGATCAACCGCTGTCAGAAAGGTGTGCAGCTTGCCCAGGGCGCCGATTTCGGCCACGCGGAGCTGGTGGCGATTGCATGCGGCCGCCACCTCTCTGAAAAGCTGCACGTCTTCACCATGGCGGAGGTTGACCAGCTCACAGAAGGCCTGGGCAAAGGTCCGCATGCGGTTGGAATTCCGGCAGCTGCGGCATGCCTCCCCTTCGCGGAGGTTGATTTGCTGCCGCTGATGCCGTGTCAATTCCCAGTCGCGAGCCAGTTCCTCGCAGACCACCTCCCGCTCTTCGGTCGAGAGCACATCACCGCATACCGGGCAGACATCGCGAGACAATCCGAGAGTCTGGAACCGACTCGGTTTGGATACCGAGCTCGGTCCTCCCACGCCGCCTGCCCTTCTCGCAGGCGGGTGTGACACGTGTTCGTTCGCAACCTCCGGAACCTTGACCACCCAGACGTCCTGGGTCAGGCAATCCGGTACCGCCACCGGATCGTGCCGCACGATCTCGAGGCCCTCGAGGAGTGTCTGCCGCATGTAGGCCGGGCTCTGGAATGCCGAGTAGAGCCTGCTGCCCAGACGCGCGCCTCCCCGGACCACGAGCTGGCCTGCTTCGTAGCGTCGTCGTTCTCCGGCCCCGAGCTTCGCCTTGAAGTGTTCTCCATGAACCGTCAGCAGCACGAAGCCGCCCGGGCGGACAACCCGGAGCAGCTCTTTCAGCCAGGCGTGGTGCATGTTCTCGGAGAGGTGCGTGAACACGGAGACCGAGAACAGGAAGTCGAGCTCGTTCTCCTCGAAGGGCAGGGACGGGCTCCGCGCGTGATCTCGGAAGTCGACGCCGTCGATGTTCTTCCTGCACCACGCGATCGTGTCCGAGTCGGAGTCGGTGGCGAACAGCTCCAGCCCTTCGGCGAGCCTGCTCGTGGCGAGGTGCCGGACGATCCGCGCCGGCCCGCATCCCCACTCGCATACCCTGAGCCGCTCATCCGGGAGCAGCTCGTCGATTCTCTCGAGCAGGTACGCGGAGGTGCGTAGTCCGCCGTGGTAGTATGCGGCGTAGCTCACCGATCCCAGAGCATCATACAGCATTGGATAGGGCGGCCAGGACATGCCCGGATGCGATCTCGCGAAGGCCTCGTTCTCCTTGTCGTATTCGCTAACGTCGATCCGGAACCGCAGCTTCTCGGCAAGCGGCAGCATTCGTATCTTTCGCAGGAGGCTGATTATCTTCTGGCGGTCCATCAATGCAGCATACCACGCGGGATCTATCTTGCCAGGCGTATCAGGAAGTCCGGCGGGTCGGTGCGCAGGCCGCGCGGATAATGGCAAGCTGATTGCGCTGGGCTCCCCGGCGAACCGAAGATTCTCGGTCCGGCCTTGGTGCTTGCCGTCGCGGCAGCCCGGGGCTCCAGGAGCAGGCGCTCGCCGCTGGCCGCGAGCCGGGCGCCCAGAGATTGCGCCAGCGCAATGGGCGCCGACTCGCTGTCCAGGTCATCCAGGGCCGCCTCGAAGCGGTCCCTGCGAGAGGCCCACAGCTCTGGTCCCAGGGCGTCTACCTCGCGAGCGCAGAGCAGCAGGCCGAAGTACCCCTTGGGGCCGGGATCGCGGCCCGCGTACAGCGGGCGGAGGCGACCGTCGTCGCCCTGCGCCAGGCCCGCGTGCACGACGCGGCCGTCGCGCTCGCGAACCAGGCCGCCGGCCGCTCCGATGCCGCGTCGGAGTACCTGCGCCGCGAGCAGGGCCGGAGCGTCCGGCTCGGGCTCGATCCCGCCCCGCAGCAGCAGCACCACGTCCGCGTCGATCGCGGCCAGCGCCCGGGCCCGCTCACGTGTCCCAACACCGGGTAGTACGGGCAGATTGCGGCAGCCCGGTTCGGGCTGCAGGCAGAGCACCGAGATCGGCGGCAAGCCGGTGCTGCGCTTCAGCGCTGCAACCGTTCTCCGGCAGGCGGTCTCCCCGGGGCAGTCGCACAGCGCAGCGCTGATGCGGATCCCGCCGGGCAGGGGCCAGTGGACCTGGAAGAAGCCGGGGTAGTTGGACTGGCTCACCTCGGCCCCGGCTTCGCCGCGCCGCTGCAGGGCCTCGGTGATGGCGCGGCGCGAGGCATCGGCCGCCTCGGGCTTCTCCCGGTAGCGCAGGCTGGTCGAGCCTCGTGCCGCGCGCCAGCGGTACAGCACCTCGGGCAGATGCACCACCTGGCGCGCGCGCTCGGATACGCGCAGCGCCAGGTCGTGGTCCTGGCTGCCGTCGAAGCCGGCGCGGAATCCGCCGACCTCGAGCGCCAGGGAGCGCCGCAGTACCAGCAGGTGGCCGAGGTACATGTTGCTTAGCAGCAGGTCCGGCGACCAGTCCGGCTTGAAGTACGGCAGCAGGCCCACGCCCATCGGGCCCAGCCGGTCCTCGTCCGAGTACAGCAGGTCGGCCTCGGGATTCGCGGCCGCGGCTTGGGCCATCTCGAGCAGCGCGTCCGGCTCCAGCACGTCGTCGTGGTCGAGCATGGCCACGAGCTCGCCGCCGGCCATCTCCAGGGCGGCCTGAGAGGCGCCGGCAATGCCGCGGCCCGGATCCAGCCGGCGCAGGTGCACCCGCGAGTCGCTCGCCGCCTCCTGCAGCAGGTCTCGAGCCTCCTGCCGCTGCGAGCCGTCGTCCACCAGGCACAGCTCCCAGTCCGGGTAGATCTGACCCGACACCGAGTCCAGTGCGGCGCGCAGGTGCTCGGGCCGCGGGTCGTGCACCGGCATCAGCACCGAGATCAGCGGCCCCCCGGGCGGCCCGGCCGCTGCCCGCGCCGCCGAGATCAGCTGGCGCCGCCTCCGCCGGTACGCGGCGTAGCGCACCGTGTTCTGCAGGTCTGGCAGCAGTCGGTCGCGGAGATACTCGACCGTCTCGAATCCGAGCTGCGCGGCGCTGTCCCCGCGCAGCACGGCCAGCGCCCGGTTGCCGAGCAGCGCCGTGAAGGAGGCGAGGCTGCGCAGCGCGCTCATCGCTGGCCGCCGATGATGCTCTCGAAGTAGCGCAGCGTCCGTTCGGCCTCGCCACGGTGGCAGAAGCGCTGCGCGGTCCGCCGTCCGGCCCGCACGAGGCGCTTGCGCTCGTCGTCGTCGTCGAGCAGCTCGAGGATCTCGCGAGCCAGGCCGGCGTGGTCACCCGGCGCCGCGTCCCGGCAGTTCTTGCCCGGCCTGGCGTACTCGGTCACACCGCCCACGCAGGTCAGCACGCAGGCCGTGCCACAGGCCATGGCCTCGAGCGCGGGCCGGCCAAAGCCCTGGAACTCGGAGGCGTCCACGAACAGGTCGGCCGAGGAGTACAGCTCGGCCAGCCGCTCCGGCGAGTCGATGCGGCCGAGGAAGACACCGTCGAAGCCGGCCTCCCCGCGGGCGACCTCCTCGCCGAACAGCACCAGCTCCACGTCCGGGCGCTCCCGCTTCACCCGGGCCAAGGCCCGCGCCATGGTGGCGAAGCCGCGGCGCGGCGTGCTCGGCCGGGCCATGGCCACGACCCTCGGACGCTCCCGCGCCTCCACGTCCCGCGGATAGAACCGTCCCAGGTTCAGGCCGAGCGGGATCTTGTGGCTCTCGTGACCGTGCTCGGCGAGCTTGCCGGCCAGCCAGTCCGACTTGACGATCCGGTTGTCGATCAGCCCGTAGGTCTCGGTCACGGCCCGGCGCGTGGCCGCGTCCTCCTCCGGATAGAACCAGGCCTCGTAGTCCTGGACGAAATAAGCTCCGCGAGCCCCAGGCCGGCGTTCGAGGATCCGCGGCACCCAGGGCGCGGTGTGCCACAGCGTGGCCACCACCAGGTCGGTCTCGGGCAGCTCGCGGATCAGCTCCTCCTCGTGGGAGAAGACCATCGGCTCGGTGAGCAGGCGGCGGCCGGGCACGCCCGGTTGATCATCGAGCGTGGCGATGCGCGCCTCCACGCCGAGCTGGACCAGCTCGTTGACCAGCTGGATCACCGAGAGGCAGCCACCGGTCAGGTCGAGGTTCCACAGCAGGTACGTCACGCGCAGCGCGCCGGGGCGCGTGGCGCTGCGCAGGGCCTCGGCGTCTACGGACCGGCGGCGCCGCCGGGCGACCTCGCCGGCCGCTGCCAGGCCGTCGCGCAGGCCGTCCTTGAGGCGGCCGGCCTTGACGTTACGGACGGTCCGGCCCACGCGCGTTCGCAGCGCCCGCCGCCCTGGCAGGCGCTTTGCCACACCGAAGCGGCGGCGGATCTCGCCCAGCGCGTCGGCGTCGAGGAATGCCTTGTACTGCTTCCGGTACTCATGCTCCCATCGCGCGTCGAAGATGCGCCGGTTCTTCGGGTACCGCTCGTCGCGATCGGTGAAGCTGCCCCCGCCCCGGTGGAACAGGTACACATCGTCGGCGACCACGACGCGGTGGCCGGCCGTGGTCAGCCGCATGCACAGGTCCGACTCCTCGCAGTAGCCCCGGCCGTACGCCGGATCGAACAGCGGAGCGCCGGGCATCTTCTGGCGTACCAGCAGCAGGCAGAAGCCCACGCCGGTGACGATGTCGGGGTGTACCGGCGCTGCCGAGGACGAGACCCAGCGGTCCATTCCCAGGTAGTTCGCTCCCGGCACCGGAGGCAGGTCGATGTTGGCGGCCCGGTTGGTCAGCGGATTCACCGCGGCGATGCGGGCGTCGGACTCGGCGCAGCGGACCAGCCGCTCGAGCCAGCCCGGCGTGACCAGCACGTCGCTGTTGAGGATCACGACGTACGGGGCGTCACCGGCCTCAAAGGCCTGATTGCAGCTGGCGAGGAAACCCTGCGCCGGACGGTTGCGCAGCAGTCGAGTTCCAGAGCGGTCGCGGGCGTGCTCGCGGAGAAGCCGTGCCGTGGCCGTGTCGCAGCCGTCGTCCACGAGGTGCACGGCGACGTGGTCGAGACGGGTGTGCCGTTCGAGCGCGCGCAGGCAATCGCGGGTGTCCGAGAGGTTGTCGTGCACCGGCAGGACCAGATCGACTTCGGGCCGCGTGCTGCCGTGTGAGGTCACGGCGAGTCCTGGCTTGCGCAGCTCTCGAGGTGTAGGTCTATTACCGTACGCAGGGCACTCGGCTCGGCATGGTTGGCGTTCGTTGAATAAAGCCGCGAATGCATCCTGCTGGTGTCCTCGCCGGTGGCGCAACCCCTTGCTTCTGCAGGTAATTACACTGCAGCTTTGAGCAATGTCAAATCCGGTTCCACGAGCGTTGGCGGTTCCAATGGTGCGGATTCCGTTGACGTACTGCTGTTTTGTTGTGCATTATTAATTCCTGGTGAACGGAGAGTTGAAATGACGCTTCGTAGAGTAAATCGGTTCCTCATCGCATCAGTTTTCCTGACCGCAGTGACCTGCTGTGTCGGGCTCGAGCAGGACAAGAAATACATCAATGTTGACGCCGACCTGGCAATCGAGAATGGCGGCGAGATCTTGGACGAGTTGGTGGAGATGGAGGACGCGTGCGAGAGTGATGCTGGCATAGAGATCGACGACGCTGACGCTGATGCTGAAGCTGACATCGACGCCGAGCCTTCCTCGTTCCCGGCTGCGTGTCCAGGCGGGATTCTCGAAGGCGACCATCTCATCACATCAGCCGAAGACATCGCGGAGATCGCGGGCTGTGTTAACGCGACTGGAACGATCGAGGTGACCGGTGATGAGCTGATTGATCTGAAAGGCCTGGAGAGCCTGGAAGTCATCCGCAGGCGTCTCTTTATTCACGAAACAAGATACCTGCAGTCGCTGGATGGCCTTAACAACTTAGAGCTCGTTGGGGATCTTGATATTGGGTACTACTATGATATTCACAACCCCTACGAATACAGTATTGGAGGTGAATACAATTATTCGCTGAATGATATCTCGGCGCTCGGGAATCTCCGGATCGTCGGAGGTAACGTGATCATCGCGGGCAATATGTCCCTGGTTGATCTAGTCGGACTTGGCAATGTTCACAGCATCTGGGGCAGCTTGACAATTCTTATAAACAACAGTCTGACTGGCCTGGATGGCCTCGACGGCTTGACGACTGTAGGAGGGCGGCTGTTTCTTTTCGGTAACGATGAACTACTTTCCATTTCAGCACTCTCCAACTTGGAGTATATAGGGACGGGCCTAATCCTGTTGTTCAATCCACTTCTTGTCTCTCTGGAGGGCCTCGAACGGATCACTATTGCTCCTGAGATCAATGTGTCCGGATGCTCCTCGCTCCGCGACTTGACCGGCTTGAATGGAGTGACGGAAATTGCTGGCATTCTTACCATCGGTGAGAGAATTTATGACATGGGAGGTGATTGGGTTTACTATGGGAATGACTCACTGGTTAGTCTAGCTGGCCTCGAGAACGTGGGCTACGTGAGACATAATCTGAACATACACGGCAACCCCAACCTATCCAGCCTGTCGGTCTTGGCAGGCCTGCCGACCATCGGACGGAATCTGGCCATCACGATGAACTCCTCGCTCCCCACCTGTGACGCGAAGAACTTGCGGGACCGCTTTACCGAAACGGGCTGGCAGGGTGAGGTGGAGATCTACGGAAACGACAACTCCGCACCATGCTCCTGTAGTGGTAGAGTCTGGGACGGGGATTTCGACATTCTGACCCGGGATGATCTAGACATTCTGGTCGAGCACACGGCAGTCACCGGAAGCTTGACCATTGCAGGAACTCCACTGCACGACCTCGGCGGACTCCATTGCCTGAATGCCGTCGAGGGAGATTTGAGGATCGGCGAAAACAGCAACCTCCGAAGCATCTCGGGCTTGAGGAGCATCGCCTCTGTTGGAGGTGATCTCGTCGTGGACAACAACGACGGACTTCCGAGCCTCTTCGGTATGGACAACCTGCTGACGGTCGGCGGCAGCCTCGTGGTCGCCGGAAATGACCACCTGCAAAGTACCGTCTATCTTCGCCGCCTCACTTCTGTCCTCGGCTCCATCGAGATTCACAGCAACGGGCGGCTCATCACACTCGCCGGCCTCGATCAGATCGCTGCTCTCGGTGGGAACCTCAAAGTTGTAGACAACCCGAGACTCCCAGCCTGTGAAGCAGAACTGCTACGAGACGCCCTCCATGACGCTGGCTGGACTGGAGCGGCGGATGTTCGCAACAACGATGCTTCTGGTGCTTGCGATTGTTCCTGGGATCCGCTCATCGGCGACTATCTGGTCGAAGCTCCTGCCGACCTGGAGCCGCTGCGTGGTCACAGAGCCATCCTTGGCAGTCTGTCGATAGAGAGCACCCGAATGGATGACTTGATCGGTCTTGAGTGTCTGACCGAGATCGAGGAGGGGCTCTTTTTCGAAGATGGCTCTGTACATTCGCTGACCGGCCTGGGCAACCTAGTGCACATTGGTGGCGACCTGGAAGTCGAAGATCTTTACCAGTTGGAGGATCTTGCAGGTCTCGACAATTTGACCGCCGTGGAAGGTAGTTTCACGACTCGACTCGACCTTCGAAGCACTCCGGGTAATACGGGACTGGACAGGCTTTCGTACATTGGTGCGGATCTCCGAATTCACGGACGGCCGGATCTGGCCAAGTTGTTCGGCTCGGGCGGGCCTGAAGTCGTTGGAGGAGAGCTTAACATCGGTTCTGGTTACATCGAAAACCTGTTAGGTCTTGAGCGTCTCACCGAGATCCGGGGGAGCTTCACACTCCGGGGCTGCGGCTCCCTAGTGGATCTTCATGGACTCGATAAGCTGAGTAGGATCGGTAGCTTCATGGTCATCACAGCCAACCGATCATTGAAGAACCTCTCTGGCCTTGATGGATTGACATATATCGGCGGCGATATGGATATCGGGTACTCTTTGAGATACCAGAGTTTCGGCGAGCGGAATGACGCGTTGGTCGATTTAACCGGATTAGAGCAACTGAATGAAATCGGTGGTAGGATATATTTGCGGGAAAATCCAATGCTCCAGACCATTGCCGCACTCGGAATACTCGAAACCCTCGGATCGGATCTGTTCATCATTGACAACCCGAAGCTTCCAACCTGCGAGTGCGAGGATCTGAAGATGCGCCTTACCGAGCTTGGCTGGGACGGAGAGGCGATCATCATGGGAAACGATGACCTTGGCACCTGCAAATAGCCGGCAGTGGTTCGACACACTGCGGGAGACCCGACGACATTCCGATGTGGCTAGGCCCAAATGGTCTATTCGCACAGACAATCAGAAAGATGCGCTATTCGGCGGATCTGTCCGCCTGTAGGGGTTTTCGATTTTTTTCGGTTGATGGCAGAGCACCGGATTCATCTGCAGGAGGTAATCGATACCTCTCTCCTTCAATTGACCGAACACGTCCCAGTTGAGGAAAGGCGGTCTATCCGCATCGTCATGGCTGTCTGGCCTGAAAACGGTGACGAAATATCGTTTGAGGAAATCGTACAGGCTGGCTGAAGAATACTCCAGCTTGTGCATCCGTGTTCGGTTTAGCAAGCGAAGCGACATGAAATCCCTTTACAAATGGGGCCATGCGTCCTTCCATGCCGTTGGCTTAATTCCGGCGGTAGGAGGAACACATGGCCCGCCCGAAGTTCATA
>Ga0272442_10001048_pt1 | contig 42748 bp, 42 predicted proteins | sample SSMForm2O_FD_200262 | JGI IMG/M metagenome (GOLD analysis project Ga0272442, IMG submission 200262) | Marine sediment archaeal communities from Little Sippewissett salt marsh, Falmouth, MA, United States - SSM-Form-2O | ecosystem: Environmental > Aquatic > Marine > Wetlands > Sediment ...
CAACCCGCATCAAGATCTTTTTTTATATTTTTTAATATCTCTTTTTTTGGGAAAGAGAATAAATTTCCCTTTGCATATTTAACGTAACAATAAGTGCAATTTCCTAAACAACCTGAGGCGATTTGGGTTACCCCAATAATCTTATTTTTTCTTATTTTAGATAAATTTAATTTTATTTCTTTTGCATATTCAAGAAACTCTATATTTTTAGATTCAATTAATTTTTTTAAAGCATCAAGAATTTTTTTAATATTATGAACACTAACTAGAGCAATTTTACAGTTCTTATTTGTTTTTTTTATTAATTCTTTAATTTTTTCAGGTTCTGTATCTACCATGCAACCAACCACAATTAATTTATTAAATTTTGAAGCAAGTTTCTCAATTTGTGAACACATTTTTTGTTCTGTTTTTCCTTTTACTACACAAGTATTAATTATTGCTAAATCTGCAATTTTTTTATTATTTGTAATAAGAAAACCAGCATTTTCAAGAATTCCAGAGATTATTTCTGAATTGTTTTGATTAGCAGAACATCCATAACTTTCTATATAAATTATTATTTTTTCCATTATTCTGACTAGTTTAATTATTTTTAAAAACTTTTTCTGTTATTCACATCTTTTCTAATGCTTCAATTCCAAGTAAATTCAAACAAGAATTCATTATTTTTTTAAATGTTTCAACTAAAAGAAGTCTTCTTGGTTGTTCTTCTTTTGCATGTAAGACTGGGCATTCTCTATAAAATTCATTAAATATTTTTGCAAGTTCATATGTATAATTTACAAGGATATCTGGCTTTAAATCTCTAGAAGCTCTTTTTACATTTTCTTGAAATAATAATAATTTTTTAACTAAATTAAATTCTTCTTCTTTTAGATTTTTATAATTTATTTTATTTTTTGATTTTGTTTTTTCTAAAATAGAACAAGCTCTTGCATAAGCATATTGTAAGTATGGGCCTGAAAAACCTTCAAAATCTAGTGCTTCTTCTTTATTAAATAAGATATCTTTTTTTGTATCTACCTTAAGTAATGCAAATTTTATAGCAGATAACGCAATTGCTAAAGATCTTTTGTCAAGATCTTTTTTATTCAAATTATATCTTTTTTTAAGTTCAGTTGAAGAATCTTCTTTTACTTCTTGAATTAAGTTATCTGCATCAATTACAGTTCCTTCTCTAGATTTCATCTTACCGCTTGGAAGATTAACCATGCCATAACTTAAATGTATTAATTTTTCTGCCCATTTGAATTTTAAAATTTTTAGAATCTTAAATAAAACTTTAAAATGATAATCTTGTTCATTAGCAACAACATAAATCATTTTATCAAATTTATAATCTTCATAACGTTTTTTTGCTAAATAAATATCCTGAGTTACATAAACGGTTGTTCCATCAGATCTAATTAATACTTTATCTCCTAGTTCTTTCCCAAGATTAATTATAACCGCATTATCTTTTTTTTCAAATAATCCTTCTTTTAACCCTTTCATTACAATTTCACGCCCTTTTTTGTAAGTTTCAGATTCCTTATACGATTTATCATGTGTAAAATTTAGTAGTTTGTATGTTTCTTTCATACCTTCAATGGCCCACTTATTCATTAATTTCCAAAGAGAGATTACTTCTGGATTTCCTTTTTCCCATTCTTTTAACATTTCTTTAGCTTCTCTTTCTAATTTAGGATTTTTCTTTAATTCTTGTGCATATTTAACATAAAAATCACCTACAAAATGATCTGATTTTTTATCTGGTTTTTTGTTTTTACCAAATTTTTGATAAGCTAACATAGATTTACAAATATGAATCCCACGATCATTAACAATATCTACTCTTTTTACATTATTACCAAGATATTCAAATATTCTTGCTATAGAATCTGCAATAAATAAATTTCTTAAATGTCCGACATGTAATGGTTTGTTAGTATTTGGTCCTGGACTTTCAATTAATATTACTTCTTTTTTTGTTTTTGGTTTTTTTTCAATATTTTTTAGAGATTCTTCAATAAATTTTTCTTTGTTTACAAAGAAGTTTAAATATCCACCTACATTTTCTATTTTTTCAATAGTAGAATCAGTTTTTAATTTAGATTTTAAATCTTTAGCTATTTCAACAGGATTTTTCTTTAAGGTTCTAGCTAAGATAAAGCATGGAAAAGCAAAATCCCCAAAATTGTTTTTTGGTTTTTCTAATCTAATATCTGCTTTTTTTAATTTGGTTGATTTTTGTATTATCTCTTTTATTTTTTCTTCAAACATGTTTTAAAGAGGGTATAGGAATTTAAAAACTTATTTGATTACAATAATATTTTTAAAGTTAGTTACTTTTTTAATAAAATGACAAAAACCTTAACTGCTTGTTGTAGCACTAGAGCTAGAGACGAATTCAAAAAACCATCTAAATTTGAAGTAATCTTAGCGCATTTACCTATCCCAGGTGTTAGGGAAGTAATAGCACACAAAGTTGCAAAATACTGGGCTGCTGGAGATGTGGAAAATGCCCCAATAAGACTTAAAAATCCTTTTAATAAAAGATATAATATATGTGTTGATGAAGATATTGGTAAGTGGGTTCCAAAAAATTTCAAAGATTATTATTGGGATAAAATGGGCCGAATGATTCTTATTGCATATGGAATTTCATCTGTAGTTGCAGGCATATTATACGTTGTCAGATAAAAACTTACCTTAAGATTCTTTCTAATTTTTTTGCAGTTCTTTTTGTACCACTTATTTCATGTACTTCAGATATTGCTTTTTTTAAATTACATCTTTTTTGAATATATCTTAAAAGTTTCTCATATCTTACACCTGTACCATTACAAGTTCCTAATTCAAGGTGTTGATCTCTACTTCCATCGTTGTCATGAACATGTAGATAAACAATTCTTTCCTTAAGTGCATCTATCATTTTCATTTCTTTTTCTGTAGATTGTTGAGAGACATGCATATGCCCGACATCTAAACACATATATGCTTCTGGGAAGGCCCTGAAAAGTTCTAATAGTTTTTCAGGATCTTTAAATGGGCCCTTATTTGTATTTTCAAAAAGTAATTCAACACCATATGCTCTTGCCCGTTCTATAGCTTGTTTTAATACTTTTGAGGCATTTCTTTTGAGTTTGTCCATTCCATGAAACCAGGGGGGATGTACAACAAGTTCATTTGCACCCAAGTCTCTTGCAATATCTAATTCGACTAAGAGCCTCTCTCTTTGAAAGGGTCCATAGGGCAGATCATCAGAAAACCCATCTGATCTAGAATGAACACTAACATCATAACTATTCAATCTTGAAGCATAATCAGTAACATATTGGGGAACTAAAGGAAATCCAGATGTCATTAAATTTATTTCTACTGCCTCTACATCTGTTCCAACAACCCAATCAATCCAATGTGATGCTTTTCCTGCAGAGGTACTTATTCCTACTTTAACCATAATTTTCTCTATTTTTTTCAAATATATAAAGGGTAGTAGTAGTTACCGATACTTCTTACAGATAAATTTAAATACTATTAAGCTTTTTCTGCAATATGTTGACTATAGATTTGAAAGCTAAGCCTGCAGAAAAAGCGGTGATAATTGAAGGATTTCCTGGATTTGGTTTTGTTTCTACTATCGCAACTGAATTTCTTATAAAACATTTAGATGCCAAACCAATTGGAACAATTGCAAGTACAAAATTAGAACCTGTTGCAGCAATTCATAATAACCAAGTTTTAAATCCATTACAAATATTTTACGATAAAAAAAATAATATTGTTATTGTTCAAGCACTTGTTCCTGTAGATAAATTAGAGTGGGAAATTGCAGATACCATTAGTGATCTTGCAAAAAGAATTAAAGCAAAAGAGATTGTTAGTTTGGAAGGTGTTTCTTCACCAATGGATGCTAAAAGTTCTAAAGTTTTTTATTATACTAGTTTAAAAAATAAAAGAACATTTGATCAAACTTTAAAATTACCCCCATTAGAAGAGGGAATCATTGTAGGGGTTACAGGAGCATTATTAATGAAAACTCAAACACCATTATCTTGTTTTTTTGTTGAGACCCATTCAAAGCTTCCAGATAATGCTGGAGCAGCACGTTTAGTTAAAACCTTGGATTCTTACCTTGGGTTAGATGTAGATTACAAACCTTTATTAGCTAAAGCAAAAGAATTTGAAGGAAAAATAAAAAAACTTCTTGGACAGATGAGTTCAATTAAAGAACAAAAACAAAAGAAAGACCTAGATTATATGGGTTAAAAATGGTTAGTGATATTTTTTTAGATTTATTAAATTATTCTACATGTAAGGCTTTTTCAAAAAAAGTAGGTAATAAAAAAACAAATAATTGTTTTAAAGAAGCTGGAAAAATCTTCTATAATAAATTATTAGAAAATAAACTTATAAAAGGAACTGGAACTGACTTTTTTAAACTTAAAGAAATAGCAAAATTTTTAGAAAAACATAAGTTTGTAAAAAAAATTATAATATCTAAGAAAGAAAATAATATTGTAGTTAAAATGAAAGGAATTGTTGTTTCACCTTCTTCTAAACAGATTTTAAAGGAAGGTTATTCTCCCGCCCATACTATGACTTACTTAATGTTTGCTGCTTTAAAGAAAAATATCAAAGTTTTATCTGTTAAATTTAATAAAGGATTTGTAGAAGAAATTTGGAAAATTAATTAATTTTCTTTAGGGTCTCTTTCTAATTCAGGTTCTTCACTTGGTTCAGATTCATGTTCTTTATCAGGTTGTTTGGATTCATCTTTTTCATCTTCTTCCTCATCATTATTTTCTGGTTCTTCTTCAAGAACCTTTTCAATCTCTTTTTCTTTTTCAGATAATTTGCTTCTTAATTGAAATGTAGAAGCAATATCTAACATATATTTTCCTTCTTCAACCTTATAGATAATTGGCTTTCTTTTTAATATATTAACTAAATCAAGTTCAAATTGGCCAGGTTTTTTTATTCTAATAGATTCTAAATTAAGAACAACTGGTTTTTCTATTTTTTCACCGATAATTTTGTCAACATCTTTTATAATTTCTTCTCTATCTACTCTTGTGAGTTTTTTAGTTTCATCTAAAGCTTTTTTATCTTCTTCTCTAAAAAAGAAAAAATAATGGCTACCACAAGTACATCCCTTGAGTATTTCCGGGGCAGTACTAGAATATATTTTACCACATTTAACACATCTGTGTGCCATGCAATATATTAGATAGAGAAATATATAAAGTTTTATATTCAAAAATATATTTCAGATTATTAGAAATTCCTGAAATTCGGTTTATACAGAATTTATTTTAAGAAAAGCTCTAGTTTTGTAGGGTCTTTCTTAATTTCTTTTACTATTGTTGCTGGTCCAACTACTGTAAAAATATCTCTGTCTCCAAAAATCGCAGAAGCGATTTTTTCTCTAACACCTTTAAAAAATCCAAGATTTTTATTTTTTGGAAGAAATGTAGCTAATTCCACACCCTTAAATCTACGAGATTTACGAATTTTTTTCATTGCATCTTGGATTAGATCAGTTTCTTCCTCTGGACGCAGCCTTCCTTGTATTAAAAGGATCTTGTCATGACTTACTGTACTTATCAATTTCTTAACTCTTTGATAGCTTGATAAGTAAGCAATTTCTGCATATGGTATAAACTGTAATGAAACTTTCATTTTGATTTTTTTACAAGATTAAATAGAGATTCATAAAATTCTTCTATATTTTTACCTTTTTTAGCAGAGATCCCTACTACATCATATTCTGGGAATGCTGCTTCAACTTTTTTAATATTAGATCCTCTTAAATCTGTTTTATTAGCTACTATGAGTACTGGAATTTTTCTAGCAACTAAATTACCTACAATTGTGATGTTTACTTGACTATAGGGGTTTTTGGAAGAATCTAAGACAACTATAACTGAATCCATATCATCTAACCATTTAATAGATTCTATAACTCCTTTTGTAGCCTCTCTAGCTCTTTTTTTTGCTTCTCTGGTTGATAATCCAAACTTAAGAAAGTCTTCATAATCAATTTTGGTTGCAATTCCAGGGGTATCTACTAATTTGAATTTTAACTCTTTGTTTTTATGTTTAATTACAACTTCTTCTTTTTCTTGAATTTCACGAGTTTCATGTGGAACTCGAGATGCTTTTCCCATTTCATCACCAGTCCAATCTTTGCAAATTCTATTAGCTAGAGTTGTTTTGCCAGAATTTGGAGGTCCATAAAAACCTAGTTTTACTTTTCTTTTTTTTCTAAATAAATTAAAGAATATTCTTGTAATGAAATTAGGAATAATTTTTATCACCATTTTATCCTCGTTTTTATTTTATAGTTTATTCTTGTGATTATATAAACTTTATTGTAATCTTGTCTAATTAAACCTTAGATGGAAATATTTTGATACAATATGCTTCTTCCTTTCCATTTTCACATTCATCATAGCACTTTATAGCCCATGGTTCTGTTCTCCATGTTGTTCTATGGAATATTCCATCAGATGTTGAAAAATTAACTGCTTTTAGTGGTTTTGTTGCATTAAATGAACAATCATTGCCCCAGGCATCAAATGCACATGTTGCAGTTTCATTTGTCACAATAATAAGATCTCCATCTTTGTAAAATCTTACAATTTTTGGTTCTCCACCATCAACATTAATTGTAATATTTGTTGAATTTTCTGCTATATTGCCTGTTTGATCTCTACATCTGAAGTAAATATCATTATCTCCTGAATTTAATGTTATGTTTGTAGTGTGTGTGTTGCTAAATGTATTTTTAAAGTAGGTTGTATTTTCATATGTAGATGATTTTGTCCAATAGCAAGTTGCATTTCCATCTCCATTTTCTCCTCCAGAAGTTGTGATAGCATACTCTCTTTTATTTTCAATTTCACATCCAGAAGAAATTGTTCCAGATTCTGGATTTATTGAACTAATATATAAGGGTGGCGAAGGATAGTATGTTACAGATTCTGCTGTATCCATTATATTTGGTCCTGGTGGTTGTAAATTTGTATTGTTTGCAGAATCTTTGCATTTAAAGTAAAATGTGTTTTCTTCTTCTGCATTTAGTGGGATATTTTCAAATTCACATCCAATAGAGGGCCCTATTGGTCTACTTTTACATTCAAAACCAGTTTCAGATAACATCATATCATAGCTTTTTAATGGGTCTTCTCTGCTGAAAGTGCAATTAATTGGAGTTGTTAAATCAACCACATCAAGAGTAATTGTTACATTTTGTAACCCACTTGGAAAATTCCACCCCTCTTGTGGATCTATATATCTTATCTGAGGAGGTGTCCAGTCTTCACTTTCCATTGATGTTGAAAATTTGAAAATATATTCTGCTGTATTTGCAAAACCATGGGCATCAGAACATCTTACATAAAATTCTTGTTGATCTGGGTGTGCAATAAATGTTTCTGTAAGTTCTTCTGCAAAAGCCCCATTCTGGAATCCATAAGCCATTTCAGATATGTTTTGTGTGCTTTCATAGTCCCACATACAGAAAGCTCTTTCATTTAATTCGATGTTTACTACTAAATTTGTGAATGTTGGTATTTCTCCACCATTTTGTGTTGTAATCAAGATTGTTTCTGGACCCTGTGTTTGAGTTGGGTTTGTTTGGTATGATGTTCCTTGTAAATCTTCAACATTTATATTTATAATATATGGTTCTCTTCCATCTGGTTCTACAGAATAACAAATTCCATCTGCAAGACCAAATTCGATTCCGCCAACTATTATTGTTTCATTGTACATGCAACCTAAACCTAATGCTTCACATCTTGTTTTTGAACAAGGTCTATTTGGATCTTCATTACAAACTCCACAATATTCGGCACCAACAGGACCAAGAGAGGGCATACATTGGATAACATAATATTCATCTTCATACGTTAACCAATATACTAATTGTGTTAGTGCAAAAATTATTAATCCTGCACCTGCAGCAACCCAACCTATTCCTGGTACAGTTAATAATGGTGTTAAACTTATTATAAGTGTTGTTCCTGCAGCAATAAACGCAGCACCGCCAGTTACTAATAAATTATGTTGCCAAGTTCCAGGTGCATAATTTTTTGCTGCTAGGATCATTAATGTTCCTGCAGCAATTAATGCAAGACCCATTAATGCTACCCCTACCGTTCCAGCAGCATTTACTGTTACCCCTTCTTTAGTAACAGTAAGGAACCCCCACTTACTACTTTCTAAAGTTGTTCCAGCAGCAGCTTTTTTAAAAATAAGACCAATGGCAGAAGCAGCGGTTTTAGGAAAACCAGCTTTTGCAAATAAAATAGTTAGTAATCCAATTGCAGCAACTACTCCTGTGTTTTTAAGAGCACTTGGTTGGGGAGTATATGTGCTTAATTGATTAATATAATTAAGATACTGAGTAGGCATTGAAATGTTTCTTCCTCTTATTTGGTTAATTGCAGTTTCATTTGGTTTTTCACCCACAGATATTTTTTTTACACTTCCTTCTCCAACTATTTGTCCATTCCAATTCTTCCATAATCCACAGTTTCCAATAGATCTACATCTTTCAAAATTAAGAACATCCCATTTTTCATAAGTGCATTCTTTATTGTCTGTATCTAATCCCCAAAAAACTTCAGTGTAAGGACATAAAACAGATCCTGTTTCACACATCATTGGAGCATTTTCATCATCAAAATCAACAGGCCATCTTGGTAAACATAGGGGGGGGTGTGTTCTTGTTTCTATTGGTTTATCTTCTGGATCAAACCCATACCAATCTTCGTCTTCTGTAACTTGTTGATCTAATGTTTTTTGCATATCAAATCCAGCATCTCTTATTAGTGATTGAACATTTGCAAAATCATAATTTTGATTTTGCCAATTTGACCACCAATAACAGAATGGATAGGTATCACATGTTTCTTGTGTGGTGAAATTTGAGCAAGCTGCCCATAAATTAGTAATACAGGCTGCAGAATGTTGTGCTATCCATTGGCATTCCAAATCAGAATCACATGCATTTTTATCTTTATCAATACATTCTTCTTTTTCATCTATAGGAAAACAAGCACCATTTCCTTCTATGCAAACACTTATTTTTCCTTCACCACATTGTTCAGAATATTCTTTACCATATAAACAATAATTTCTTATATGTCTCGAACCAACTGCAGAAGTTCCATTTCCAAGATCTAGATTAGTATCAAAGACACACCAACTATTTCCATGTGGCATATTCAGTGTTTTTGTTTCTGGTGGAAAAGAGTAATTTCCTCTTTCAAAATCATTTAGTGTATTAAAATTACTAAAAATAACTGAACATTCTCCAGAAGAACATTGATTTGGTTCTGTAGCATTGTTACAGTAACCACCAACAAATAATTCGGTACAATTTTGATCAACTTCATCAATGTAAATATTTTCACAATTATCTGTTTTAAATAATCCTAATTGTCCGGGAAGACATTTTGGATCACCATATCCTTCACACCTTTCACAACCATCAATATTTTCATAACATTTTTCTTGAGTCCACCAATTTCTACTTAAAAGCTCTGATTTAGACATTCCAGTTGCAGAAGCACATTCACCAAGTGTTCCGTAGTAACAATTATATTTACAACATCCTCTTGTATCTTCTGGAGCGCTATTTAAACAAATATCTTCATCTTGGATAGATGGATCCCACTCCCCATGATAAATATCAAAACAAGTTCTATTTGTTGTGAATCTTTTTTCATAACCTTTTGTACAACAACCTTTTTCACAAACAGAAAGTTCTTGACATCCAAGATCTCCTAATTCAAATAAAGAATTTGGATTAGATTCACAAGTTTGTTTTGCTGAATTAGGATTACAAACACCTGTTTGGGTGTTTACACAACACCCTCTGCAAACACCAGAACATTGTGTATTTGGTTCAAAACCATATTCCATTTGGCAATCTCCTTCTTCTACCCATTGGCACAAACCATATTCTGTTGTATTAAAACAACATCCCTCTTCAGCACTAACACTTGGGATAAACAAGAAATTAATAATTTTCTTGGGAATAGATGCTAATTTATCTAAAATAGGATTTTGTTTTAATTTTTGTTTTTCCAAATCAACTTCTGGAGTTAGAGCAGCCATGCATGTGGGAAGATTGATTATTAAAAAAGATATAAACGAAACTAGGAAAATTAAAAATATTTTTTTTATTTTGTTTTTCATTTTTATAAAACCCCCTGGGGAATAACATAATTTCTAATTGCAAAAACAAATTCATCTTCTCTGTTTCTTAATTTGAGGGTATATATCTCTGCTTCATTAGATCCAGAGAATTTTATAACTTCTATATTTGGGTTTCTCCACATATATGTTAAGGGATCAAAGTTTGAGTTTGTGATTTCTTTGTTTATTATTTCTTGTGTAAGCATTACAAATTCAAATAATGGCCATTCAAGAAAAAGATCAAATTCATTGATGTTTCTTGTTTCTTCTCCTTTTTCCATTGTAATATCACAGTTTATTGGAATATTTATTTTTCCTTGTGAAAGGGTTATTGTATATTGTGGATTAAGGCAAGTATTTGTTTGCCAACCTTTTTTTTGTGCTGCGTTTTTAAAATTATTAATACAAACTTCAACAAGCTCTTCTTCTCTTATTTTTTCTAAAAGAATCTTTTCAATATGTTCTTTTAACATTGGTTCTTGATTAATACATGCTTCAAAATTATTGGGTGTGTAACATAGGTAGGGTCTGCATATTCCTTGATAAAATATACATCTTGCAGGAGCAGTTAATGGGTCTAAGTAGCCCCCTTTTGTTGAAATTTCTTCCACTAAAGGTTCTAGTTCTAAATTGATACAGTCAGTTATATATGCTTCAGGATCAATTACTTCAGAAATTGGTGATTCTTTTTTTGTAAATCTTGGAACTACAACAAAAGCAATTAGAACAATTGCTACAATTACAATAGCAACAATTATAAAAATTGTAGTTTGACCCCTTTTATTAAACATTTTTTATTCTATAAAATGTGGCTTTTGATATTTAAAAAGTTTTTTAAATATAAGAATAGTTATTAAATAATGAAAAGAGGTATTTTACTAGCAATAGTTTTTATTATTTTAGTATTATTCTTAACTATTTTTGTTAATGCAGAAGAACCAGAAGATAGACAAATTAAATGGGGTTATAATTGGTTAAAGAGTAATACTATTGGAAGATGGCAGAATCTGAATATTAGGGAGCATTTTTGGTCTATGTATGCTTTAGAAGGTCAATTAACTGCTGGTCAATTAAAATCAACTTTCAATACGATGATAGGTAAAAGTTTTGAAAATGGAACTTGTTTTGGAGAAACACAAGCAAATTCAGAATCTTCTTGTGAAATTGTTGAAACAGCTCTTGCAAAAATAGCTATTGATGATTTTTCATCAATATATAATTCTAATCTAGCTGGAGAATGGCTTTTAAATAAAAAATATATTCCTATAGGTATTGATTGGTTTTTACAATTTACTCAAACAACAGGAGAACAAGAATCATGTCTTCTTATGTATGATGATAATTCTTATGAACTTACAATAGATGAAAATAATGTGATAAGTGGACAAGCTGGAGATTGTTTTGATACAATTGGGCCGTATAGAATCCATATGAAAAAAGATAATCAAGAGTGTATGGCTAAAGAATATAATATTACTTGTACTTCAGAAGTTTTAGTTAATTTTGTTTTTAAGAAGCCTGGTTCTGAACAAAATGAATGGTATGTTGCTGGAAAAACAGTTAGAGCAGCGGTTATTCCAAATACGCCCAATTCAATTCAATTAGAAAACTTTTGCATTTCTAAAATAACTCCAGGTATTGGTTGTGATTATGAAGGAACCCTATGGACAGCATATGCTTTTTATAAATCTGGAGATTCAGTAACTGCAGATTTATTTTTGCCTTATTTATTAACCGAAAAAACAGAGAATGAAGAGTATTTACCTGAAGCAATTCTTTATGAATTAACTTCAGATAGTTCTTATGCAGATAAAATCTCTGATTTGCAAGGTCAAGATGGTTTTATTCTTGCTTCTGATTCAGAATATGGAAAATACCACGATACTGCATTAGCAAGTGTAACTTCTTCTGATTTGGGAACTAATAAAACAAAAACAGAAGAAAAACTTTTTTTTGAACAAATTCAAGAAGGAAATAAAGCATATTGGAGCTGTAGTGAAAACGGTTGTGCTGATTTAAGAGATACTGCAATGATTCTCTATGGTTTTTTTGGAAGTTATAGAGAACAAATTTCACCTTGTATTGAACAAGGTTATGAATGTGTTAATAATTGTTCTGCATTAGGCGGTTTAAATGTTCCATTAGGTTGTCTTGGAAATGGTGAATGTTGTAATTTTTCTTTAGGTTGTGCAATGAAACATGGTGAATGTAAATCTAGTTGTTTTACTAATGAAACAAATGTTAATTATTCATGTGATCAGGGAATTTGTTGTAAACCAAATGCATTATCATTATGCACCTTAGAAATTGGAGGCGTGAAATGTACACAAAATCAAGAGTGTGTTAATTCTCAAGGAAATATTGTATCTTTTGTTAATTCTTCAGATAGTAGCAGATGTTGTATTGGAACTTGTGAAAACAGACAACAAACCTGTTCTGAACTTGGTGGAGAAATATGTGATCCAGATGATGGGAAATCTTGTCAAGGAGGAAATTTTTTACCTGCATTAGAGCCTTTTTGTTGTAGACAAGGTTATTGTGTACAAGGTCAATTAAGATGTTCTGATCAGGGGGGTTTTATTTGTGATCCTGATGAAGGATGTAAAGATGGAAGATTTGTTATTGCAAGCAATACAAATGGTGAATCTACTTGTTGTATTGAAGGCGGAAGATGTCTTTTAAATACTTGTGAATATGATGTTTGCCTTGGAGATGAAACATGTTCAGATGGTGGTTATGAAACAATGGATGCAGATATTTGTTGTGAGGGTTCATGTTTAAAATCATGTGCTGCATTGGGTGGAAACCCTTGTGGAGATGGATTAGAATGTAAAGGAACAATTAGACCTAGTTCAGATTATACTCGCTGTTGTATTGGAACTTGTCAAGAGAGATCAGATGGAAGTTTTCCTTGGTGGATTATAATTATAGTGGTGGTTGTTCTTGGATTATTAGCTTTTGTATTTTTGAGAAAGAAAAAGCCAAAACAAGATGAAAATCCTTTTGGTCCTCCTGGTTTAAAACCTGAAAAACCAAAAAAGAAATTTTCATTATTTGGAAAAAAGAAGAAAAAATCACAAATAAGTCCTCCATTTGGAAGGGGTGTAATGCCTCCAAGAAGAATTCCTCCTCAAAGAATGGGGGCAATGAGGAGACCAATGCCTAGGAATCCAGTAAGACCCCTACCTAAACTTCCTCCAAAACCAAGAGTACCTATTAAACCCGGAGCTGTTCCAAAAGCACCAAAAACAAGGATACCCCATCCAATTACAATTTCTACAAGAAAGGTTCATCCACATGTTAAGAAAAAGAGTAATGATTCTTTGAAAAAACTTAAGAAACTTACAAAAGAAAAATTCTAACGCCTTGGTGGTTGAAATGATGGTTGAAATCCAGGATTTTGTTCTGATCTAGGGTTTTTGTATTGTTTAAATGCTGTATTTATTTGTTTTTTTGTCCATCCTTGATCTAAAAGTTCTTTTTGAATTTCTTTTTTTTGTTTTCCTTGTTGATATCCCATTTCAATATAATTGGTTATTGTGAACAAATCTTGAGGATTTTCAAAAGCATCTTTAGAACCTCCAGATTTATTTTTCCATATTAAGATTAATATTATAATAACCACAATAACTACAATTACTAAAATAATTACTGGAAAAATAATACTTTGATTTTCTCCAGAACTTGTTTCTCCATTTCCTGTTGAAATTCTAAACGTATTTAGTGGTGGAGAAACAAATAAATTAATATTTGAAAACTCTTGTTTTCCTGGAAGTGCAAGACTTATTGTTTCTGTAGATGAAATATCTGAAAAAGTAAATGCAATTGCATCTCCAAGATTTTCATATGTGAATGTTCCATTTTTTATTATAATTGAATTATATGAAATCCCAGAGGGGAGATCAACTACCATATAAATTTCTCCTAAACTATTTTTTGGGATTAAAGTTATATCTATTTTAGTTAATTTATCTTCTATCCCAGTTTCAAAAATAAGAGATTTTATTTTCCCACTTAACTTAATATCTAAATTTTCTTCTTGCCACAAAGAAATTTCATTTTGATATTGTTCTCTTTGATCTAGAGTGTATTGACCACCACTTAATTCTTTTATATATAATGGATTAATATTATTCAGATTAGGATAATAAGGGGAATCAAATAATCTATTTGTTTCAGTTATATTTAATGGCAGATTTATAGAATCCAGTTGGCTTTTTATACTTGTTAATTGTTGTTGTGTGTTCGAAGAAGGCAATTGTTGTTTTAAATTATGTAGTGTAGAATTTATTTGAGTTAAATTAATTTCCAATAAACTTCTATACCAAGAGTCTATTGAATTATAATCTAAAAGAATATTATTTACTTTTTCAATTAAATTAAGGATTGTTGCATTAAGACCCGGTTTAGTTACATTACTTGAAATAATAAAGCTTTTAGATCCAATCATATTATTTGAATCTTTTGCTTTTACAATTAAAGTATAGATTCCAGGACTGTATGTGTGTTGAGCAGTATTATTTGTTGTTTCAATTATTTGTGATCCATCTCCCCATTCCCATGTATATGATACTATTTGGCTATTTGTGGATGTTGCAGAAACTTGGAAATCAGTTAATTGATTTGGTATTACTGTTGTTGGTTGAACATAACTAATTATTGGAACAGGTTCCACTCTAAAGTTTGAAGTTCCTGTTGAAGAACCCACTTTAAAAGTAAGTGTATAAGATCTTTCTTGTTCAGGAGCAGTAATATTTAAAATATTAAGTGGAATTGCTTGGAAATCCATATTTATTCTTGGCCAATTTTGATTTATATTATAAATTTTGTTGTTAGAAGTTATTCCAGTTCCTTGTGGTTGAAATTTAAATGTTACTTGATCAATAGTCAGTTCTTGATTAGCTAATGAATTTATTTTTAATGGAATCTCACAATCAGAAATACAATTTCCTTCATATTTTTCCATTATAAAATCTTGAATATAAGTTACTAAGGGAGAATTTTGAATTATTGTTTCCTCACTAAAAAAGTATTCTTCTTCAGTACTAAATGGAGCAAATTCAGCCTCTTTAATATAAATTGAATAATCTTCTGTAAATGTTGAACGGGGGGGGATACCGTACATACCACATAATGGTTCTTGAGATTCTTTTTTTATTTCATATATTGCAGAACCGGTGTTTTGCACACATACAAAATGCTCTCCCTGTTCTGAGATGTAAAAATCAGTTGGTTCTAGATATTCATCTAATCCAACTATGCATGTTGCAAGTGAAAAATAATTAGCATCAAAATATTCAACATTACATGAATCTTTTAAATTTCCTTGTTTATCATAAATTAAAAATTGGATATCATTATCTCCAAGTTCTCCAGAAATATATCTTATACTTGCACTTACATTTAATTTTCCTGTTTTATTTAAACTGATTCTCTGACAATAAGGGGTAGAGCCTATTTCAGAAGATTCAGAAGCTTGTCCAAAATTATAACATGTGCTTGGTCTTAATTCTGAACACCATGAATCTGCAGCTTTTTTATATTCAAATTCAATTTCATTATCTGCTAGTAAATCAAATTTAATTGGTGTTTCCCCACAAACCGGATCTGCAGAACTTGTTCCAGATATTCTAAATGTTAGGTTTATTATTTGTGGATTTGTTTGTTTTGCAACAAATCCCAAATATTTTTCTTCATTTACTAAATTGATTGTTTTTGATTCACCAGGTGTTAAAGCATCATAAGTAACTTCACAATTTTCAGGATTACATGTATGTGTTGTTTCAACTTTTTCTAAAAAATCTATTAAATTTAATTCTTCAATAATCTCCCCACTAATCATTGTTCTAACAGGGGTGTTTCCAAGTTCATTTTCTAAAGAAAAATTAATAATTCCTTCTAAAAGGTTTCCAGGTCCAAAACTGGTTTGTGTCAAATTAAAAAAAGGATTACCTTTTTTTACAATAGCTGTTGATGAAAACATACTAATGACTACTAAAAATATTAATATTCCAAACAATATTGTTTTTTTCTGCATTTTACTTCTTTTTGTTTTTTCTAAAAAATAATGTATAAATTAATAATATAATTATTAAAGTTATTACCATATGTATGTTTGTGAAAAAAGGAAGTCTTTCAAATCTTAATCCACAAGGCTGGCAAGTTGCTGAATCAGGACATTGTGCCTCTGGTCCGGAAAGTCTTGTATAATTTACCCATCTTCCAGGAACCCCATTTACTGAACAACCACCATTTTCTTCTCCACATTCTGGGCTATAATCTATTTTATAATTACATGAATGAATATTAATATTATTTCCTGGTTGTTCTCCTGATTGTGGGATGTATTTTTTGTTTAATCCACAAGAATTTGAGTTTAAATCCCAAGAACAATGACAATTAGAAACAAAGTAATTTTCTCCATTTCTGCTAACAATTGTTCCACAATCTTCTGTTCCTCTGCCACCACTACCAGATTGTCCAACATTGCAGGAATAATTATCATATGTGCATGATTTCTCATTTGTATATTCTGAACAACTTTCAATTTGTCTTTCTTCTTGTATAATACATGCTTTACATTCATTTGGATTTGTATTTATAAAACATCCTCTTTTTGTTGAACTAAAACATTGGGGATATCTTGGGTTTCTACTTTCACAAGTTTCAGGTGTTGTAGCCTCACCACAATTACCATCATCTTTACATTGTTTTCCTATTTGTGCACAATTATCACAAATTCTACAATCTTCCAAAAATCCACATTTTTTTCCATTTTCTTCTGTACAATCTTCTTCATTACAATAATAATTTAATCTTCCTAAACAGGCCCCAGTAAATATTTTATCATTTTCTTTTTCACAGTATGCTAAAAAGAAACTAGTATCATCTATAGTGGATCCAGATTCATCAGATGCTTCTAACTCCACATTAATTAATGATCCCGCATACTCTTCAGCAGGATAATAAATAAATCTGCTAATATTTGTTTTTTCATATTCTCCGGTTATTGTTTTTTCTCTATTCTCTATATCAAAAAACCAGGTTAAACTAAAGTCACGTTCTCCTTGTGAACCATATTTCAATGATTGTGAACCATCAAAAAATACAAAACCAGGTTCTGATTTTGGCCAGTTTTCTGGAATATCTTGTCTATTTTTATAAGTGTATTTTGAAATTACTTGTTCTTCTTCTGGTTCAGAAACGATTGCACAAGGGATTCCTTCTTCGCAAAAATAAAGAGTATGGATGTCAAAAGTTGTATCTGTTCCGTTATCTATTTCTATTTTTATATCATACGCTCCGGGTTCTGTAATATACCAATAAAAATTAGACTCCTCAGAGGTTGTGTTTTCATTTTCATTTTCATGTGTATTCCAAAAATAATTAATTTGATTAGAACCAACTTTTTTAACTGACCAGTTCCAAAATTTTATTTCTGATCTCGGAAAACAATTTTGTTTAAATTCAATTTCTTCAGGATCCCCTATATCTATAATCTTTCTATCTTCTGGTGAAATAATATTTACATTAATGTCTCCCGCTTCTGGAGAAATTTTAATAGGAATTGGAAAGTAAGGTTCTCCAATTTTTATTGATACGATATCATTTCTTTTCCATAAGAAAGCACTTTTTCCATAAACTGTTTTGCCCTCACATTTTTCAGGTTCAATTAACCCATCCAATGTTGTTTCTTTTTCACAGTAGATTTTTCCGGATTGGGTATAACAATCTTCTTGATTTAAAGGACCAACATTTAAAGTGAATTCACACTCTTCAGGATATCTTATTTGTTCAAAAAAATTCATACTTATTTTAGTTAATTCTGTTATATCTGGACAACCTTCTTCTTCTGCAATTATTTTTATTCCAACCGAATCATGAATAGTGCACCCCGAAGAACTACAATCATGGTATGTCTCTGCAGAGATTATAGTGCATTCAGAGTCAATTACTTCAAGAGGTGTTGAATCTGAAACAATATTTGGCCAACCATTATAATGTCTTCCATTTAAAAAAGGATATTTTACATTTATTGTAGTTTCTCCTTCTTCAAGACCATTAAAAATATGTTTTTGATTTTGGTTATTTGCGATTAAAGGATCGTTAGACTCATATTCTGTATATCTATATAATTGATTGGCAGGATCGCTTAATTTGTGTTTATTATTATTTTCATCCCACCCCCATGTTTCATATTCTATTGTTTTTCCTTTTTGCACCTTACCGTTTACATAATCTAAGATTTCTATTCTAGTTAGTTCAGGCGGTGCTGGGGGTATTTCTTCTCCAAATTTAAATTGGCTATACACTTCTAATGAATAATTTGAAGCAATTAATGTTTCCATTTCGTTTTCAATACCCAGATACTTTACTTTCACTGTTTTTCCTTGACAAGTTTCCCAATCTAGATCTTCTTCGTTTACTATCCATGTAGTTTCTATTGTCGGGTTATATTCTTCGAAATCTCCATGTATATTAACAATACATTTATGTTCATCGTCCCAAGCTTTCATTAGTATTGTTCCTCCATATTCTAATAAAGAGGGACATTGTATTCCTGGAATAGAAAGTGTTAAAATTATTTCATCTGAAAGTTTACATTCTCCATTTTCACAATTTGAATCATCTAATGAAGTAGAACTAATTAAACAATTATCATATCTTGGAAGAATTGTAAAAGAAGCACTATCTAATTTTTGATTACTAAATTCAAATGGATAAAATATTTCAATTAAATTTATTCCAATTTTTTTTGCTTTTGCAATTACATTATTTTCATCTATTTCAATTTCCATTAAATTTTCATGAGAAGAAACATATTTTGAGTGTTGATTTAAGGTAACGTCTTTCAAGAAGGTAGATCCGCTTTTAGTATACCATGCAAGAACTTGTAAAGGTATTTCCAAACCAATGTTTATTTTTAATTGATCAGGGATTAAATCTATACTATTTAATTGTGTAGGATTTTCCGAAAATTGAAAAGTTTCACCCTCCAATTCTATGGTATTACTATTTATTAATAAAAGCCCATTTTCATTATAAACGTTTATTTCTTCTAATTCGGTTATAAATTTCCCAGTACACTCTTGAGTAACTTCTTGTATTTCAAAACTTCCTACAAATTTATTTGCTGGTTGAGATTCACATACAAAATTTTTACTTTGATATGTACAACCATTTGTTCCTTTTAATATCAAATCTGCGTGGTCTACATATCTTATAAATCCATTCATATTTATTTCTACATCAATATTATTTCCTATATCACAAACATTTTCTTCACAATCATTTCCAATCTTTACTCCGGTTATTTCGGGTGGAGGAACTTCTGAAAACTTAATTTGTCTTCTTTCTGTTAAGAAATTAGTATTTTCGGGATCTCCAATTAACTTTCCGAGAGTTTCTTTATTTGAATTTGCAATTTCAACTGCAGATTTATTCCATGGGTTTGACCATTCAGGTATCTGATTAGTTAAAAAACGTATATCTGTTTGAGATAGTCCTGAAAAATCTAATTGAAAGTCACAAATTAGTAAAGAAGGGTGGATGTATTCACATTCCCCGCTATATTTAAAATCTATTGTTTTCAAATTAGTTTTATCATTATTTATTGTTGCTACCTGGGTTTTTATAAAATTCACCTCTTCACACGCATTATTTCTCCCAATACTTAGCTCTGCTCTAAATTCTGCTTCATCTAAATCACAATAATAAATATTATCAACTAATTCACAGTTTTTGGGAGAAATTTCTGCAGAGTTAATTTCACATACTTTTTTACACTCATTTCCATCACATATCTTTCCTTGTTCTAAACAGTTATTACCGCATGCGCCACAATGTTCATTATTATTAATTAAATATGTTTCACAACCATTATCCCATTCATTATCACAATCTCCATATCCAGAAAGACATTTACATCTAGCATATGTTTCTTCTTTACAATAAGCATTCGGTCTATTACAATCTTTTATTAGACTTTGTGAGGGGGGGACTCTACAACGAATGTTTCTTAAAGGTGGCCGATAACAATCTGAAACTAATTTATATGCTTTATTATCTATGCAAGTATATGTTGTTCCACTACAACCAGTAAATTGATGCATTGCACATCTCTGTTCTCCATCCCTCCATCTACAAACACATCTACAGGTATCCGAAAGAATACATGTGTGGTGATCCCACCCCCCATAGTGCATCCACCAACATGTCGATCCCCCATTTAACCCATCGCAATAGTTTTCACAAGCCCTTTCACAAGCTGAATCTGCAGAAGCATTTTTGGTTATAATTATGCTAAAAAAGATAATTAGGCAAATTATGAAAATTGTCCAGATTAATCTAACCTTTTTTTCCTCTTTTATCATTATAAAATTATGGTTCTTGAGGTTTTAAACTTTACGAAGTTTTTAGAAAAATATAAAAATAAAGCTTATTTATTTTAATTATAATAAAAATTTAAATTTTAAAGAGGAAAATGAAAAAATCAAATTTTGATAAACACTACGAAGAATATAGACATAATAAAAGATTTGCAGGAATTTTCTGGATGTTTGCAATAATAGCAATTGTTGTTGGAGCAACATTTGCACTTTCAGTAGCAAATACAACAACCAGCCATGGCATTTTAGATTGGCTTGTTGGTTCTAGAGAAAATACAGATAATAACACTAATAATTCTATTAAAATAAGTCCAGGAACACAAGAATTTCCAGGTAATGGTTCTGGTGGTGGCGGAGGTCAAAATGGTTCTAATGGTTCTCTAATGGCTACGTATGAAGGTGTGTTAGAAATGCTTGGAACTTGTGCTGTTGCGATGGGGGACGAATTAAACACAACCTGCCATGATGTTTGTGAAGGCATTGGCCAAGTTTGTTATGCTGGTTTTGTTGTAAATACAGATTTAGAACATAATGATCGACCAGTTCCATGTGGTTATAGAATTTGGAGAGAAAATCAAAGAGTATATTGTAGTTGTTGTTCTGTTCCTGAAGAAGGAATTGCAAATCAAGATGTTAATAAGAAACAACAAATATGCGAGGGTCTTCATATGAGATATTATCTTGGTTCTAGCTGTATTGATTTATGTGGCCGTACTTGTGATAGTTATTGTAGAATTAATGGTGGTGTGGAGTGTACTGGCGGATTTCCAGGATGTATGGGTTATGATTGTGATTGTGATTGTTCTTGGACTGGAGAAAGACATAGCAATATGTATTAATTTTTTCTTTTTTTATTTTTTTTATTTGAAAGGTTTTTAAAATCTGAATCTTTGTTCTATTATGAAAATTTCAGTTAAAGTTAAGCCCGGATCTAATAACTCTGAATTTGATGAAAAGTTAGGAGTGGTTTATCTTAAAGAAAGGGCTGAGAAAGGAAAGGCAAATTTTGCTTTAATAAAGTTATTAAAAAAACATTTTAAATGTAATCAAGTTAAGATAATTAAAGGCTTAAAAAGTAAACAAAAAACTGTAGAAATCTGTTAAAATGAAGATACTTGCAATTGGAGATTTTCATGGAAAATTTCCAAGATTTTTGAGAAAAGTTATTCGAAAAGAAAAACCAGATTTAATTGTGTCTATAGGAGATTATTTTCCATTTCATGCACGGAAATTATTTTTTAAGTATGCTTATGCTAATCAGATTCCATTATCTTTTTTTATTGGTGCGAAAAAAGAAAATGAATTAAGAAAGAAGGATAGAATTGTTGGAAAGAAAATATTAGATTATCTAAATTCGTTAGGTAAAAGAATAATTACAATTACAGGAAATCATGATTTTTCTGGACAAATGGAAGCAATTAAGGGATATTCTAGTCAATCAGATAAAAAATATTTAATAGATTATTTTTCTAAGATGATTAAAAAATTAAAAAATATTGAACTTTTTGACTATAAGGCTAAAATTGTGGGCGATTTTGTTTTTATTGGTTATCCTAGAAGCACTTTTCCAGGACATGTTAAATCTAGAAAATTTAGGTCTCAAAAGAAAAAATTAGAAAAATTATTCAAAAAACATAGAAAAAAGAAAATAATTTTTGTTTCCCATAATGTTCCCTACAAAACAGGGAAATTGGATATTATACGTGCAAAAGATGCACATAAAAAAGCTAAAGGTAAGCATTATGGGGCTAAGATTTCTCAAAGACTAATTAAAAAGTACAAACCTTTATTATGTATTTGCGGGCATATGCATGAAAATCAGGGAAAAGTTAAAATGGGTAAAACAACTGTAATTAATACTGGTCCTTGTTTAGACAAACAATATGCTATAATTAAAATAATTGGAAAAAAATTAGATATTAAATTAAAAAAATCAAGATGAAAAAAGAAAAGCACTGGAAAGACCATTTCAAATATTATGATTTTTTTCAGAATCATTTTAGTAAATACAGAAAATTAATTTTGCTATATGCTAAATATTTAAAAAATAAGCGAAAAATACTTGATTCTGGTTGTGGAACCGGTAATTTGACATTAGAGCTTCTGAAACAGAAACATAATGTTGTTGCAATAGACCTAAATAAGTTTGGACTTAATGTTCTAAGAAAAAAATGTAAGAAATATTCCAAAAATCTTAAGGTTCATAGGATGGATGTTGAAAAAATAAAATTTAGGAATAATTCTTTTGATGGGGTTAGTTCTTTTTTTGTTGTTCCATTTGTAAAAAATAATAAAGAATATTTTTCAGAGGTTTATAGGGTATTAAGGAACAATGGGAAATTTGTTATTTCTATACCCTCTTCTAAAAACCTAAAAGGAGTTATAGAAATATTTGAAAGAGAGTTAAAGAAAAAGAAAATATTGCCAAAATTCAAAAAAGAGTGGGGCCAATTTCTTAAAACTACTAAAGTTAATGAATCTAAGGCATTAAAAGGACCGCCCTTAAGAAAAATTAAAAATATGTTAAAAAAGATAGGTTTTACAAAAATAAGAAGTTTAAAAAATCCTTATAAAAATCATGTTTATTTCATAGTTTGTGAAAAATGCCAATAAAATATTATGAAGCAGAAGATATAAAGGAAAGAATTAGGAAGATTGTAGATGTTCTTGGATTTAGTCATATTCAGTTATGGCGTTTGTTTTGTGTAAGGAGTAAGGGAACAGCCTCTCGAAATATTATAGCAAGATGTCATTCCTTGCCCAGAATTTTGCAAGAAGCTTTGAAACTTGAACCTGCTTATCTAATTGAGGTTCTTTCTGAAAAATTTGATAAACAATCTGAAGAAGAACAAACAAAAACATTAATTCACGAATTACTTCATATTCCTAAAAGTTTTAGGGGTGGCTTTATTCATCATAATATTGTAAAGGAAAGGACTGTTAACAAATTTTATAGGAAATATATGCAAGAGTTGGTTAAAAGAGAGAGGAATCTTAAGAGGGGTATCGTCGAGGATAGAAAGGTTTAAATATTCCCTTGCATTATATTTATCGTCTGATAATAAAATATATTCAAAATTTTTAAAGGAGGTTAAAAAATGGGAAAAATAATTGTAAAAAACGTTGTTAAGAGAAAGAAGGGCTATCTTTACTATGTCGACGGAAAAGGAAACGTATGTGAAGCAAAAATGGCAAGAGGCGGAAAAAAGAAAAAAAAGAAAGTCAAGAAAAAGAAGAAAGTTACAAAGAAAAAGAAAAAGAGAAGATAAACTTCCCTAATTTTTTAATTTTATTTTATTTCTTTTTTATTTTTTTATAATAAAGCTTAAAAAGTATAAACATTTCTTATATAAATGAAAAAGCAATGGTTGTTTGTTTTTGTTTTTTTAGCAATTGTATCTTTTATTAGTCTAGTTAGTGCTGATGTTATAATCCCTAAAACTTTAAATCCTGTTCCTGGGGGCGTTAGTTTATCTCCAATAATTATTCTTATGTTGGTTTTTGTTTCATTTATTTTTGAAATGATTGTTATTTTCTTATTTTTAGGTAAAAGAGTAAAATGGTGGAAAATAATTTTTTTTACTTTTATTATTAATCTAATAACTGTTTCAATTGCAAACCTTCTTTTTGATGGTTCTATTGGAGCCTTTATTATTATAGAACTAGCTGTTATTCTTGTAGAAAGTTTATGGATCAATATTGTTTTCAAACAAAAATATGATCGGGCTTTATTAATTTCTGCTGTAGCAAATGTTATTACAGCATTTATAGGCACCCTTAATTTTTTATGGTGGATTTTTGTTAATTTATTCTAGATTCGATATATCTATCATAAAATTTATAAACTATTATATTATTCTTTTTTTATGTTAAATGGATATATAGAAGACAAGAGAGATGTAGTTTTTCTTAGAGTGATCTCTAATTTTGATATATCCACAGCAGCATAAATTTCCCCTAATTCAGGGGAGTTCTATGCAATTTTTTCTTTAGGAGGAAATTAAATGGCAATTCCACATGATGTTCAAAAACGATTAATCAAAAAAAGATTATTAGGTAAAGAAGGCAAAGCAAGAGTCTTAGAAATCAAAAAAATCTTATCTGAGATACCTAATTACTATCCTGGCCCTTATGGAAGGATAAGGAAATCACTTAGAGAAGAGATTAAACGTACTAAGATGCGTTCTAAGGTGAAACACCAGGATTGGTTGGGTGTCAAAAGACAGGGATTAAGGCAGTTTGTTTTGGTAGGGGCACCTAGCGTGGGTAAAAGTTCTCTAATTGTTAATCTTTCTCAGATTCAGGTTAAGATTGCCAGTTATGAGTTTACCACACTGAAACCAATCCCTGCTGTAATTGATCTTTATGGGGCTCCGATCCAGATTGTAGATCTTCCAGGATTATTGAAGGGAGCAACAGAAGATATTGGAAAAGGCAAGAGATTAATAGGTATTGTAAAAAATACAGATGGAATCTTACTAATGCATGATTTATCTAAACCATTAGATAAATTAAATGAAATTGTTAATGAGTTGAAAAAAGCACAGATAAAAAAACCAATTATAATTATTGGAAATAAATCAGATCTAGATTTATCTAGTAAAAATTTTAAGAGATTAAAACAAAGATTTCCTAATAAAATGGTAATTGCAATTTCAACTCTTAATAATAAGGGGATTAATTTACTAAAAAAAGAAATTTGGAGAACATGCAAACTTATTAGAGTTTATACTGGTAATGAAAAGGTTCCTATGATATTAGAAGAAGGAGCAAATATATTAGATTTAACTAGGAAAATTCATAATACTCTTGTAAAAGAGTTTAAAATGGCTGTTATTAATGGGCCGAGTGCTAAATTTCCAAATCAGCAGGTTGGATTAACTCATATATTGAAAGATTTAGACAGAGTTAAAATAGTTATAAAACACTAATTTATGGAATAATATATTCTATATTGGTTAATCTTATAAATGCTTTATTCTTCTTTTTTTTATGAAGTGTATTATTACTTGTGCGGGTTATGCAACCAGGCTTATGCCTTTAACAGCAGAGAATCCAAAATCTCTTTTACCAGTAAAAGGAAAACCCATATTAGAGCATATCCTAGATAAGATTAAAGATATTGAAGAAATAGATGAAATTTTTATTGTTTCTAATAATAAATTTTATACTAAATTTGCTTGGTGGCTTGCAACATTTAGTAAAACTTATAATAAAAAAATCTCTATTGTAGATTCAGGTTCTGTAACTGTAGAAGATCAAAAGGGGTGGTTACATGATTCTTTACTTGCGATAGAACAAAATAATATTAATGAAGATTTATTATTAATTGCAGGAGATAATTATCTCACAGTTGATTTAAGTGAATTTATTTCTTTTTTTAGAAAAAAGAATGCGCCTTGTTTAATCACATATGTTCTAAAAAACAAAGAAGATGGGAAAAAATTTGGAATTGTTGAAACAAATGATAATTTTAAAATATTAGATATTGAAGAAAAACCTGAAGAACCTAAAACAAATTTGGCTGTTGTGGCTTCTTATTGTGTAAGGAAAGAAGATATTTCTAAAATGAAAGAATTTCTTAATAGACTTGATAAAGAAAATAAGTTGAATCCCGGCATTGGGTTAACTCATTTTTTTAAAGAGATCTATAAAGAAGAAGATGTTTTTGCTTTTCCTTTCCAAGGAGAATGGGTAGATATTGGAACTAAAGAAGATTATGAAAGAATTAAAGATTGAGTTAATATTATAAATCCTTTTTTCTTTAATTATTTAGAAAATGAATATTGCTATGCTTCATGATAGTATCGGTGATTTTACTGGTGGAAGTGGAGAATCTACCTTAAGATTTGCTGAATTACTTAAGAAAAGAGGACATAAAATTATTTTTATTGGTAGCAGATGTCCTGGAAAAAAGAAGATAGATTATTGGAGAGGTATTAAAAGATATCGTGCACCCTCTATTCCCTTTCAAAAAGAAAAATCTAGGAATTTTTATCTTGCTCTTCCTTCAGGAAAATATCTTGAAAATATTTTTAAAAAAGAAAATATACAAATTTTGCATGTTGCTTTTCCATTTGTTGCTGCAGTTAGATCTATTGCGGTAGCAAGAAAAATGGGTATTAAAGTAATAATACACTCTCATTTTCAACCAGAAAACTTTTTTTTAAATGTTCATAAATCCCTAAACAATTCAAATTTAAATAAAATAATGTATAATTATATTATTAGTTTATATAAAAAAGCAGATATTATTGTTTGCCCCTCTAAATTTGCTGAAAAATCTTTAAAATCAAGAAATAATAACTTTAAAACAATTGTAATTAGTAATGGTGTTGATTTATCTAAATTTAAATTAACTAAACAAAAAAAATCTAAAAAATTTCCTAAACTTTTGTTTACTGGAAGATTTGACCCAGAAAAAAATATTGATACCTTGATCAGAGCAGTGCCTATTCTTTTAGAAAAATTCCCAAATCTTCGTGCAGATTTGGTGGGTGGTGGAAGTTTAATAAAAAAATTTAGAAGATTAGTAAAAAAATTAAAGATTAGAGATTATGTTAAAATTCATGGAAAAATTTCTTCAAAAGAATTAATTAAAAGATATGCTAAATGTGATATCTTTGTTCAACCTTCCCAAGCAGAACTTGAAGGTATGGTTATCTTAGAAGCTCTTGCTTGTGGAAAACCTGTTGTTGTAGCAAATTCAAAAGAAAGTGCTGCTCGTTTCTTAGTTAAGAAAAATGGACTTTTATTTAAATTAAAAGATTCTCAAGATTTAGCTAAGAAAATAACATTTATTGCAGAAAATAAAAAAGTTATGAAAGAAATGCATAAAAATGCACTTAGTTTTATCAGAAATTTTGATATTAATGCTAGCATCACTAAGATGGAGGGGGTTTATAATTATGTTTTAAGAAAGAAATCCAAACCAGTTAGAATTAAAAAAGAAAGAAAGGGTTATAAAGAGCTTGTTGCTAATTTGATTAAAATTGCAAAATCTATTGATCTTATGCATCATTTTAATAAAAATACTATTAAAATAAGAGATTATTTAATCAGTTTAACTAAAATAAGTATTTCTTTTAAAGGGAAATAAAAATGATAAAAGCCATTATCTGGGATGTAGGGGGAGTAATTGGAGATTATCTTTCTAGCCCAGATTCTTTTTGGAGAGATATTCCTGGAAGCAAGCAACTTAGAGATGAATTTGGGAGTTCTAAAATGTCTACAAAAGAATTTATTAAAAAAGGTATGAAAATGCTAGATCTTAATAAAAAAGATTTTTTAAAAGGGTATAATACCTATGTTTCAGTTAAATTAAATAAAGATGTGGTAAAAATTTTAAAACAAATAAAAATAGACCAATATATTCTTTCTGATGTAAGTCCCCTGGCTTATAAGCAAAGATTAATTGATTTTAAAGATATTTTAAAGTTGATGAAAGATGTTTTTTGGTCCACAGAACTTAAAATGAGAAAGTCTTCTATTAAGACTTTTCAAGTGGTTATCAAAAAAATAAGAAAAAGACCAGAAGAGGTGGTTTATATTGATGATGTTGAAGAACATTTAGAAAGAGCAAAATCTTTAGGAATAAATACTATTCTTTATAAGAATCCTAAACAAATTAAAGAAGCCCTAGAAAATTTAGGTGTAAAATGTTAGTTTTAGGTATTGAATCAACGGCACACACCTTTGGTGTGGCTGTTTTAAAAGGAAAAAAATTTCTTTGTAATTTAAGAGATATGTATACTACAAAGAGTGGTGGGATTATTTTAGAAGATGCTGCAAAACATCATAGAAATGTTTGTGAAAGTTTATATGAAAAAGCTTTGAAAAAAGCTAAGATAAAAGAAAAAGATATTGATTTGATTACTTATTCTAATGCTCCTGGCCTAGCCCCTTGTTTGATTGCTGGCAGAGATTTTGCAAAAAAACTTGCTCTTAACTTAAAAATTCCATTAGTTCCAGTTAATCATTGTATTGCACATTTGGAAATTGGGGATCTTTCTGGAGCAAAAGATCCTGTTCTTTTATACTGTTCTGGTGCGAACACACAAATAATTGCTTATGCTTCTGGAAAATATAGAATTTTTGGAGAAACTTTAGATGTGGGTATTGGAAATTTTATTGATAGTTTTGCTAGGTATGCTGGTTTAGGATTTCCAGGAGGGCCTAAAATTGAAAAACTTGCAAAATCAGGAAAATTTGTAAAATTACCATATACTGTTAAAGGAATGGATGTTGCTTTTTCAGGTTTATTAACAAATTTAAAGCAAAAATATGATAAAAAATATAAAATTGAGGATTTAGCATATTCTTTACAAGAACATGCTTTTGCTATGTTAATTGAAGTTGCTGAAAGGGCAATGGCGCATTTAAATAAGAAAGAGCTTTTACTTGGTGGGGGTGTTGCTTGTAATGTTAGGTTGCAGAAAATGGCTAAAATTATGTGTAAAGAAAGAAAAGCAAAATGTTTTATTCCTGCAAAAGAGTTTTTAGTTGACAATGGGGGGATGATTGCTTATCTTGGAAAAAAAATGTTTAAATCTGGAATAGAAGTTAATCCAAAAAAAGCAGATATTAATGATTCTGAAAGAACAGATCAAGTTAATGTGAAATGGAAGTAGATTGTGAACAATTAGGATAAGCTAATCCTGCTTGCAAATAATATTCTTCTATCCCGTGTTTTTCTTTTAAATAAGTTTCTTCATTAAATCTTTTAAAATCAAGTCTTGCATGCCATGCTTCCCAGTGATAAGGAAAAGTAATAGGAAACCTATGTGTATCAATAGCTTCTTGAATTTCTTTTTTAGCTTTTGCATCTATATAGGTTCCATCTGCAAAGCAGATATCTATTCCAATACCTTGTTGATGATCACTTACTGTTAAATATGGATTTGCTTGCATAAAATTTACTCTTTTATCTTCATATTTTCTTTTAGATTTTCTAAAAAGTTCTTTTTGTAATTCAAAACTCCTATATGCATCTCCAATAATATATTTTCCACCAAATAATTCCATTAATCTTAAGAAATAGAAATGGGCTGGTTCAATAGCAGTTTCTTTCATATTTGGTTGAGTTAGTGAATCTGGAAAATGTACAAGGCAAGATTCATAAAAATTTCCATATGTTGCATTAGTTATTTGCTGTTCTGTTGCATTCTCTAAACCAAAAAAATGGGGATATTTTTTTACAAATGGTTTAAAGTTTTCAGGATCCATAGCTACTAAACTTGAAACAAATAAGAGTAGTGCGGTGAGGGTTTTTTTCATAATTTAGTTAGCTAAATACTATTTTTAAAGATTGTTCTTAATCTAGTATAATAATCTTTAAAAAATAAGCTTGTTTTTTTCTTTTATGAATTTTGTTATGACAGGCCATAAGGGTCTTATTGGATCTTTTTTATTAAAGAGGTTGGAAGAAAGGGGAGATAAACCAATCTTATTAGTTGATAAAAGGGAAGGAACAGATATTAATGAATTAAATACCTTTCATTTGAATGAAGGGGCTGATGTTATGATTCATCTTGCTTCTTTTTGTAAGATTAATAAAACTATAGAAGAACCAGAACTTGCTTTTTATAATAATGTTCTTGGAATATATAGGGTTTTAGAATTTTGTAGAAAGCATAAGATCCCTAAAATTGTTTTTACATCTTCTTCAAGGATTTTAAGTAAAGAAAAAAATCCATATACTGCGAGTAAACTTTATGCAGAAGAATTAATAAAAGGCTATTGTGAATGTTATGGAATTAATTATATTATTATTAGACCATCTACAGTATATGCACCTATGAATGATTTTTCTAGAAGATTAGTAGATATTTTTATTTTAAATGCATTGCAAGGACAGGAATTAAAAATTTTTGGAAATGAAAATAAAACGCTTGATTTTACATATATAGATGATTTTGTAGATGGATTTTTAATTGCAATGGAACAAAATAATAAGTGTTTTGATATTGCTTCTGGCACTAGTACTAAGGTAAGTTATGTTGCTGATCTTATTATAAAATTAGCTGGTCAGGGTACCAAGTCTTTCCATGCACCTGAAATTGCACAACCACAAGAAGTTGAATTAGATATTTCTAAAATAAAAGAACTTGGATTTAAACCAAGAGTAAGTGTAGATGAGGGAATTAGGAGAACCTTTGATTGGTATCAGGCTAATTATGGAAAAATTAGACAATCAAGGGAAGAACTAAAATGATTGTTACTACTTCTAGATAACACAATAGAAAGGTTTATAAATGGTTTTTAGTTTGGTTCTTTAGGAAAATGAGACACACTAAAAAACATCCAAAACCATGGAGACAACATAAATGGTATTCCCCTACAAGGCTTAAAGAATATGGAAAAAGAGCATTATATGTATTAGGTGCTGGCGCATTTTTAGTTGCTGCAGGATTAATGTGTAATGGGATTAGAGTTTCTACTAAAGAAAAATTAGATCAAATAGCTGCTGATGAGGCTCCAAGTTTAGATATTGCTGAAAGAGAGTTAGCTGAGGGAGATTCAGCCAATGCTTATTTAGTTGCAAGAGGAATTCTTAAAAGAGCTGGACCAAGAAGGAGAAGCGCTTGTGATGTTTTTGGTAAGGGGGTATCTTCAGATTATGTAAGGTTAGCAAATCGTGCAACAGAAATAACCGATATTTGTCAAGCTTATGCTCCTTGAAAATAAGAATTTCTTAGGAAAGGTTTTTAAAGGTATTTTTCTGGTTAATTATAACTTAAACCAATGACTAAATAATTAGGAGGTACAAAATGGTTTCTGTTTATGAAATTGTAGAACTGGCAAAAAAAACCGGAAAAATTGAAAAAGGTACAAATGAAGCTACTAAAGCAGTTGAAAGAGGAACTGCAAAATTAATTGTTGTAGCTGAAGATGTTCAACCTAAAGAGATTATTCAGCATTTGCCAGGTTTATGTCAAGAAAAAGGTATTTCATGTGAAATGGCAGATAGTAAACAAAAATTAGGAGCTTCTGCAGGAATTAGTGTTCCAACAGCTGCTGTTGCAATTATTGAAACAGGAGATGCTTTAAAATATATGAAAGATCTTGGCAAAAAACCTAAAGCAAAGCCGGAGAAGAAAGAAGAAAAGAAAGAAGAAAAGCCAGCTAAAAAGGAGAAATAAATCTACGAGATATTGAAGAATGGGTGGTCAGAAAAGACAACACGTAAAGGAAGGAAAAGGTGCTGAAATAAAAGGAAAAGATAGTTTAGTTAGACAAATAGTCCCTGCTGTTGTTGAAGAAATTCTTGGAAGAACTGGTTTTAGAGGAGAACTTACACAAGTTAAAATCAAATTATTAGATGGAAGAGAAAAAGGAAAAACTATGAGAAGAAATGTTAAGGGACCAATTAGATTAAATGATATTCTTATGTTAAGAGAAATTGAAATTGAAGCTCGAAGAATTAGAAGTAAAGTAATGAAAGGAGCATTTACTTAAAATGGCAGTAGATACAGCCTTAAGAAGGGTAGAAGCAAAACCAGTTTATAATAGGGATCAATTTTTTAAATTGCCGCCACATAAAACAGTTGTTTCTCTCGCACTTGAGGATCATAAACCTGAACTAGCGCTATATGATGGTAGAATGTATGAGGGGAAATTAGTATTTTTGCAAAGAGCAGATCCAGACACTATAGAACAAATTTTATGTTTAAATGAGCCGGGGTTAGATTTCGATGGGGAAGGAAATGTAGTTTTAAATGCCCCTTTTGCTTTTCATAGGTTTGGTTCTGATGGTCAAGTTCCAAGAATAATGCAACCTCGTTCAGATTATAAAGATACAACATTATACCAAAGATTTGATAACGATTTAAGGGGGGTTGGTCTTTAAAATGACAAAATGCGCATTTTGTTCCAAAGAATGTAAGATTGGAAAAGGAGTTACTTTTGTAAAAGATTCTGGAGCTGTTTTACATTTTTGTTCTAGTAAATGTAGAAAAAACATGAATCTTGGTCGTAAAGCTAGAAAATTGAAATGGTCAAGAAAAAAGAAAGTTTAAGATCTTAAAATTCTTCTTAATACACTTAATTTTTCTAAAGGACATCTAGAACCAGTAATAAAAGAGCCAACAACAAAAATATCTGCTCCTGCTTTATTTGGGGCTTTAATAGTCTCATTATGAATTCCCCCATCCACTTCTTTTTTTACTCCTTCAAATTTAGCTGTTAAATCTCCGTATCTTATTCTTCTAACTTTTCCTGTAACTTCGGGCATATATTCTTGTCCCCCTGCTCCAGAATGAACAGACATTAAAAGTAAAAGGTCTATACATTTTCTCATTTTTGGGGTAACACTTTCAAGAGATGTTCCAGGTTCTAAAGCAAGTCCTGGTCTGAAACCAAGATTTTTTATTTCTTCCAATGTTTTTTCAACTAATTTTGAAAATTCTGTATCAGCTTCTCTTAAGACTTGATTACCATGTGAAGAACCAGTATCTACTTGAGTAAGATCATATTTTTTATCATTATAACAATCATAAGGGGTCCTTAATCTTCTATATGCTTCTCTATGCACTGTAACAAATGTGTCGGCTCTATTTTTTCTTGGAAAAATTTTTGCAAGAGCGTTTATACCCCCAAGGGGATAATTATCCATCATGTGAATATCAAATCTTATATCATTTTTTAAAGCACTAAACAATTCAGATACTACTTTTAAACTAAATCTTTTTATTCCGAGAATAAAATCAGATCTCATCCAATCTACATGAATGTAATCTATTTCAGCATTTACTAATTCTCTTAATCTTCTATATGCCCTTCCTCTTGAATTTGGATCTCTTAATGCAGTTTCATATTTTAATATTGAAACTGAAATCTCTTTATCTTCCATAATAATTGTTTCATTGTAAGTTATTTAAATTTTTAGTTAAATTTAAATAACAATTCGAATATATATCTCTATAAAAAGAGGAATAAATGAAAGTACCTGATCCACCTAGATCTTCAAAAACAAAATTAGAAGTTCCAGTTCATAAAAAGAAACTTAAGGTAGCTCCAAAACCAAATAAAAAAGTTCCCACACCTAGTCATCCCCCCATTAATTTAACTCCAAAAGTTCCTATTCTTAAACATCCTGAGGATAGAAAAAAAATAAATGTAAGATATCCTTTAATTAGTCCATATGCTTCTGCACATATTTTTTGGAATTCTGAAGTGGGAGAGGTAGTTTATGAAATAGAAGAACCAATACTAGATGATAAAGAAAAAGTAATCTTAGAAGAATTAAAGGATGGGATGACCCAGACAATTAATTTTTCAGTTGTTGAAAAATCTCAACAGGCTATTTTATCTTATTTAGATAAGTTAGCAAAATTAGTTTTATCTGAATTAGGATATAAAGTAAGTAAGAATTCTTATGAAAAATACTTTTATTTTTTATACAGAGATTTTATTGGTTTAAATCAAATAGAACCATTATTACAAGATTTTATGATTGAAGATATAGAGTGTAATGGTATTAATTCTAATCTTTATATTGTTCATAGGATATATCGAAATCTTAGAACAAATATTGTTTTTAATAATATAGACAATTTAGCTAATTTTGTTGAAAAACTTGCACAGAGATGTGGAAGATATGTTTCTTATGCTAATCCATTATTAGATGGAACTCTCCCAGATGGTTCAAGAGTTAATGCAACATATACTACTGATATCTCTAGTAAGGGGCCTACTTTTACTATAAGAAAATTTACTAAAATTCCTTTAACACCAATACAACTACTTGAGAATAAAACATTGAGTCCTAGGATGTTAGCTTATTTTTGGTTATTATTACAGTATAAATCTAATCTTTTAATTGCTGGGGGAACTGGTTCTGGAAAAACCACATTATTAAATGCCTTGGCTTTTTTCATACCCCCGGGTGCAAGAATTGTTTCTATAGAGGATACCAGAGAATTAAATCTAATACACGAAAACTGGCTTCCAAGTGTAGCTAGAACTGGAATTGGGGGTGTTGGAGAAGTAGATTTATTTGCCTTACTTAAAGAAAGTTTTAGACAAAATCCAGATTATGTTATTGTTGGAGAAGTAAGAGGTAATGAAGCATATGTTCTTTTTCAGGGAATGGCATCAGGACACCCAAGTTTAAGTACATTACATGCAGATTCTGTTAATACTGTAATAAAGAGATTAGAAACCCCCCCTATTAATTTAAGTCCAACTTTAATTAATACTTTAGATGCTCTTGCAGTAATGACCCATGCTAAAGTAAAGAGTCATGATTATAGAAAATTAAGAGAAATTACTGAGATAATTGATGTTAGTTCAACAGGTGAAGCAAAATCTGAAAAACCTTTTGAATGGGATGCTTCAAGAAATGAATTTTCTTTTTCAGGAGAAAGCACTGTTTTTAGAAAAATAGCAAAAAGATATGGTGTTTCAGAAGAAGATTTATTACAAGAATTAGATAATAGGTCTCAATTATTGAATAGTCTATTAAAGAAAAAAATACTATCTTTTGAAAAAGTTCAAAGAATTATTAATGATTATTATAAAGATCCCCAAAAAGTATTAGATACTTATCTTTAGAAAATGAAGGAAAAATTGTTTTTTTTACTGCAGCTTCTTTCTAGTTTAGAACAAGAGATAAATATAGATGGTTTTTCATCCCAAAAAGTTTCTAAAATTCAAAAAGAAATTGATAAAATTATTTTAGATTTAGAATGTCAGATATAATAAATGCAAATATAAAAAAAGAAAAGGAAATTATTAGGGAACTTATAAAATTAGATGCAGCTTTAGAGCAAGTTAAAGAACAAGAACAAGATTTATTAAAAGAATCAATGAAATCTTTATTCTCTCAACTAAAAATTATTTCTAATTCTATTTCTGAAATGCTTGTTCAAGAAAAAAAGAAAAAACCAATTAAAAAATCACAATATATGAGGGTGCCTACCCCTTCTGGAGATGTTTTTATAGATAAAAAATCAAAACAAGATTTTATGAAACAAATTGGCTTAGAACAAAATGCACTGGGAAAGATTAAGAAAAAAATAAAAAATAAAATTGAGAATTCCCCCGAATTTAAGAAACCAGGTGGTTTTGTAGTTTTTGCCTCGAGAATATTTCATCCACTATCTTCTAGCTTATTAAAAAGCGGGTCTTTTTCAAATTTAAAAAATAATTTAAAAAAAGCAAATATTTCCTATTTAGCTTCTTCATATTTATCTTTATGTTTTTTAATTACATTTATTATATTAATTTTAAGTTTAGCAATAGCAGCAGGTTTTGGTACTGAAACAACAATTATTCGAAATATTTTTATTGCAGTTATATTTACAATTGTTGTTTTTATTTTTGTTACAAAATACCCGACTTTTGTTTCTTCTAATATAAGAACAAGAATTGAAGATGAATTACCTTTTGCAGTTTCTCAAATGTCTGCAACTGCTTCAAGTAAAGTAGAGCCTTCTAAAATATTTCCAATTATGGCTAAAGTTAAAGATTATCCTTATTTTGCAAATGAAATTAAAAAAGTCGTAAATCAGATGAGTATTTATGGTTATGATTTTACAACTGCTTTAAAAAATATTGCAAAAAACAGCCCCAGTGAAAAAATTGCAGAATTATTTAATGGAATAGCGACAACCACTAAAACAGGGGGAAGTCTTGAAAAATATCTTAAAGAAAAATCAAAAGATCTTTTAGCAGATTATAGATTGAGAAGAAGAAAATATTCTGAATTAGTGGGTATGCTGTCGGATGTTTATACTGCCTTATTAATCGCCGCACCATTGGTTTTGATGCTGGTTTTAACTATTATGAGTGTTGTTGGCCAGAGTATTGCTGGATTAAGTGTAACTAGTCTTGCCACTATTGGTGTAATTGCAATTATTGCATTAAATATAGTGTTTTTGATTTTTATTCATATAACACAACCAAAAACATAAATTTTTTATAAAAAACCTTAATAAAAAAAGAGAAAAATAAAATGAGCAAAGCAATATCAATTATAATTGGAATTTTGATTATTATAGCTAGTATTCTCTTTCTTCCTAAGCTAATTTATATTTTAATTCCATTAGGAATAATTATTGCTGTTTTACCATTTATTGTTACTTATTTATCAAGTGTTAAAAAAGAAAAAGAAATTGATAAAAGATTTCTTGAATTTGTTAGAGAACTTGCAGAAAGTGTAAAAGCAGGAACCCCTATTGGAAAAAGTATTGCTGCAGTTTCTAGAAAAGAATTTGGTTCTCTTTCCCCCTATATAAATAAATTATCTAATCAGCTATCTTTTGGGATTCCTCTTAAACAAGCTTTGAAAACATTTGCAGCAGATACTAAAAGTAAGGTAATTTCTAGAGCAATAGAACTAATTATTCAAGCAGAAGTTTCTGGGGGAGATATTGGTTCTGCTCTAACCGCTGCTGTAAAAAATGTTGCTGAAATTCAAAAATTAAATAAAGAAAGGCGTGCCCAAGTTTATGGAATGATGGTTCAAGGATATATCATTTTTTTAATATTTGTAGCTATCATGTTGTTTGTTCAATTAAAGTTTTTACCATTAATTACCAGTTCAGTAGGTTCAAATGTGGGAAATATTTGGGCTATTTCAGCTAATGCTGGTGCTTTCAAAATAATACAAAATACATTCACATGGTTGCTTATGGTTCAGGCTGCATTTGCCGGGCTTGTAATTGGTAAGCTATCAGAAGGTTCAATGAAATACGGGATAAAACACTCTGTTATCTTAATAATTATCTCTTATCTATTAATGGCTGGATCTAAACTTCTTTTATAAAGAAGTTTAATCAGAAAGTTTTTATTATAAAAAATAAAAAAAGAAAAAAAATCTATTCTATAGGTGTGCAGCAAGTGCAATGAAGTGCGTTCTCATAATCATTCTGATTACAACTTACTTGTGTTACATTTACCACCTCATTTCCATACAAAGACACGGATAGTGCAGTTACACATGTTGAGTTATTTGCTATGCAAAGATTATCACAATTTTGCCCTCGTGGATTTGTTCTTTCAATAACAATACATTGATTCAACATTGTTAGAACTTTTTCATACACATTTGGATCCTTACAAACACCATCTTGGCAACCATATTGGCAAACAGTTTGTTCTGTTTGTATATATGCTTCAGGATTATTTGTACAATAGTATTCTATTAATGTATCCTCATTTAAACAATAGTCATTTCCTCTAACTAATTGTCCTCTTATTTCTCTAGTTAAGTATGTATTTCCCTTTATTAGTGGATAATTTCCCCCATCTGTATCTATACATGGATTTTCTTGTGGTTGTTCTACTGGTGCTTCTTCTGGTCCCTGTGGTTCTTCATCTAAACCACTAGTTCCGAACATTTGTTCAAAAATACCCTTTCCAGTAGGATTTGTATCTGTTACTACAAGAACAATGGTTCCTACTATCAAAAGTGCAATTACTGCAAACATCCAATAATTTGGTTTTTTCATTTAACCTCCTTTTTGTTTAATATTGGTTATTAGAAAGGATTGTTTAAATAGATTACGGAAATCTTTATAAAAAGAATATGCTTATTCTTGAAAAGAAGCTGAGGGATTATTAAAATGATAAAAAAAGAACTTGCTGTTTGGACAGAGAAATATAGACCACTTGAATTTGAAGATCTTATCGGGCAAGATGAAATTGTTAAGCGTGTAAAAGCATTTGTAAAAGGTAATAATATGCCTCATTTGTTATTTGCAGGAGCAGCAGGTACTGGTAAAACCACCCTAGCCCTAATTGCTGCAAAGCAACTTTTTAAAGAACACTGGCAAGAGAATTTTTTAGAATTAAATGCTTCAGATGAAAGAGGAATTGATGTGATTAGGCAAAAGGTTAAGTCTTTTGCAAGAACCCGCGCTTTTAGTGGGCCATTCAAAATTATATTTTTAGATGAAGCAGATGCTTTAACAAGAGATGCCCAACAAGCACTTAGAAGAACAATGGAGCAATTTACACAAACCTGTAGATTTATTCTTTCTTGTAATTATTCTTCTAAGATTATCGATCCAATCCAGAGTAGATGTGCTGTTTTTAGATTTAAAAATAGAGATATTGCTGATGTTGAAAAAGTTGTTAATAAAATATCTAAATTAGAGAAATTAAAAGTTAGTAAAAAGGCTATTGAAGCACTTTATGAGGTTAGTCAGGGAGATATTAGAAAAGTTATGAATCTTTTACAAGCATGTTCAATGGTTTCTAGTAATATAGATGATAAATCTATTTATGCTTCGGTTTCAGAAGCAAGACCAGAAGATGTTAGTAAAATGTTAAAATTAGCTTTATCAGGTAATTTTCAAGATTCTAGAAATTTGTTATTAGATTTAATGTTAAAGCATGGCTTAAGTGGCCTTGACATTGTTAAAGCGATTCAAAGAGAAATTTGGAACCTTGGAATAACAGAAGAAAATAAAATATCTTTAATTGAAAGATGCGCAGAAATTGAATTTCGGCTTGTAGAGGGATCTGATTCTTTTATACAGATAGAAGCATTGTTAACCAGTTTTATAGGAAAAAAATGAGTAAAACTTTTGTTGATAAAGATCATCTTCCTGAAAGAATTGGAGTTTATTTAGTTGAGTTTCCCCATGATGATGAACTGCATGAAATAGATGTTTATAGACGTGCTAGTAAAGGATTATGTTGTTGGACAGAAGATTATGGTGGAGAACCTGATGGAACTTATGAGGGTTCAGATGGGCATGTGCCTGTTAATATGACTGGAATAAAATTTATTAGGAGGGTTAGGAATTCAAGTAGAGAATGATTCCTTGGACAGAGAAATATAGGCCTAGAACTTTAAAAGATTTTTTAGGCCAGGAAGATGCAAAGTACTTTGTTAAAGAATTTATTAATAATTTCAAATCTCAAAGAAAAAAAGCTTTGCTTTTTTTCGGTGGTCCTGGAACTGGTAAAACTTCTTTTGTTTATGCACTTGCTTCTGATTTAGATCTTGAAATTTTAGAAATGAATGCATCTGATTTTAGAAATAAACAACAGATCCACGATATTGTTGGAAAAGCATTAGAACAAAAAAGTTTATTTGGAAAAGGAAAAATAATCTTTGTTGATGAATTAGAAGGAATTTCAGGTACCAAAGATCGCGGGGGTTTACAAGAACTGATAAGATTAATTGATAAAGCAAAACATCCGGTTATTCTTGCTTGTAATGATCCTTGGTTACAAAAATTGAGAAGTTTAAGAACAAAAGTCCAAAAAATAGAATTTAAGGAATTAGATGTTTTTACTTTTATGAAACTTATTTCTAGAGTAGTTAAAAAAGAAAAGATAACTATCTCAGATCTTGCTTTAAAGAAATTATCTGAAGCAAGCAAAGGAGATGTTCGAGCAGCAATAAATGATTTACAAGCTTTAGCAAGTGTTTCCAATTCTATAACTGTAAAGGATATTGGAACTCTTGATTTTCGTGAAAAAGAAGAAGCAGTTTTTAAAGCTATTCAAAGAGTATTAAAAACAAGAGATGCCCGTGGTGCTTTTGATGCAGTTGATTTAGATTTGGATAAGATCTTTTTATGGTTGGATGAAAACCTTCCTTTAGATTATTATGGAAAGGAATTAGAAAGAGCATATGAAAAGTTAAGTTTGGCTGATCTTTTTAGAAGAAGAATTATAAGAAGACAGCATTGGAGATTTTTAGCTTATATTTATGATTTAGTAACCCAGGGAATTGCTGTTTCTAAACAAAGAGAGAAAGAAGGATTTACAAGATATAAACCACCTACAAGAATTCTTAAATTATGGATTATGAAACAAAAATTAGCAAAAAAAAGAGCAATTGCCATGAAACTTGCTAAACAAAGCCATTGTTCTATTAAACAAGCAATGCGTGATTTAGATATTCTAAAAAAAGGTTTACAAGAAAACCATGATATTCAACAACAATTTGTTGATTATCTTAGTTTGCAAGAAGAATCTGAATGGTTTTTAAAATAAAAAAGAATTAAGCAAACCATTCTCGATTAAATCGTTCATCAAATATCAAGATAAATATTAAATCTTTGTTTGCACCAGGTTTAAAATTGCCAGCAACTAATTTATAAATTTCTTCTTTCCACCATTTTGCATAATTTTGTGCAAGTTCACCCCTTATCATACTTGAATCACCTAATTGGGTCTGTGCATATCCTGTATTTTTATTAAATAATCCTTCTTCTTGACATTTATCAAAATTTTCAGGAGATTCAGAACAATATTTCCAAATAGCTTCAAAAAATACATTATTTATTTCTATTTCATATACCCATGAACAACCAGCATCAGAACAATTTGAACATCTTTCTTTAGAATCACATAAACTACAACTTCCCAGGTTATAGCAATAATTATTAGTAATATTCCAGGCACATTGAGAACATCTTGCACATTGATAAGAATGATTATATTTACTGCAGTCTAAAAAACCAGTACAATTCGAGTTAATAGCGGGACTTACAAAATCGGTTTCTCCTGCACCCTCAAATTCTTCTTCAACTGTTTCAAATTTCTCAAAAAAACCTAGAAAATTGCCAGAAATCTTTTGATTAGTCATTGTGTTTGTTATTGTAATCGCAAATGTTGCTCCAACAACAATTGCTAGAATTGCAAACATCCAGAATATTCCTTTAAATCTTTGGTTATGCCTGTATTCTTCGTAATGTCTATCAAAATTTGATTTTTTCATTCTCTTTTTTTTAACTTTATCTATCTAATCTAATTTTTTGTTATTTTTATATGTTTTGTTTCCAATCTAAAACATCATTTGGTTTTATATTATAATCTTCTGTTAATTCTATCATATATTTGAATTTTTTCTTAGGATAATGGATTTCAAATGGATTTAATCTTTTAGTGTAAATAACTTTTTTATCTTTATCTAAGAAAATTAGGTTTATTGGAAAAAACACAAAGAAATTATGAATGCTATCTTTTACATTTTGTTTAAATGGAAAGATATAAGCAGTATTTTTGGGTTTTTTATGAAACATTAATCCAATTGCTTTACTAATATCAGAATTAAGAATTTTTATTCTGTTTGTTACTCTTTTGTTTTGTGTTTTATTTATTAGCATAAATATACTAGTAAATAGGCATATAAATTCTTTTATACCCATATATATTAACTAAAAGAAGGCTTTGAGGAGCAAAAAATAAGGTAAAAATGGCAATTCCCGCACTCCCGCAATTACCACAATGGATTGTTTATCCTATTTTGGCAATTGGTATCTATGTAGCATTTTTTTATATAATTGTAGTTTTATCTGGAAGAGATAAAGAACCTAAGCTTAGAAAATATAGACCAGAAGTTGCTTTTGTTATTCCTGCTAGAAATGTTGAAAAATATATTGAAAAAACAATTATGCATGTTCTTAGGCAAGATTATTTGGGTAAGATTTATGCTATTGTTGTTAATGATGCTAGTAAAGATAATACCCCTGATATTGTTGAGAAACTTATGAGAAAATTTAATTCTAAGAATAGGAAGATTATTCTTATTAATCGAAAGAAAAGTATTGATAAAAAAGCTGCTGCTGTAAATACAGGTATAAGATATGTTTTAAAGAATCTTAAAACAGATATTCTTGCTGCTTTAGATGCAGATACATTTATTGACAAAGATACTATTAGAAAAGCACTAGCTTATTTTGAGCAAGATGATACTGTTGCTGCTGTAACTTGTCCATTATTGCCATATAAACCTAAGACATTATTAGTAGGAATCCAAAAAATAGAGTATGTTATGTCTATGTTTTTTAGAAAATTATTAACTAAAATTAATGCATTGTGTTTTACTCCTGCCTTTACTATCTTTAAAACACAATTTTTTAGAGAAGCAGGTCTTTATAATGAAAATACTTGGACAGAAGATTTTGATATTGGTTTAAAAGTAAAATCGCATTTTTATAAGGTTGTTCAGATAGAAAGTAAAGCCTACTTTATTGCCCCCACAAATCTTAAAAAATTAAATACAGAAAGAGTTAGGTGGGCTCATGGAACCTTTCAAGCCTTATTTAAGGATTATACTTATATGTTTTCTGTAAAATATGGAACATTGGGAACTTTTTTCTTACCTTTAACTATGTTTGTTGGAATTCTTGTTCTTGTTGTTGCATTTTTATTATTAATTTATGGGGCTATTTCTGGAATTTCTTGGTTTATCCATA
>Ga0272442_10001049_pt1 | contig 42736 bp, 31 predicted proteins | sample SSMForm2O_FD_200262 | JGI IMG/M metagenome (GOLD analysis project Ga0272442, IMG submission 200262) | Marine sediment archaeal communities from Little Sippewissett salt marsh, Falmouth, MA, United States - SSM-Form-2O | ecosystem: Environmental > Aquatic > Marine > Wetlands > Sediment ...
CCTTGGCCTGGGACAGGTGCTCCAGTGCCGCATCGAAGTCCTCTTTCTGGATCAGGAGTTCGGCGTATTCCTTGAGGATCAGGGCGGAGAGTTCCCCCTGCCGGATCAGGTACTCGATGTGTTTTTCCACCTTGTTGGGCTGGGAGGACTCGAGGTAGTAATCGAGGAGTTTTCTCCTCAGCTCGCGGTTATCGGGCTCGAAGGAGAGGATCCTTTCGAGGTAATCCGATCCTTCCGCCTTTTTATCAAGATCCCAGCATAAATCCGCGAGATCCTGGAGGAGTGCCTGGTCGTCTTCGTTATGCTTTAGAAGGCGGCGATACTCGAACAGGATTTTCCGGCAGGGAGGGCCTTCGATCGCAGCGCCCTTCGAGAGGAGTTCACGAACGCGATCCATGTCTCCAGCCCGCTCGTAGAGGTCCTCGAGCTTCAAAACATCCTTCAGGGAATCGAAATCCGTCCGGGCTTCCACCATGGGGATGGCCTGGTCGAATTGTTCGGTGATGAGAAAGAGTTGAATCAATTTTTCGTTCAGGGAATCATCTTCCGGAGTTCTCTCCATGAGGTTCCGGTAATAATGGATGGCCTGATTCCAGTCTTTCTCCCTTTCATACCCTTCCGCCAGGTAGTGGAGAGTGGCGGTGGAGACCGTGCCGGAATCCATCAGGGGGACAAGGATTTCGCGGGCCACGCGGATTTTTCCCGCCCGGAGGAGGGTCTGTCCGAGGTATTCCCGGATCCTTGTATCTCCGGGTTTGAAAAGGAGTGCCTTGTGAAAGAAAAAACCGGCCATCCGAAACAGGCGGATGCGGAGGAATCCCCGGGCAAGCCAGTACAGGAGATTCAGAAAAACCCATTCCAGGGGGAAAATGACAAGGGGGGGCACGAGGGCCACAAGGAGGGTTCCCGGAATGGCGATCACGTTCGTTACGGCGTTTTCCAGGGAGGCGCCGGCCAGTGCCGCGCCCTGGACGCTGAGCCCGAAGAAAGAGAGGTAAAGAACGAGGGCCGGACGCCTCTTTCTTCCGGTATCGAGGGAGAGGAGATATCCGATCAGCACCAGCAGTCCGGTGACGATAAATCCCCCGGCCGTATAATAAAGGATCTCGTCCCCCCCCGGATCTCCCAGGTATTCCCGAATGGAGGAGAGGTAATCGCCGAAGTTCCACAGGGAGAAATAAACCACGGAAAGGGCCACACTCGCCGGAACCACCACTGCCGCCAGGGCGATACAGATGACATTTCGTATTTTACTCATTTTGCCCCGTATGAGATTATTTTCTCACGCAACGGTTTCTCAATCATTGAACCAAACGAATGACATTATTGCAATCCCGCGGTTTTTGCGTCAAGCGATTTAAAGTGAACCCCGTTACCGGATATCGCCGTTCTCCTGACCGATCACATCCGAGAGGCGGTGACGCGGTTGCCAGATTTTAATCAGGGCCGGCATCAGGATGACAGAGGCGATCAGGGTATAGGCAATGCCGAAGATGGACAGGAGGCCCATCTCGCGAATTCCGCGGAAATCTGCCAGGGCCAGGGAGCCGAATCCCACAATGGTGGTCAGAGAGGTCATAACCAGGGCGCGACCCGTTTTTTCAACGGCCTTCTGTAGATCGATCCGTCCCGGCTCTTTCCGGTTTTCATAAAATCGCTGAATCAGGTGAATCCCGTTATCCACACCCACCCCGATAATCATCGGGACAACCACCACGTTCAAAAAGTTCAGTTTCATCCCGAGGATATGGATGGTTCCCAGCATCCAGATGCTCCCGCACACCACGGGCATGATGGCGAAGAGGGTTTTGTGAAGCCAGCCGAAATAGAGCATGAGAATCAGCAAAATGGCGAATATCACGATCAGGATGACATAGGCCAGATCCCGCTTCACAATGGCCTGTATCTCGCTGGCCACAATGGCGGACCCGGTGAACTGAACCGAGTCGATTCCCTCCCGGAGGGTTTCGAGAAAATGCCGGGGCACCCCTGCCTCCCACTGCCCGGCGGGGGGAAAGATCCTGGTCACCGTCTTGTACTGGCGGCTCCTTTTCACAAAATAATCCTGCTTGTAAAGGTATTGCTGAACGAGTTGGATCATGAAGGGATCCTCGAGGTTTTCATACCGGATGAAGGTTTCCCTGTTCGCCGACGAGATCAGCCGTTTCAGGCGGTCGATAAAGGGCCCCATGGCCATGGGTGAGAGATTCTGACGTTTCGCCTCCCGCTCGAGACGCTCCGTAATCTTTTCGAAATGCTCCCCGATGGTTTCGCGAATCATGCGTTTGGATTTTTGCTGGGTTTCGAGGGATGGGAGAAAAGTCCGCAGGGTATCGCATGAGAGGATGGGATAGCGATCCTGCTGCTCCAGGTTTTCATAAAGGCGATCGTTGTCTTCCAGCACCCCCTGGAGGTTGGAATTCGAGACAATGGCGACAATGGGATGAGAGGGCAGGGAAAACCGCTCCCCCACCCTTTCCCTCAGGAACGCCTCGGATCGGGAGTGCTCTTTCAAAGCTCCGAAATCCTCCTCGAAACGCACGTACCTGGCCTGGTTGGCAAAATACACCGTGACGACCAGGCCGAGAATGATCACCACACGAGGGTGTTCCATAACCATCCGATAGACCCGTGGGAGGCCGAAAGAGGTCATCTGTCTCCGGAAACGGTAAGGGGCGCGGGGGGATACGTAACGGATCAAAAGGGGAAGCAGGAGAAAAATGGAAACAAAACAGCAGAGGATCCCGCTGCCGGCAACGATGCCGAGTTCCTTGAATCCCCGGAAGGAGGTAAAGGACATGGCAAAAAAGGCCACAGCCGTTGTGATGGCGCCCAAAAGCACACCCTCCCCGGTTTTTACCAGGGCCGTATTCAGGGCGCGCCCCACGGAAGGGGCGGGCATGATTCGGATCTCCTCGAGAAAGCGGTTATAGATATGAATGGCAAAGTCGATCCCCAGTCCGATCAGAACGGCCCCGAAGGCGAATGTAACCATGGTGAGGCGCCCGAGGAACAGCTGGGTCAGCCCGAGGGTCCAGAGGATGCCGATGAAAAGAGGCAGGCCGACGAAAATAATCGCCTCTTTCCTCCTGAAAACAGCAAGGAACAGGAGGATCACACCCACAAAGGAGGTGAACAGGGTCTGGAACAGGTCGTTTCTTACCACCCGGGTATTGGCCACGGTCTCCGGGTGATTTCCGAGGAAGGAGACCCTCACGCGATCCCGGTATTCGGGATTGTCATGGATCAGGACATCGACGGCCTTGTTCATGAATCCCATGAGTTCTGTTGAGAACTTGAGGTCCGAGGCCGGTTCGAGGGGGCGCAGCACCAGGAGAAGCATCTTTTCATCCCTGGAGAGATAATACCCCCGTCGCAGGGTAAAGGGGATCGGGCCCCGGCTGATCATGAGGCGGCGGCTGAAAAGATGTCCCAGGTCGAGGGGATCGGAAAGGATCTGCTGCTTCATTCTCGATCCTGACATCCCCTCGAGACGACGGGCCAGGCGGTAGATGTAATCGTAGAGGCTTTCCGGAGCGAAACGGGAAAGGGCCGCGTCCAGGTCCGATTGGCTGAGAAGGCAGGAGAGGCGGTCCTCGACCCCTTCCAGGTAAAAGGTCTTCAGGCGGGAGTCGAACTTGTAATCCACGGAATAGATGTAGTAGGGATTATCCAGGACGGGAACCAGGGTTTCCGCCGTCTCGATCAGGAACTCTCCCTGCCCCGGCTCCGATGCCTCCAGAACCACGATGATAAAGTCGAACGTCTTGAAGGTATTCAGGGCGTCCTCGAAGGTTCGATACACCGGAGATTTGGTGGGAAGGAGAACCGTAATATCGGTTTCGATCTGGAGATAGAACACCGCTGCCAGAGACAGGGCTGTGATCAATCCCACGATCAGGCAGATGGTCATGGGATGCTTCAGGGTGAAGGCAACAACAAAGCGGAAGACTTTCCTGCTCATGGGCCCGAATAAAGCACCTTGAATATATCTTGCGAAAAGAAAACGCGATCAAGGCATTCCCGTACCCGACGGTTCCCAAAGCTCCCGGAGGGGACGTCGCTGGAAACCGGGAGGGGGAGACATCCGGAACACCGCATCTTTGAACACCGGTGGAAACTTATACTCTTTCACGGAGATGCGTGCCTTCATACCGGAGGCCGGAATGTATGCCTCCAGATCCCGGGGGAGAAGCATGCCGTCGAAATAATCGTAACTGCGATAGCTGAGTTTCAATGAAAGACGTCCCTTTGCGTTGTAAAGGGCCGCTTCCCGAATGAGAAGGTCCTTTTTGGTGACAAGAAAGGCCACTTTGGAATCGGCCTCTTTTTGACCCACGAAGAGGTAATCGTCCCGGACTTCCCGCCATTTTTCCAGCCGTCCCTCGCGAAACAGACGGAGGAATTCCTGGTGAACCAGCAGGGAAAGGGGGAGCCTGGCCGGATCCATCCCGAGGGTCGCCGCCTCCCTTTCCCGCATCTCCCGGGTTTCGCCCTCGAACCACAACTTATCCCTGTTGAGAAGAAAGGCGGCCCGCTCCCCGTTGATGATGAATTCGAACAGGGTCGAGGTGATCATGCGGGAACCGCGGAGCCGGATCCTGTCGGGTTCCTGGTAGAGCAGGGTGGAGTGGAAGAATTTACTGCCTTTGAGTTCACCGCCGGAGAGGGTGATTTTACCGCCTGCCCAGAGTGTGGTCGGATTCTCATGGCGATCCTCGAGGAGCCGGAACATATCGGGCGGTTCGAGCCCCCTGGGGTACTCCATCTCGAGAGGGCTGAACGAAGGTGTCCCAAAGAGGGAGCATCCGGCCACAAGGGCTGGGAGGAAACAGGTAATAATGAGCCGCGCGGTTTTCATTTTTCCTGTTCCGTTTTTTCCTCTTGCTCCTCATACTTCGAGTCCATGAAAACCACCCGGTTCTTCTTTTCTTTCTGGAGCCAGTCCATGAAGTTTTTGACGCGTATTTCGTGAATCATTTCGTCTTCGAGCTCTTGCTTGATTTCATCGAGGGAGATGGTTCCGGCCTCTTTTTTTTCTGTGACTTTGATGATATGGAAACCGAAATCCGTTGCAACGATATCGCTGATTTTACCCTTTTCGAGCGAGAAGGCGGCCTTTTCGAAGGCGGGAACCATGCGTCCCCTGCCGAACCAGTCGAGGTCGCCGCCGGAGCGTTTCCCTGAGGGGCAGTCGGAATATTCCTCCGCCAGTTTGGCGAAATCCTCTCCCTTTTCGAGTCGTTTCCGGATGTCCTCGATTTTTTCCCGGGCCTCTTTTTTCTCCGCCTCGCTCGCGCCCTTATCCACTTTGACCAGGATATGACTGGCCCTTACCTCTTCATTCTTTTTGAAGCGCGTGGGGTTGTCGTCATAGAATTTTTTGATTTCCTCCACCGTGACGGTCGGTGTTGTGGGAGTAATGCTGTCCATAACCCTGGCGATGGTCATGGTTTCACGGATGCGGTCCTCGAGGTCTTTGACCGTGGCTTTCTGCCTGGAAAGGACCATTTCAAAGGTTTTTTCATCCGGGAAACGGCTCTTGATCATATCGACTTTTTCCTGGATCTCGGCGTTTGTGACATCCAGTCCCTTTTGCTTTGCTTCATCGAGGATGATCAGGCGTTCCAGGTATCGATTTACAACAAAGCGCTCCTGCTTTAGTTTTTCATCCTCCGGCATTCCCGGGATGTTCCGGACGGGATACTGGGAGCGGCGTTCCGACATCTCCTTTTCCACGTCCTTTTGCGTGATAACCTTGTCACCCAACCGGGCAATGACCTTGTTGACATTTTCATCCTCCGAGAAGAGGTTAAAGGCGACCAGAATCATAATCCCCGCCAGGAAGGGAACCAGGAGACGTCTCATCATTCCATCATTCCGATACATAAAGAATACCTTTCCCTTGTGGTTGCCGTAAGCTCCGATACGAGCGATCTCGATCAGGAACGGCAAACACCAGGCTTGAGTTTATAAATCCCCTTTTGCAATTCCCGGGGATTCACATAGTTTAGTGAACATGAGCTGAGCCGGATGCCCCGGTCAAGCTATTTAACATGATAAGGCGGGGTGCGGCTTCCGGCTTCGTCACGCCTGAAGCGTGACTACGCCGTGACAAGGGCGGGGGGCGGGGGTGTTACAAGAAACAGGCCGCACGATCGACCATAAATCGTACTCGCACTCGTACTCGCACTCGCACTCGGGATCGAGCACGAAAAAAATATGATCGCAAAACTCATACATGTTTCAATCAACCGGTTACAAAATGATTCTGTTTGACATCTTTTGCCCCGGAAAATTATGTTCCTTGAAAAATCCCGGAGGATGGAGATGAGATCTTTTTTTCTCGCAATTCTCGTTATGTCCCTGAGCTTCAACCTCGCTGCCGCAGCCACCGATTCCACATACCTCTACGGCATCCACTGGTATGGCAACACCGATTCCATCAGCCCCGGAGATCGCACGGACGTGGAAGACATGACCGGCGACAGGGGCATATGGGTCCTGGAAATCACCCACGTGGACGCCTCGGCCGCCCCGGCATGGGACCAGCCCGGATACCACGCCGGACACTCCCAGAAGGTCACCCAGGGCAAGGGGCATTCCATGATCTATCGCGTTCAACCCTACTGGAGCCGGAACGTTCCCCATTCCTCGGATCCCTACACCCTTTCCAATTACGCTGGCGACTGCCGCTCTGCAGCCGACACCCTCAAGGACTACTGCCACATCTGGCAGATCGGCAACGAGGTCAATATCCTCGGGGAAAACAAACACTGGGACGGCTCCGGGTACAACACCGCCTGGGAACCCACACCGGCCCAGTATGCCGACACCTATATCGCCTGCCGCGACAAGATCCATGAAATCACACCCAACACCACACCGGCCGACCAGATCGTGATCATGCAGCCGGTCTCTCCCGGAAACGTGATTTCAGGGGTTCGCTTCATGGATGGCAACGAGTTCCTCTGGAGGCAGATCGATGCCGTTTCCGACAAGAACAAGATCGACGGATTCGGGATCCACGGTTACGCGGAACCGGGCGGTGCCAATTACGGCCTGGACGGCTTCTGGGATTCCATTCGCGAGCAGCTCATGATCATCGACCAGCTGGGTCTCGGAGACCGCCCCGTATATATCACCGAGTGGAACAAACACATGCCGGATCTTGGAAACGCGGAGATCGGCGCCAAATTCCTCCATCGCACCTATACTTACATGAACAGCTGGAATACGGGAACCGGGGGCGAATGGCCCGGACTGGGGAACCATAACGTGGTCGCTGCCACATGGTTTGTTTATCCCGGGGGAAGGGGATGGGACGATTATGCCCTCGAATACTGGAAAAACAACACCTCGAGCTTCGATGAAGAACACGATCCCTGGAAGTCGTTCAACTATTCCTGTTCCCAGGATTATGCCAGTGGAACCGCCGGGGGCGGCCCGTCCGTTCCCATGGATACCAAATGGTGGGAGGATCCCTTTGACGGCTCCTCTTTGGATGTGTCCCCTCCCCTGCCCGACTGGAAGGCCGAAACCACGGGCACGGGAAGCGTTGCCATGAGCGGCGACGGCTCGGTTCGCCTCCTTGGGAACGGAGGGGCCAACGCAGGGGGCGGCATCCGAACCGCGGGTTATGTTTACGGCAACTTTCACATGACGGCCCATGTCACCATAACGAACGCGTCCCGCTCGAGCACTTCCACGCCGGAGGCCAATTTCGACATCCGATTCCGCGAGGGTTCCAGAGGCTATTCCGTGACCTTCTTCACCAGCCAGTCCCCCACCAATCCCGGCCGGATCATCCTCCGTCGCACCAATGAATGGACCCAGATCGGGAGTTATAACACGGCCGTTTCCGGCGGCATCAACTCGGGAGACAGATTCACCGTAAAAATCACGGCGGAGAATTCGAACATCTCGATCCTCGTTTATAAAAACGAGGGCGCCACCCCGGTGGTGGACTGGTCCCTCACGGATGACGGACAGAAGGTGGGTTGGATCCGAATGGTGAGCTACAACCTGAATGAGGCCAGGGTGAACCACTTTCAATTGGGCGGTCCCGACTGGACCGACTCCGGAGTCAGGGACTGGGAATTATACTGAGTATGCATCAGAACGCAAACCTGAAAAAATGGATCTCCCGGATCCCATGGATCCTTATGATCCTGGCATCCCTTTACCTGATGAGGAAGGGAATCCGTGGGATCGACAAGATCAACGATTTCGACGTGATCCGTCACGGTGTTGTCCAGGCCCTGAAACGAACGCCGGAACTCTATTTCGTGGACAGCAGGGAGGGCCGGCACTATCTCTATCCACCCTCCAGCCTGGTTCCGCTCCTGCCTGTTGGATTGCTCCCCTACAAGATCGGGGGGTATCTCTTCACCCTGGGAAGGCTTTTTGCCCTGGCTGCGATTTTCCATATCGCAGTCAAATGGACCGGGGAAACGGTTCCCCTCGAGGAGAGCAGAACGCCCTGGTTGATGGTTGGGGCGTTTTTTGTGTGTTTTCGTTTTCTCAACAATGAATTCGGAAACGGGCAGATCAACCTGTACCTGGCGGCGCTCTGTTTCGGGGGCTCCTGGCTGGCGCTCCGGCCCGGTAGAAAACAAGAATGGCTGGGAGGACTCCTTGTTGGACTCGCGGCCTCCGTCAAGGCCACCCCCCTGATCTTTATCGGGGTTTTCATCCTTCACAAACGATGGAAGGCCCTGGCCTTTTCCCTTCTCCTTCTTATTCTTATCACGGCCCTCACCCACGCCTGGCTGGGAGCCGATCTTCACGAGAAGTTATGGAAGGACTGGCGAACCAGGGGGGACTGGATGGCCCTGGGGTCCACGAAGGACGACAAGGCCATATCGCTTCCGGAGTTCATCGGGACAATATTGAACGCGGGCGGGGTTTCCCTCGATCGTGGAGGGGTAAAAATCCTGTGGCTCGTCGAGGCCGCGATATTCCTTATTGCCGGACTGTCCATCCGGTTTCTGAAGTTTCGGAAAAGCGGATTTTCCCCCCTCTGGGATACGATTCTGATCGGGGTCTCCATGGTGATGCTCAGTCCCATGACCCGAAAGGCCCACATGGCGGTTATCCTTTTCCCGGTCCTGGTATCCCTTCTTATCGTATACGGACACCGGAATCTGGTACAGGGGGGGAAAGCAATTGTATTATTGTGGACGTCTCTCGTTCTCATTTTTCTCGGTGTGTCTCTCTCCTTCGAGAAAGTCATACCCTCTTACGAAGTGAATATAACCATCTTCACGGGGCTTTTGCTATTCCTGCTCTGCCTTTCAGGTTTGAAAAGCGAAACCTTTCAGGAAAAAAGATTATGAAACGATCGGGAAAAGGGCCATTCTTATTAATTTTAGTTTCCCTTCTTTTCCTCCGGGGATGCGGCAAAAAGGAGGAACAACCGGAAAGCCCCGACATTCGTTTTTCCCTCGAAAGGGCCGTTTATAAAAAAGAATTGCTCGGAAATATCCTCGCCGTACACGAGGCAAACATGATCAACGAGGGCTCCATCCTCCTGGTCGCATCGATTCGTCCAACCGGGGAAACCCTCCTGAAATACGGAAAAATCAACGCATCCGAAGCTGACGGACGGAATCATTACGGAGATTTCCAACTCCGAGAATGCAGCGAACCCGGCAAAAACGTCTGGTATTCCAACCTCGCCATCGCAAACATCTGGCACCGGGGAATCAACATCAAGTGGGTTCTCATGATCAATACCGACCGACCGGACGACGATCACACCCTCGAACTGAGCAGCTACATCCACACCCGAAACGAGCTCCAGCGGGATTTGCAGAAAAGGGGGCTTCCCTGGTACGAAAAGTACAAAGATCTGGGCGAGGTCCGGTTCGTGGAAACCGGCATCGGGATGAAAGAGGTTCTGGCAAAGCTACACAGGGATTGCAGATTCTATGAATCCGAGGTGGATCACATCCAGGTGTTCGAGGGATTCCGGAAAATCAGCGAAACCGGGCTGGACGGCGAATACCTCACCGGAAGTCTATCTTACCTGAAACCCGGAAAGGTAAAGGAAAAACGCTTCATCGAAAAGGTGAGGGAATACGCCACCCAAACCAAAGCCAGCGCCCGCTGATACCCCAAAAAGGTATAGATTCGCTTTGAAAAGTCCGACCTGTCCGAGTGCCCCCCCAGCGTCAATAAAACACCGCCCCGCTCCCCTCCGGGAGTTCCAGCTTGCCGGGCTCGTAGAAGATCTCGAACGATTTCAAAACCGGGGTATCCCTGCCGTCTGTAAAGAGGCGGATATCCACACCGGCGAACCGGGCCTCGGGCCGGGGATCGAACACCACATCGACCGAGTCGTAATAATCCGTCCAGGGGGCAGCCTCGAGCTCAGCTTTGGAATCCGCGAACCGGTAACGGGTTTTGAAGGAGGTTCCCTCCGGGAGATCCCCCCCGATTTCAGCCCCGGTCCAGATCGCCCCGGTTCCGGCATCGTGAAAAAGGGCAAGGCTTCCGGAGGTCGGGTAAGTGGGTTCGAACACACGGAAGTAAAGATCCTGATCCGCCTTTTTTTCTATCGAAGCCAGGTCGTCCGAAACGAACATCTCCCCCTGATCGTAAGGATTGCCCGCGGCGTATCCGAGCTTCACGGATTCCTTCAGATCAGAGGGACACACGAACGTAAAAGCCGCGAGCTCCCCCTTCATTTCCGGCGGCAGATTCCAATCCAGGGGGAGATAGGTTTTCCCGCTCGAGGATACCGGACAGTTCCTGCTTTTAATAATGGCCCGGCTCGAGAAATCCGGGAAACCGCCCGGCAGGATTTTTCTGAGCTGCACCCCGATCATATTGCCGGGGGCGTCCAAAATATCGAGTTCGATCCCGGCGATTTTCTCACCCGGTAAAACAAGAGTCTCGGAGATGAAATACCCCCGCTCCGAGGAGTAGGCCGCGGCGTTGTAAATATCCTGCTCCAGGGAAACCTTTCCATCCCCGTCGTATATCCGGAACTGGCAGTCGAACTCGGGGATGGTGATCCATTCGAGACTGAAAGCCCGGATGAGCAATCCGTCCGAATAGGGATCTTCCTTATCGAGCCGGATTTCCGCCTTACCCGACAGGATCTTGAAAACCAGTGCATAGGGACGACCGTCCATAACGAGACCGTCAAAGGAAAGGGGGGCATCGATCATGCCGGAGCTCGAGGCTGACGCCGTTGCAGAGGCAAGGAGCCCCGTGGGATTGTCGTCCGGAAATCCGTCGGCAAGTATGGTTCGAAGTTCCACAAGGAACTCGGATGGCTCTGTTAAATCTACCCCGAATTCCACGTGAGAGATATCGGGCGCGCCGGGAAGAAACGTCTGCCCGATCCAGTAGGATCTTGTGATAAGATTCGTTTCCTGCCCGGAGAGGGTCTGCCCCAATACCGGGCGAGGGGTAAGTGCGGGATCGAGCACGGTCTGGAGGGGCGAGGTTTCCACATCCAGGTTTCGCGGACTTGCGTGATAGAATTCCGACTGTGTGGAAATCCGGTACGAACCGTCCTTCACCTCTTCGAGGGACACGTTTCCGTAAATATCGCACACCCCCACAACGGCCCGGTCGATATCTTTCCTGTCGTATGAAAAGCGCCATATGGTGGGAGAGGTTTTCACGGTATCCATCCGGATGTAACGATCCGTGTACTCGCGGGCCGCCACCCAGGGTTGGAGGGGATAGATGTCCGGATCGCTCTCCACGGTAACGTTAACCCGGTCGCCCTGGACGTCGGTTTCGAGGGCAAGGAGGGGGGGAGGCATGGTTGGAGTCGGTTCCGGTGTGACAAATGGAGTGGGTGTCGGGGTGGGGGTGGGACTCGGTGTTGGGGTTGGTGTGGGTTCCTGAACCGGCGACCATGCAAACAGGATGGCGTCGGAAATGACCGCAGCGGACGTCGGGGAGCTGGCGGAAGCGTCCAGGCTCACCGAGGCCGGGCCGTCGAAATGAAAGGTCCCGATGGGGCGTTCCACGATCTCCTGGATCCCGTTCTGACTCACGGGTATCGGGTAATCGCCGTCAGATGCATGAACGACAAAAAGAGACGCATCGGCCCGGTTGGGGCTCTGGAGGAATGCGGTGGAAACGTCGTAGTATCCCTTTCCCGGGAGGGTGACGCTCCAGTCGGCCCTGGAGGGATCGCCGGCCCATGCGAACCGATAGGAGCCCCCGTTGTAACCGGCGGAGGGGCTGGTGGTCCACGTTCCCTGTTCCATGTATACCGGGGGGCCGTCGTCGTTATCCGCAACCACGGTTTCGGTGGTGAGGAGTGTGGAAGAGAGTGTCCCCCCCGTTCCGGGATAAGCCATGTACCTGTTCATGGCCTCCCGGCCCGTGCAGTATTCAAAGGAAACCCAGGGAAAGGCGGCCTCCGCGGTTTTGAGGTTTCGATCCACGTCCGCGATCTGCTGGATGAAATCCGTTTCGTTCTGGTGGGACCAGATGCAGACCACCTGGGCCTTTCCGAGGCCTGCTGTGTTGAAAATGCTCTTCGCCGCACTTTCGGTGAAGCTCTTCATGTAGTAATGCCGCACCTCCCAACCCTTCATTTCGCCCGGCTTCCTGTAGTTGGTAAAGGAGGGATGATAGGGAGAGCAATCGGGCATCCATCCGGCCCCTTCCATCCGGAAGGGAATCCATTTCTCGAGGTAATTCTGGTATTCGTTATCCATGTAATTCCACCCGGAACGGAAGCTCACCGGATAGACCCCTTCATTAATGATCATCTCCGACATGGTCCATTCGAAGTCCCATATGGTTTCCCCGAACGTGGGGGCCATGCTCCACTGGTCGCCTTCCCAGACAAAGTGATGGAAGTGGTAAGCGATCTCGTCGCCCCATTTTTCGAGCTGGCTTTGCCAGTATTTCTTGATGAAGAACGTGGTGGATGCGGCCGTGGTGTTGGTGCCTTCGAGGAACCATCCGCCCCCGTGCATGAACCAGGAGACCTTGAAGGGCCTTCCCTTGCTGTCCGTGTGGGAAAGGCGGAAGGATTCCTCGAACACATCCCTGTAAACCCCCTCGGGATTGGTGAACACATCGGGGTCGAATTCGTTCTGGAAGGTGTATTTATCGTTCCCCCCCTGGGTGTTGTACCAGATGGAGGTATCCGAGCTGATCACCACGAAAACCCGGTTCGGAGCGGCAATGGCTGGGAGAAGGAGGAAAAGCAAAAGGATCTTTCGAAAATTCATAAGGAATGCCCCCTCGATGAGCTACTTTACCTCCCTATTAAAACCGGGAAAAGCTGGGTTGCAAGGGAAAGATGGGATAGAATCAACCTTATCGGGGTTAGCGACATTTGAGCATTCTGGCAGGGATATAAGGATTACCTTAAAAACATTGTATACTTCTTTCGTCTCTTGTGTTTCTGTGAGTGTTTATGTTATTCCCGCAAATCCAGGCCGGGTTTCCAATCTCCTCATTCCTCGTCGAAGTCGATGTAGATGCGGCCGTCGGAGTCGCGGTAGTAGCGTTTGACGAGACGTTTGGGGCGCCTGCGGCCTCCCCCGAAAAATCCTCCCCGGAACAGGTTCGGAAAGATCCTCCATCCCCTGAGGTATAAAAAGGCGGTGAGAAGACCGCCCAGGTGGGTGATGTGGGAAACGTGGCTCCCCGTGGTCCCGATGGTGTTCAGAAACTCCACGATCCCGAAGAGCAAAACCACGTATTTCACCTTCATGGGTATGAAAAAGTAAAGGTACACCGGGTGATCGGGCCAGTACAGGGCATAGGCCAGGAGAACGCCGTAAATGGCGCCGGAGGCCCCTATCATCATCTGCCCGCCCTGGCCGGTCAGGAGGGTGAAAACCGCATGCACCACCGCGGCGCCGATCCCGCAGATGAAATAAAACCTGAAAAACCCACCAGTTCCCCACCGGCTCTCGAGGCGGGGACCGAAAAACCACAGAGCCAGCATGTTGAACAAAAGATGCATGCCGCTGCCGTGGAGGAACATGTAAGTGACAAACCGCCAGAGCTGAAGCTTGAAAACAGCCTTTCCCGGGATCTGGCAGAAGAGAAACATGGATTTCTCGAACCATCCGAGGGCCATGAGAACCACGTATTGAAAGAGCAGGATCCCCACGTTGGCGAAAATGATCCACCGTACCGCCGGTGTGAGGTACCGCCGGAAAAAGCTCCTTATTTCATGAAAAATACCGCCGGTCACGCTTTTCCCCCTTCCAATATATTACCAGCTGGTATAGGAAGATTCGGGCGGGAAAGCAAAGGTTTTCTCGACACTCTATAAAACGAATTAAATAACTGAACTCAAGGTGAGCTGGAGGGCATGGCCTGTTTGATGGAGGCGAGGAGTTTTTCCGGTTCGTCGGTTCCGATCCGGAACAAACACCCATTTGTCATCCGGATCTCAACGGCGTGCAGTCCGGAAACATTGTACATCCATCCGCCGGGGATCTTTCTTATTCCCCAACCATAATACCAGTGATTCCGAACCGACCGGGCATCCGTTATTTCGGAAAGGGAAAACTGTTTTTTTACCAGTCCGGGACCAAAGGAGACCCTGATCTGGGATTCCGTAATCTCGACTTTTAAACAGTGAAAGAGAAAAAGAAACACCACCAGGAGGATGAGAACCACCAGGGTAATCGGATGGGGTTCATACGCAATCATCAAAGCTACGACAAAAATTATGGTCAGAACAAAAATCCACCGCAAGAGGATTCCGGGCTGTACATGTTCGTACCTTGTCATGGCATCCCCCTTCAGTTGAACACGTGCATACAGCTTGAATATGTGTTCTATTAAGATATACGCGGTGATGATGCCGATGTTCCAATTGTTTTCCGTTTTTCCGCGATCATTCGTTATTTTTTCTTTCCCCATGCCGCGGCGATGGGCATTCGCCACCCTTCGCCGAAGGCGCGGCCCGTGAGTTTGAGGCCCGGTGCGGCCTGGCGGCGTTTGTATTCGCTTTTCGCCAGCTTCCCCAGGATTCCCCGTACGAACTCCGGATCGAGCCCATTGGATTCCGCTATTTCCCCGAGATCCCTCCTCTCCTCGACAAAGGCCCGGATCACGGGATCGAGCACATCATAGGGCGGCAGGGAATCCTCGTCCTTCTGATCCGGCCTGAGCTCGGCTGACGGCGGCTTTTGAATGATCGATCGCGGGATGAGCTCCCGCTCCCGGTTGATGTAGCTTGCCAGCTCGTACACCAGGGTTTTGGGAACGTCGGAAATCACGGCCAGTCCCCCGGTCATATCCCCGTAAAGGGTGCAGTAACCCATGGCCAGTTCGGATTTGTTGCCCGTACTCAGAACGAGCCACCCGAACTTGTTGGAAAGGGCCATGAGGATCACGCCGCGGATGCGGGCCTGGATGTTTTCCTCGGCGACATCGAAGGGCAGATCCCCGAAAAGGGGCTTCATGAGTTCGAGGAATGAGCTAAAGGGTTCCTCGATGGAAATGGTTTTGAGCCGGATTCCCAGGTTTTTCGCCAGCCGGGCCGCATCGTCCAGGCTGCCCTTCGAGGAAAAGCGCGACGGCATGCAAACGGCCTCCACGTTTTCCGCTCCCAGGGCAAAAGCCGCGACTGCCGCCACCAGTGCGGAATCGATGCCGCCGGAGAGTCCCAGGACGCATTTTTCGAATCCGCATTTTTTCACGTAATCGGCCAGCCCGAGTTTCAATGCCTCGAGGAGTCGTTCCGGACCGGGAGCCGTCTCCGGATGGATTTGCCCCTTCATGGAATCCAGATCGAACAACACGCAATCCTCGCAAAAATCACTCGTGCGGGCCAGGAGTTTTCCCTCTTTATCGAAGGCCGCGCTCCATCCGTCGAAGATGATGCTGTCGTTTCCTCCGACGAGATTCACATGCACCAGGGGGACGGGACAAATCTTCAGAGTCTCCCCGATGACCTGTTCCCGAATCTTTCGTTTTCCGAGGGTGAAGGGGGAGGCGGAGATGTTGACGATGAGATCCGGGTTTTGTTTCGAAAGGGAATCGACCGGGTTTGAATTGTAGAGCCGTCTCCCTCCATCCCCGGGATCGAAATTCCAGATATCCTCGCAAATGGTGACGGCGATCCTTTTCCCCCGGAACTCGGCCACGGAAACGCCGGGGGCTGGATCGAAGTAACGTCCTTCATCGAACACGTCGTACGTGGGGAGAAGGGACTTGTAATGTTTCGAGAGGATTTTGCCATCGGCGATGAGAGCGGCGGCATTGAAGAGTCCCTTGCCCTCGTTCGAGGGATTGCGATCCACGAATCCGACAATCGCGCCGGTTTTTCCGGTTTTTGCGGCGATGCGCTCGAGGGCCGCGATGTTTTCCCCGATGAGGCTGTTTTGAAGAACCAGGTCCCGGGGGGGATAACCGAGCAGGGTCAGTTCGGGAAATATCACAAGATCCGCTCCCCGAGCTCGGCCCTTTTCGATCATCTCGAGAACGCGGCGGGCGTTTCCCTCCACGTCGCCCACGAAGGTGTCGATCTGGGCAAGAAGGATTTTCATGGACAATTCTATCTCCTCATCGTTTCCGCGAGGATGAGCTCGATTTCTCCCCTGTTCGCACCGGGATTCATGTAACACTCCACGATCCTGTCGTTGGGGAGGGCGTTCACGCGATCATTCATGATCTTCAAAACCGTGGTATTGATGTCGACGGCCTTTTCCACGGGGATGCGTTCGGGATTGATGTCGATGCCGAAGTTCTCGTTGTATCCCATCATTTTCAAAGCGAAGAGGAGGGCCTCTGCCTGCTGCCATTCCACAACGCCGACATTGAGATCCTGGTCGTAGTTCCCCAGGGGCTGGCTGTTCCAGTGGGTATGGGCGAGGCGCCCCTCGAGGCCGACCATGCTGTAGGCAGCGGCCAGATCCTCGTAACCCATTCTCACGTGGCCCACTTCCGGGTTGAGACCGAACAGGGTGTGTCCCTGTTCCAGGAGGGCGAGGTTTTCGGGATTTTTGAGTCGGGATTCGATGCGACGGGCCGCGAGCACGCCCTCGGCAGTGGTGCGGTAGATGTTGTTGGGGGCGGGTTCGTAGGGTTTGGGTTCCAGGGCGACACGAACACCCGGCACTTCATCCATGGCCTCCGCCATGCTGCCCTCGTACCAGTCCCACATGTATGGGAAAATGGTTCCGAGGGAGTAAAGGTAACCGTCCATACCGGGCCAGGAGATGGCGCAACCGGCATCTGCCTCCTTCACGAGACGGAGTCCCTCGACGGCGATTTCGAGGGCCTTTTTTCGAACCTTCGGATCCGGGTTGGAGAGGCTTCCGAATTCGAAATCCCTGTCATAGAAGTGGGAGAAGGGCACGGTCACGAGTCGGATGCCGGTTTCCTTTTCGAGTTTCTTATAGAGATGCAGGTTTTCGAAATTCACCTCCGCGGGATAATGGGCCTCGATGCCCTTCACTCCGAAGCGGGCCATCTGGGCGGCCATCTCGAGCCTTTCGGTGATGGTGGCTTCGGGAACATAACGGTCGTGAAAGCGTCCCCCTGCGGGGCGGAAGTACCAGATTCCAACTGAGAACTTGAGATCGAGAGAGAAGGAATCGAGGTGTTTGACGAGTTCCGCAGGAGATCGCCTGTTCGTCTGGTATTTCAGGCTGGGCAAACAATACGGCATGGTTATCTCCTTTCTACCGATGTGTTAAAACTAAATTCAAAAAAGTGCCGGGGTCAAGCACAAGATAAATGTATATACATATTGAATGGGGCGGTTGTCAGTATTTTTTTTCATTTAACCGTCCCGCTTCTTTGCAAAAAATCATCCCGGGAATTTCGGTTTCTCTTCCGATGATCTTCGAGAAGCTTACATCACATTTCCCAGGACATCGCGATAAGCCTGAAGGGTGAGCTGTGTGGTTTTATCCCATGTGAAGGTTTTGGCGCGCTCCCTGCCCGCCTCTCTGAGCTCGGATGCCCGGACTGGATCCAGGGCCTCTTCCAGACCTCTTGCGATATCGCGTGGAGAGGAGGGATCCACCTGGATTCCGGCATCCCCCACCACTTCGGGAAGGGAGCTTATATTGCTGGTTACCACGGGCGTTCCGGCGGCCATGGCCTCGAGCGGGGGAAGGCCGAATCCCTCGTTAAAGGAGGGATAACAGAGCACTTTTGCCTCCTGGTAAAGGGGGACAAGGTGTTCCTCTTTGATATATCCGAGGAACCTGACGCGGTCATCGACGAGGCATTCTTTTGCGATCCGTGGAAGGCGTTCGGAGTGAAAGTCCTCGATCCCGGCAATGGCGAGGATACAATCGCCGGCCTTTCCGGACTGGGCGAGCATGGCGAAGGCGCGAATCAGTCCTTCGGGATTCTTGTCGGGATCCAGGCGTCCGAAGAACAGGATATAGGGCCGGTCGAGTCCATATTCGATCCGCACCTCACGCCTCAGGATATCCGGGGTGTTCTGGAAAAATCGATCGTTCACCCCGTTGTATATGACCCGGATTTTTTCTTCCGGAACCGGGAGGTATCGCATGATTTCCCTTTTTGAAAACTCGGAAACGGTGAGGATAAGGTCGGCCAGTTTCCAGGTGGTTCTGATGTAATGCCTCCAGTAAAGAGAGCGAAGGAGAAAGGTGCGATCGGGATTCCGGAAGAAGAACATATCGTGGAGGGTTACCACGAATGGACACGGTTTTCGCGGGGGGAGGAAATTGGTCGGGCCGTGATAGAGATCCACGCCGCCCTTTGCCAGAACGGAGGGGAACCTGAGATATTCCCAGAACACGCGGCCATAGGGAGATGAGGGGCAATCTTTCAGGATCACGAGATTGGAGTTTTCCGGCTCATGGGGGAAGAGGTGTTTCTGGTTGGGTTTGACGTACAGGATAAACTCGGCGCCCGGAGCCAGAAGGGGCAGGCGCCGGAAGAGTTCCGATGTGTACCGCCCGGTGCCGGTAAGGAAATGACGCTGCTGGAGCGCGCTGAGTGCGATTCGCATGAAAACAAAACCTTGAAAACGTTTCCCTCGATACCGCTACGGTAACACGACAACCGGGGGTGAGATGTCAATAAATTTTACGGGAAATGACGATTTTTTACTGGACAGCGGCGCTATGAGATATTAGTTATCTTTCAACTAATATAGAAATCGCGGTTGTTCAATATAACCGCGTTGTTAGTCCCATGGTGCAGGTTTTAAACAGAGATGTGCTGGTCCTCAATAAACACTGGCTGGCTGTCCACGTCTGTTCAGTGAGAAGGGCCTTCTCCCTCCTTTACCAGGATGTGGCCCATGTGGTGACGGAGGAATACCGGATCCACGACTTCGAATCCTGGCGGGATCTGTCCCGGTACAGCAAGGGACACATGATCCATACCCCCAACTACCAGATCCTCGTTCCGGAAGTGATCATCCTCCGGCGATACAACAAGTTCCCGCGACATTACGTCAAGTTCAACCGTCGCAACATCTATCACAGGGATCATTTCACATGCCAGTATTGCGGGAAGATGCCGCCCCGGGACGAGCTCACCGTGGATCATATCGTTCCCCGGAGCCGGGGCGGGAAGTCCACGTGGACCAACGTGGTCCTGGCTTGCAGCAATTGCAACGCCAAAAAGGGGAACCGTCTTTTAAAGGAATGCCGCATGAAGCTTCGCAAAAAACCGGTGGAGCCTCACTGGAGCGTGATCATGCGTCAATCCATGGCCCTCGAGGATCACGCCATGTGGCGGAAGTTCGTGGACTTCGCCTACTGGAACGTCACCCTGGAAGAATAACCCCCCCAGAAGTTCATTCGTCATCCTGAAATTAATACAGGGGCTGGATCAATCTCTCCACGATCTGAGATGACTTAACCGGGGCGGCTGGCCTCATCGCAGAAGGAGGCCGTGGGTTGCCCCGTGGTTTTTCAGGGTGATTGCGACGCGGGCCGTGTTTTCGTTACCGGCAAGATCCCTGGCTCGCAAAACAAGGTCATATTCGCCGTCCTCGAGGAGGGCGGTGTCAAAAGAGGCAAGGAGACCTTTGTCAACGGAGATTCGAACCGGAAGTCCCACCCACCAGAGGGCGGATCCCTTTTCCGGGATCAGTTGAACCAGGTAAAAATCGATATTGTCATCCGCAGCGGTTCCATTCACATCCATAACGCCCCGGATCACGGCTCCTTCAACGGGTTGATCCAATGCAACTCGTGGAGGCTGATCGTCCACCTTTAAATTCCAGCTGAGGCTGCCGGCATTATCGGCATGATCCGTGGCCGTTATTTCGATTTCATGCGATCCCTGTGAAAGCGGGGGATCCGGTATATATGACATAATTCCGTCTGATGGGGAAAAGCTGGAGGATACTGTATTGCCGTCGATTTCGAGAACGACGTTTTTCACCCCGCTCACATCATCCGTCACCCGGGCCGATATCATGGCGCCGGAAGTGGTAAAGCCATCCGAGGCGGGGGTCAAAAGTGTGATGGTGGGGGTTGTCAGATCCACGCCAACGGCGTATATCCCCATTTCCAGAACGGGCGCGGATGCGGTAAGGGAGGGATGATCGATGACCGCCCCCCCGACCGGACGCCATTTGCCCGGAGTTCCCTTCCAGTGATAGAGATCCAGACGCGAGGGGGGTATGGACGGCGATCCAGGGAGCTCGCCATACCCGATTTCCAGATCCAGGGGAAGGAGCGGCTCGAGGTCCGGGGGTTGAAAATCGTGACACTTGCCAACCACAAACAATCCCCGGATGGGATTGGGTCCGGGTTCATACGAAAGGATGGCGATGTCCGTGGTACGGGGAACCGAATGGGCGGCGCCTGAGAGCCGGGCCCAGGGTGTGGTTGTGGGAGAATCGACCATAAGGGTGGCCCCTCCGATAATGGGAATCTGCTCGATGGTCCACTCCTTGAAGGATGAGGCCTTCCCAGTCACCCAATCCAGGGCGCCGTCGACGAACGACCACATGCCGTCCAGGATCCCGGCCATGAGATCCTCGAGGCTGTTGGTGTCGCCCCGGGCATAGGTATCGTAATCGTACGAGGAGAGAACGCGCCTTTTGCCGTTTTCCATCACACCGGTTTCAGCCAGGTAAACGCGTTTTTCCTGGTAATGCACGGACTCTCCCACCCCGATGGTGATGACCTGGATGTTGAAATCCAGGGAGAGTTCAAGGTCGAAGTCCCTGATGGAATGAACGGCGGTGCGTTCGAACCGGATGGGAAGGGATTCGAGGGCGCCGATCAGATGAGAGAGTTCGTTGGAGCAGGATTGGAGTCCGAGCTGGAGACCGCCGGCCGGATCGCTCAAAAAGGACTGACCCAGGGAACGGATGTTGGCGGCCCCGGTGGCAAGAAGGGTCTCCACCTGCTGCATGTCGTCCACGATATAGGCGACGCCTTCTTCGCCGTCTCCGATGGTGAGGATAAAGGCCCGTGGATTCGCCGAGGCATCGAAGATGAGTTCCTCGGTAAAGATAATGGTGTTGTTCAGGGCATCGAGCCCGAAATATTCCCCCGCGTTGAATGCGTCCTGACCGGCCACGGAGAAGGTCAGTGCGGAAACTTGCGTTTCCAGCTCCTGGGAGAGCTGGATGCCCAGGAGCTGATCCTTCGGGTACACGTTCATCCCCACGAGATAGGCAAGATCCACGGAGGCATCGACAAGGCCGACCCCGAGGTTGGCGCCGGCGCCGCTGTCCGACTCCAGCCCCACCCCGCCGCTCACCGAGCCGCCTGCGGAAACGGCAATTCCCATGGCGGCGGATTTTCTTTCGAGATAGTTACTGTAACCCACGGCGGTAAGGGCATCCAGGATCGCCGTCACGGTGGGATTATAAAGTGCGGAGGCGGTTCGGGCCATGGATACGATCATGAGAGAAGCATAAGCCTTTCGCCGGTTTTCGCAGTCCGGATCGCCCGTATCGCAATCCAGGGCGTCTCCCATGTTAAACTCCTGGTCGCCCCGGAAAAGAACGCCCACCGAGGCGCCCAGCTGGGCTCCCGCATCGGCAACCCCCATATCGAACTCGGGACCGACCTCCACTCCCACTCCCACGCCTGCCTCGAAATTCTGGGTAATGGAGATATCACTATTATTGGCCGCGGATACCTCCATGCCGCCTCCGATCTCTCCCTCCACATACGCCGTGATGCCCGCCTTCAATGTACCGGACAGTCCAGCCACCCATACATGCTCCGCCTCCCGCGGCCTGATCGTAACCGGAAACGAGGGAAACGGATCCACCGGGCTGAAAATACACGAGGAGTATTTCACCTCGAGGATGTCCACATCGATATTGACCTCACCGGTGATCGGATCGGAGCCGGAAAGGAGATCCGTGGAATCGACGGCAAGATCCACAACGCCGGAGTCATCCGCCACGGCATAACCGGGAGACCCCGCGGTGGAGTAAAAAACGCGGGCCTTTTCCACGGGCTGTCCCCCGGCGTCCTCCACACGGAACCAGCGATGAATCTCTCCCCCCTGCATGATTTCGGATGTTTCGGCATTTGACGAGGGGTAAACGGGAACCACGCGGACATTGGGAGACAGGGTGACGGTAACGCCGCCTGAAGGAGTTTCAACATTCCCGGCCCAGTCTGTGGCACGGCTTTTAAAAGTGACGTCCATGCACGATTTCGAAGTGGACCAGGCAAGGCTCCAGGTGGCCGTTCCGGCGGCATCCTGCCAATTGCCGGTTACAGAATCCCAGAGCTCGACTTTTGCAAGTTGCATGTTGTCGGATGCGGTTCCCGCAACCGTGAACGCCAGTTTATCCAGGGTGGCGCCGTCAGTGGGATATGTAATGACGGAGCCGGGAGGGGTGTGGTCCTGCCGGACCTTCAGATGATCGTCTGTGAAGCTGAGACCGAGATCGTCCTCCACCCGAAGCCGGATCACCCAGTCGCCGTCCCCGATGGCCCGCACGTTCCATTTAAAGGCCAGGACCGTGCTGGACTTGATGTAATTGGTTCCGGACTCGATCAGGCTCCAGGATGAGGGATCGCTTTGGGGGGCATATTCCAGGAACCACTCCTTCAGGTTGAAGTCGTATGCATACCCTTCAATGGTGATTTTTTCCGGAGGATTGGAAAGGGGGCCTTCGGGGCTTGTAATGGCCCCGGTGGGAGGTGTGGCATCGGTTCCCGTTGCAGTCAAACAGGCACAGGAGGCCTCTTCCCTAATATCGGAAAGAAAAAGACCTTCCACCAGGGCGGGGGCGACATCGCCGCCGTGAAAGAAAACGCCGTGTTCCGCCAGGGTCCAGTCGAAAAGGGGATTTTGAAGGGTGGAATCGAGGATCAGGGGATCAGAGGAAACAGAGTAAACGTTGCCGTCTCCGGTGAGTACAATGCTGCAGATTTCCCCGGTGAGATCGCCCGATTGGTGAAGGACGCTTCCCGTGGCCGGATCCAGTGAATAGATCCTGTCATGGGATTCATCGATATAAACCGCGGAATACAGAGCGCCTCCCGAAAGAGAGAGGGCGTGAGGATTCCCGGTGGGAAACTTCCACAGTTCGGAACCGTCCGCCGCATTCACGGCCACAACGTGGGGTTGACCGGAGCTTACGGGAAAATGGGCCGCGAAAAAGAATTTCCCGTCAGCTGCCGCCATGGGACGGTAGATCCCCTTGAAATCGTCTCCGCTGTAATCGCTCTTTTCCCAGACCTTTGTTTCGTCCGTAATCTTTACTGAATAAAGGCAATTGCTATCCTGGAAGAATACCCGTCCATCATGAATGACCGGCGGATGGGGCAGTTGAAGGTTGTAGTCGATGTACTCATACTGCTTTCGTGTGGGAAACTGCCAGATCGGGGTTCCATCCGAGGCCTTGAAGGCATATACCGTCCCCCCCTCGCCGGTGAAGGAGTCGGGTTTGAAAAGGACAGGGCAAATCACAGTGTCATCGCTGACTGCCGGTGGAGCGGCCCACCATTCGGAGAATTCCTTTTTCCAGACCTCTCCCCCATCGGAGGCACGGAGGGCCCAGAGCGTGGAACCGTGGGGATCTGTTTTCGAGGAACGGGCGTTCCATGTGACGGCATATACGATTCCCCCCTGGATTTGAGCAGGGCCCATAAAGTGTCCCCCCGTTGGTTTTCTCCAGAGGACTTCAGCATCGGTCAATCGAACGGCGACGATTACGAGCGGGGAGGGATCGGCCAGGGGATCCGCCAGGGATCGAACACCGGTGACCGCCATCTGGTCATCCGCCACCACGGGGCCGATCCTCATGGAATCGATCCCGGAGAGGGTCCTGGACCATTTGGGTTCCAGCGGGATGGCAAGGGAATCGCCGGTATATCCGGTATGTGCGGTATCGTGCTGGAAAGAGGGCCATGTTTCCGAAGGGAGGTCAGGTGACAAACATGATAAAATTATCATTACAAAGGGAATAATGGTATAAGATAATCGATTCATACATTTCCTCCACGATCATAAAATCCATGAGAAAAATGCCCGAAGAAAAAGATTCGGTCAAGCGCTTTCAAGGGATGTTACTTTTTACTGGAAGAGGCGGGAGATCTCATCGGAGGAGAGGGGAACGGCATTGACTTCGGGTTCCCGGAGGGTGCCCGTGATATGGAATTTGATCATCATGCGACCGAGGAATTCGAGGGCCCTGGTGAGCTGTTTGATCACGGGGAGCCTGAAGAACGCCGTGCGGCGGGACACGAGGTAACAGTAGATATCGACATTTTCCCCGTAATCCACACTGCCTGAGGCGTTGATGTTGACCAGGGGGCTGAAGAACTTCATATCCTGGAAATGGACCGCTCCCTCCCTGGCCATGACATCCCCCTGGATACGGGTAAAGCTGATATCGTTGAACAGGGCGGAATGCAGCGCCCTCCCGAGCCCGACCAGGATCATGTATCCGATAAACCGGCTCTCCAGTACTTCCACCGTGGAATATGCCTGGATTGTTTCGGGTTTGCCTGCTATCCCATCCAGGGTGAGGGTGGTATTCAAAAGTCCATTGAAATCCTCCTTGCGTCCCCTGAGGGCGGTGAGAACAGGCTGGAGGGCCACGCCTTCGGTTTCGCCTTCCACCTCGTAATGAAAATAACGGCTGGAGGGGAAGCGAAATCTGCCGGAGGCCCGGGCCCGGCCCCCGTAAGCATCCCCCCTGAATTCCCTGAACGTAAACCTGTTGGGGGCGCGGGGGAAAAAATTATAGATAAAGTGCCCCTGGAAATTTTCTCCTTTCATCCTTTCGAACCGGATCAGATCGGTGTAGAAAGACCCGTCCACTTCAATCGTGGGAGAGGTGAAATCACGATCCTCCAGGGTGGTGACGGGAAAGGATTCCAGCCCGGAAGGAATCGGGCTCGACCAGGAACCGGTCCATTCGTCGAAGAAGAGTTCGGGAACCGTCACCTCGAACCGGATGATGGGGCAATCCCTCGAAAAAAGGATTTCGCCGTCAGCCACCCCGCCGACGCTCTTCCCGCACCAGAGCCGCACATCCTCGAAATTCAATCCCCTGTTGTTAAAGGTCAGAATTCCGTTGATGTGAGTCAAATCGGCCGGCATGTCCCGGTAGGCGAACGAGGCATCCCGGGCGAGAAGCGTTCCGGTATAACTGAGGGTCAGGTCTTCCGGAATTTGAAAATCGCGGATCTGGTAAATGTTGGGAGAAGCCAGGAGGATTTCCGAGGAAACCTCGAGGGTCCCCGAAGCGCGAAAATCTCTCTCGAGAAGGGGTATCGCCTCCCTGGTCTTTGCCATATCCAGATCCCCTCCCAGCTTCAGGTGAAGGGTATCCCTTCCCATTTTGCCATTGATCGTAAAATCGAATCCGGCAAAGCGACCAGCCAGATCGTTAAGGAAGACATCCGAGGCGTTGATGCGAATGGTCCCCTCGAGATCCCGCACCCGGTCATCTATCATGGGATGCCCGGGATTCAGGGAAACATCGAGAAAGGAGGCCTCGGCGGTCCAGGAGATTCTCCCGGGATCGAGCAGGGGAAAATGAATCCGGACCGTGGCTGTTGTTTGCCCTTCCAGTTCTCTTTCTGTCAAAGGGATCTTCAGGGAATCCGGAGAGATATCTATAAGAGGCTCCATATCGCCGGTATAGGTGATTCCCGCGTGGAGCCTCGGTTCCTGCCAGAACCGTTCCCTGCCATCCAGCAGGCCTTCGACCCTGAACCCGGCCCTGGAACAGGTTCCCTCGAGGGATTCGATTTCCACCCGATCGGGACGAATGTCAAACCGGCCCGATATCGCCTCGATTGCCTCGGGGAGGATGGGGTGTCGAAGGAGACCATCCTGGAGGGTCACGAAATTATGAAACCTTTCCAGAACCGCGTTTTCCCCCTTTTCACTGCTTTGGATGCGGATGCCGGCGCCCCCCTCGGCCTTGATCCGGCCGGATAAATCCCAATCCCCGATACTTAATTTATCCCGCAGGGTCATGAGAATATCGCCTACGGTTAGTTGTGCGTTCCAGAAGAAGAGGATCTTGCGGGGATTTCCCGGGGGACCTTCCATTTCCCCTCTGAGAGTGATCTTGCCATCTCCGAAATCGCCAGTGGCATGATTCAGAATGACGGACCCTGTGTCAATGCTCAGCTCGCCGTCTATATTGGTCATGGGAAGAGGATAATCCCGGTGACGAAGGGCGACATCCGAGAAATGAAGCCGGCCCTGGTATTCAATGGATCCCGGATCCCGCAGGTTCCCCCGGGTCTGTAGATTCAGATGCAGGGAGCCGGGTTGAAGACTGATATCCCATCCCATGGGTTTTATAAATTGCTCGAGATGATCCACCATACGGGGAGAGATGGGGCGTTGGATCAGGGTTGCGGAAAAGGGCATTCGGTTTCTCCAGGAGAGTTGCCCCTCGAGGGTACACCGGGTATCGCTCAGGGCGAGATCCGCAAAATCCAATCGAACGAGGGATTGCCCCGGATCGAGGACTCCCTTTGCCTCCAGGAGAACAGAGTCTTCCCTGATGATGCGGTTCAAACCGGGAATCTGGAGGGAGAGGGCCTTTGTGGAAAGTGTGTGACGAAAGCCCGCGATTCCGTCTTTTCCATCGAATTCGTCTGCGATCCTGAGGTTGCGTACATCCAGGAGAAAATTCTTAACAGGGATTTTTCTATCGGACAGCAGGATATGAGAACAGAAGAGGTCGAGTTCTCGAAGCGAGCCCTCCCTGTCCAGATACACCCGACCGCTGAAATCGCCGTCCAGGTCGGAACGGATCGTTCCCTCCGCCACAATGGATTGAAGCCTTCCACCCGGGGACATGAGCACCACGGAAAGGGGCTCCAGCCTGATGATCGGGCAGTGATCCATGCCGTATTCGGGAAAGGGACAGCAAAGAGACACACTCCGCATTTTAACCCTGATCAGGGGAAGGGAGGGGGATTGAGGGACGGAATCTCCGGAGAAAAGAGTGTCCAGGTGTTTGAATTCCGAACCCAGGTGAAGGCGATTTTCCCTCCATACAAAGGGGATCTCCGTCAGGCAGGTGAGGCGCACCTCCCTCCACATCCGGGGATCGGAGGAGAGGATTTTCCCAGTGACAAAAAAGATCCGTACATCGTTGAAATAGAGGGTCTTGCCCTCCTCTCCCGGAGGGGGAAGGGTAACATTGGAGATGGTTAAAATTCCTTTCGAGAGAAACAGCCGGGCTCCCCGGACACGGACGTTCCTTCCGAAATGGGTCTGAAAGGCCCGGGTCAGGCGTCGATCCAGCCAATTCCCTGAAACCGGAAAGAAATACAAAAACACGATGATGGTCACGGATGCCAGTATCAGATATAACGGCACCCGGAGGATCCATTTGTGTGAGCGCTTGAGTTTCATGGCAACCGGTACAATCATCCGGCAGGGAGGATCGGATTAACCTGCGAAATGGGCGCCGATGGGCTGTCAGGGTTTTTCTTCCTCCGGTTTCACGACCCAGCGGCGGCCGGGGCCGTGGATGACCCCGATGGGGGCCTTCACAACCGGTGCATCGGGTCCGTCCCGCTTTTGCAGTTCCGACATGGGATCCTCGCGAAGCCTGAAAAATTTAAAACCCCGGAAAGGCGCCCTCCCGCTCTTTTCACGCTCCGGGTTACGCTTCGCCATAGTGGCGTTGTATTCGAGCAGGGGCTGCTCCCGGACCCGGGGTGGCGTGGAATGCAGGAAATTAACCGTTCCATCCTCATCCACCGTAATAAGCCCGACATGGCCGGCATAGCAATTCTCGCCAGAGCCGTAAATGACATTCAGGAAATCGCCGTTCCGAAGCTGTCCGGCCACTTCCGGGACCTTTTCCGTGGGGACAAAAAAGGTGTCGATCGCGGCATCGGGCATGTCGACCTCGATCCCGTATCGACTCTTGAACAGGCTGTTGTGCCTGGTTCTGGCTACCATGGGGGCGGCGTCATCTCCTGCCAGTTTCCGACTCATATCCTCGAGGAGCCAGGAATTACTGGTATCCCATTCCGCCACGGTGAAGTGGTTCCTGGTCAGAACCCCGATTTCGCCATCCTTGAAACGGATGCGCTGGAGGAAGATCATGAACTGTTCCCAGCTTCTGGAGAGGGCCATGGCATACATGTGTTCAGAAAAGACCACGCAGTCGCTTTTGTGGAGGCAATAGAGGGGATCGTTGTCGTACAGCTCGAAGGGGGCCTCTCCCAGGAGGAAGATATGATAAGGCTGGCCGATGTTTTTCCTGGCGAGATGAACCACCCTTTTTGCGAGATCGGGCTGGACCTCGGAGAGGTAGGCGAGATAATCGCCGATCTCCCTTTCATCGAATTCATAAAGCGGTCTGGCCTTGAGGACCGCCAGGTAATCCTGATCCAGCTCGAGTTTTTCGGCGGCGTTGATATCTTCACGGGAGAGTTCGGCCCTTGGTTCCACCCAACCCGGATAACGCAGCCGGGAAAGGAGGAGTCCCCGGGGTGCGGTGACTTTCGGCGCCGCGGGTCCGTCCAGGGCCCGGAGCTTTGCAATGGGATCGCCCCGGAGGCGGTGGAATTTGAATCCGAAGAACTGCCATTTTTTCTCCCTTTTCCGCTTTGTGTTTTTCTCGAGCTCCTTTTCCATGTATTCGAGGATCGGTTCCCTGGTGACTCCCCCGGAGCGCGAGTGGACGAAAAACACCGTCCCATCCTCTCCTTTCGAGATCAGGCCCACATGCCCGCACCACTGGGGCTTTCCAAACCCGCGGATCACGTTCACAAAGTCCCCGTCCTCCAGTTGATCGACGATGCCGGGGATGATATTCGTTGGAAGGTAATCCGTTTTAACGGTTTCCTCTTTGACATCCTGCCCGATGTTCCATTTTTTATAGAATTTCCGCCTTTGGGTTTCCACTGTCATGGATTGAGCCTTTTCCGGTGCGAGATCCTCCGTGAGATCGTAGATCAGCCATCTTGAATTTTCAGGCACCCAATCGGGAAGCGTGTCGTGGTTCCGGGTTGTCATTCCGATCTCCCCGTCCATGTAACGGATTCGCTGGAGAAAGGCGAAGAAACTGGGCCAGTCATACCCGAGGGCCATGGCGTACATATGCTCGACAAAGGTGAGGCAGTCGCTTTTATCCAGGCGATAGAGGGGATCCTTATCGTAGATTTCAAACGGGTATTCCCCGAGGAGAAAGATCTGGTAGGGTTGACCGATATTCTTTTCGGCAAGGTGGACGACCCTAGCGGGGAGATCGGGCTCGGACATGCTCAAGTAACGGAGGTAGGAATCCACTTCCTTTTCTTCGAAACGATAGAGTGGTTTGGCTTTCAGTCGGGCGAGGATTTGCTCCTCCATACCCAGTTTTGCGGCGATCTCCCGGTCTCTTTCACAGAGGGAAGCGGACGGGAACAGAGGCCCCCTCGAACAGGAACAAAGACAGAAGGTCCCCAATAGAAAGACGATACCCAGGGTCCGAAAAATATCCATTAAAAACCTCCTCGGCGAAATATTGAGTAATGTGTCATCGGGAATTGTTCCATGCAAGGGAAAAGCAGAAAACCTGCCCATCAGACTTGTCATATTTCCCCCCGACCAATGGAATTATCTCATGGACAATTTGAGGAAACACTCGTATGGTTCCTTGAAAAGATGGTTTATCATGAAAGAAAAAAAGGGCAAAAAAAATATCTCCCTGAATGAAGTCAGGAAAAACCTTGAACGCTATCACAATGTCGCCCTGCGAATCCTGACGTCTCCGGAGGATATCGACAGGGTGACCAGTACCATCATGGAGTTTTCCTTAATGATCGTGGAAGATGATATGAACCCCGGGATCAGGACAATGTGTATTTCCATCGCCATCATGTGCTGGAACCTTGCCATGGAAAAGGAGGAAACCCGATACAGGAGGTTGGAAAAACAACTGTCTTCGCTCTTCCCGGATAATGCCATTCACAGGGATTATTTTCGAGAGAAATGCTACGACCTGATCGATCTGAAGGAACAAAAATACGGGGACAGGAAGTGGTTTATCCTGGATTACGAGTTTGAGGGTACAGAGACCGAATCCGTGCCCGTGATCGTTCCAGCCGAGCTGGTATCCGACAGGGAGGAGAAAAAGGGCTCTTCCGGCAACACGGACGCCTCCTCCCCGGGGGATGACTCGAAGGGAGAGGCGGGAGATCGATGAAAATCATCAACGTCACTGCGGCTGTTCTGGAAAAGGGGGGGCGGATCCTGATCGCCCGGAGGAAAAAGGGAGATCACCAGGAGGGCAAATGGGAGCTCCCCGGGGGAACCATCGAGGAAAACGAGCTCCCGGAGGAGTGCCTGAAAAGGGAGCTGCTCGAAGAGTTCGGCATTGAAACGCAGGTGCGGGAATTCATCATGGAAAACGTCCATGAATACCGGGACAAAACGATCCGCCTCATGGCCTATCGGGTCCGGCATGTATCCGGAGATTTTATCCTCCGGGAACATGAACAGATCGCATGGTTGACTGCGGGCGAGATGGAGAGCTATTCTTTTGCCGAGGCGGATATCCCCATCCTTCAACGTCTGGCCCCTGCAAACGGGGTGAAGAAATCATGAAAACCGGCATTCTTTCAAAAATGCATTTGACTTACAGAGGCATGGGATACCATATTTCATATTATTAGGAGACTGTTTACGGGGAATTACCATTCGAGGGATTAAAGTGGCAAGCAGACGAAAGAAGCGGAAACCGGGAAGCCGTGATTTTGTAAAAACCTTTCTTTTTCTCCTGGTATTGATCATCGGATCGGCGGCCGGGTATCTTTATCACTCCAACAGGCAACTGAAGACAAACGTCCGGGATATGCAGAAAGAAACATCCAGCCTGAAAACGGAGGTAAAGAAACTCAAGTCCGAAATTCAGAAGAAGGACAATGAACTTGCGGAGCTCAAGATACAGGCTGTAATCAAGGATTCGGAAGCGCGATGATTTCTTCCTGAAAAAATTCTTGCACCCCACGTTGAATTCTGAAGAATTATATAAAGTAGCATTTAATAATGCCTTCGAGAGCAGAGAATAAATTTAATATCCATCGGGGAGGCCGAGTTTTCTGGTATGACTGATATTTATCCATTTTTGGGCACACGTTACAATTCCCGCCTGATTGAAGACATGAAACTGGTGGTGAGTCCCTTCTGTTCCTATCTCAACCCGGAAAAGCTGAAGGAGATTTCAGGAAGGCACACTTATAATATCCTTCACCTGATCCACCCCGATTCCATCGAAGAGGACCAGGAGTACAATAACTCCTACCAGCGGGTGGCAAGCACCATCCAGACCTGGCGGCGCGACGGGATCCTGGTCAACGATAATCACAAGAGCTTTTATCTCTACGAACAGATCTATGCCAAACCGGTGAATGGCTGCAAGAAACGCCTGGGGCTCTTCGCCCTGATGAAGGTGGAGGACATTTCTCCCGATCCCATCCCCGTGGAGGGCAGCACGCCCCACATCAATACAAGTTCCCTTCACAAACTGCTGAGGACCACCAACTGCCATTTTTCCCCGGCAACCATGTTCTTTCATGATCATAATATGAAATTCGCCTCCTTTTGCAACGAAACCGTGACCAAAAAGCCCTGGGAGAACTTTCAGGATCAGAACGGAGATACCCACAATATCTGGGTGATCAACAAAAAGGATCTGATCAACCAGATCAACGGGCTTTTCAAGGATCTGGATGCCAATCTGATCGAAGGCCACCTCCTTGTGGAAATCGCGAGGAATTACCGTGACGATCAGAGGGAAACCACGGGAAACGCCGATGGGAACCAGCCATTCGATTACATGCTGGTATTTCTCTCCAGCTTCGAAGAGCGGAGCGTGATCACACGCCCCATCCACCGTGTTCTTTCAGAGGAGCTGGGGAGTACGGTGGATGATGAAGAGGTTCTGGAGGATCTCTCGGAGTATTTCACGGTCCGTCCGATCAAAACCGATGTCAAAAAACCGGAAACCGCCGCAAAAAAAATACTCGAAACCATTGCGGAAAAAGGAAAAAAGCATCCCGCCATCGGGATGGCCCTCCCCGATGGTCGCGTCTTTGTCATGACCCTCAAGAGTAAAATCAAAATCTCCGACATATACGACGAGGAAACGGTCCTGGGGAAAGCCGCTCAGAAACTGCACGTGAGCGTTCTACAACACAACATCATCCGCCAGATCTGGATCGGCAATCCCGAGGTGGAGTTGGAGGAGGGAGATATCCTCTATTTCGATGATGCGGCGGCGGCCCTTTCACAGATTTCTCATCGCGAGGCCTCGGCTGTGTTTCTACTGAATCCCTGCCTTATGAAAGACATCTCCGAAGTCGTGGCCGCCGGGAATATGATTCCCCCCTTTACCGCCACACTTCACCCCCCTCTCATCAACGGACTGGTATTCCGCGATATGTCCGTGCGGCATTAAGCGATGGACCTTTTCGATCTGACAAATCCTTCCCGGAAGGAAGAAGATGTCCGCAAGGCCAGGCCCCTGGCCGACCGGATCCGCCCGAAGAACTTCTCCGAGTTTGTGGGACAGAAAAAACTCCTCGGGGAGGGCTCCCTGCTCCGGCAACTCATCTCCGGGGATCAACTCTGCTCCATGATCTTCTGGGGCCCCCCCGGCTCCGGTAAAACCACCCTGGCCAATATCGTCGCCCACCAGACCAGATTCGCCTATCACACACTCTCAGCCGTGACAGCGGGAATCAAGGATATCAAACATATCATGGAACAGGCCAAGTTGAACCTTCAAAGCTACAACCGCAAAACCATCCTGTTCATCGATGAAATCCACCGGTTCAACAAGGTTCAACAGGATGCCTTCCTCCCCTACCTGGAAACCGGTACGATCCATCTCATCGGGGCCACCACGGAAAATCCCTCCTTTGCCATCATCTCCCCCCTTCTCTCCCGTTGCCGTGTATTCATCCTGGAGCCGCTCTCACCCGGGGAACTGACGGTCATTTTAGAGAGGGCCCTCACGGACGGGGTGGGGGGGCTGGGTAAGCTCAAGATCTCCTGTGATTCGAAAGTCCTCAATATGATGATCGCCCTTTCGGATGGAGACGCCCGGCGGGCACTCAACCTGCTCGAATTCTGCGCCGGCGCCGTGAAGGAGACCCCAAAAAGGAAAATCACCGCACGGGTCGTTCGGGAACTCGCCCAGAAGAGACACCTGATCTACGACAAACAGGGGGAGGAGCACTTCAACCTGATCTCCGCCTTTCATAAAAGCCTCCGGGGAAGCGACCCGGATGCCGCCCTTTACTGGCTGGCCCGTATGATCGTCGCCGGGGAAGACCCGCTCTATCCCGCCAGGCGAATGATCCGGTTCGCATCAGAGGATGTGGGAAACGCCGATCCCCAGGCACTCGCCGTGGCGATCGCGGCCCGGCAGGCCTATGAAACCCTCGGATCTCCGGAGGGTGAACTCGCTTTGGTTCAGGCCGCCCTGTACCTGGCCACCGCTCCCAAGAGCAACTCCCTTTATACCTCCTTTGAAAATGTGAAAAAGGAAATCGAGGAATCCGGCTCCCTCCCGGTTCCCCTGGCGATCCGGAACGCACCCACGAACCTGATGAAAAAAATCGGTTACGGCGAGGGGTATCAATACGATCACGACTTCGAGGATCACTATGCCCCCCAGCAATACCTTCCGGATGAATTAAAGGGAAAAACCTTTTACCAGCCGGGCCCGTTCGGATTCGAACGGGAAATCAGAAAACGACTGGATTGGTGGAAAAAAAAGAGGGGCAAAGAGAACTCCTCTCCCTCAGAGGAATCGACACTCGGAACCGAGAAATGATTCCGTGCGGCCGGAATCCAGGCGAAGAACAATCGCGCCGGTGTCCTCCAGGTCCACGACCGTACCCCGGATCTCCCGTTTCCCCTTCCGGATGCTCACATACCGCCCCAGAATCGAAGAATACCCCTTCCATCTCCGGATAATCTCATCGCTCTGCCCCTTCTGGAAAAGGAAATACTGATCCTCGAAGGACTTCATGAGGGAGCCCAGAAGGGGGAGGCGGGGAATCCTTTCCCCGGTTTCAAGAGAGAGTGAGGTGGCGACCCCGGACAGATCGCCGGGAAAAGAGGAACGGCCCTGATTCACGTTCAGACCGACACCCGCAACAAGTCCCGGTTCCCCATCATGGGAACGGACCATTTCCGTGAGGATGCCGCATACCTTTTTCCCATTCACAAGAACATCGTTGGGCCATTTCATCCCCGGTTTGAGGGCGAGATGGGAACGAAGGGCCTCGCAAACGGCCAGGGCAGTCACGATGGTCAGGAAGTGGTGGTGGTCCCCGGGGCGACGGGGGATGAGAACCAGGGAAAAAAGGAGGGCCTTTCCCCTCGGGGCAATCCAGGCCCGCCCCTCCCGTCCCCGTCCGGCGCTCTGGAAGTTCGTACCGAAAAAGACGCCGCCCCTTCCGCGCTTTCGGAATATCTCCGCGGCATATTTTTGCGTGGAATCCACCGTGGGAATATAATGAACGTCCCAGCGGATGAGTTCCGAGGGAAGAACCCCGGCGATGGCCTTTCGGGAAAGGCGGTTCAGATTCATCTCTTCTCCCCTACCTGAGATCCCGAATCGCATCGAGGACACTCGGTGTGACGATGGTATTTTCATCCATAAAAAGGGGCTCGCGATTCTCGAACGCCGCCTTGAGATCCTGAAGCGTGATCACCTTGCGGGGATTCATACCGGGAGGGCGCAGGTGGCGTCTTTCGATCTCCCGGACCTTTTCCAGGCGTTTCGCGTACTTTCCCCCGAGAAAACCGGTCTCGAGCCACACCTTGCAGATCTCAGTGGCCAGGAGGGAGCCGATCAGTTTTCCCCCCAGGCAAAGGGCGTTGGTATTGGAATGCTGCCGGGCCAGGGAGGCACAGACCGTATCGAAGCAGACCGCCGCACTGACGCCGGGAAGCATGTTGGCAATGGCTGCGGAGGGATACCCGGCACCGTCGATGAGGATGGCGCGATCCACCTTGCCCTCGGACAGGGCCAGGGCCGCAGGATAGATGTAATCCGGATAATCAACGGAATCCGCACTGTTCGTGCCGAAATCCTCCACCTGGTGGTTCAGGCCCTCGAGAACGCTCTTCACCTCGCACTTCAGATCAAAGCCGGCGTGGTCGCTGGCAAGGGAAATTTTCATAAAAACAGACCTCCCTGATGTAGAAAACGATATTCACCCTGTCCCCAAATGCCAGTGCCGGTCAAATCCTTTTTCAGCGCACCATCTGCTTCCATCCGATGCGTTTCATGATGATCCCCACGATAACCGCACACACCGCCGCCCCCGCCAGGCAGTATATTCCGGTCATGTACCTCTTCAGGATCAGGCACCCCACACCGGGAAGGACCAGGTAAACAATGGCGGCGGCAAAGATGGCGCCGAGGATGCTGAGCCCGAGGTTCTTGTCCGTGTCCACCCCGGGGGCCTCTTTTGCCACGCATTTCCAACCCGGCCCCCCGGGCCTGATCTTTCTGTAAAAACCGGTCAGGGTTTCCATCTTCTCCGGCCTTGTTACAAAAGTGACAAGGAGCCAGGTGAAAATGGTCAGTCCGGCCACAATGGCCATGACCTGTTCCTGGGCCAGGGAGGAAAAGCCCTTTCCCCAGATGGCCACACCGGCGAATACCAGAACAAGAAGTGAATAAAGGAGAACAAGAGGCTTTCTGAGGGTTTCTTCTTTCGCCAGAACGGAAATCAACCAGGCTCCGATACCGACAATGACAGCCGCGGCCACCATCTGAACGGTGTTCATCCCGGCTACCGCCCCGGCGTTGGTGATCACCAGGAAATAAAACAGCGAGGCCACCATAGCCGTGACCTCGGTCCAGGCGTTGATGCGCCACCAGAACCACCGCAGCATGAACACGGCCCCGGTGCCGGCTCCCAGTGCGGCCAGGAGCTTCCAGGCCTGATCCACGGAAATGCCTTTCATGAACCAGGCGATCACGCCTCCTATCACCAGAACGAAAAGGGAGGCGATTCGGGAGGCCCATGTCAGGTGGCGGTTGCCGGCTTCGGGTTTCACGAAACGCTTATAAAAATCGCTGACCAGGTAAGAGGCGCCCCAGTTCATCTGGGTGCTGATGGTGGACATGAAGGCGGCGAAAAAGGTCACCAGCATGAGCCCTCGAAGCCCGACGGGTGCGACATCGCTGATCACCTTTGGAAATCCCACTCCGGGATCCTCCATGGAACGAAGATCCGGGTACATGGCCAGGGCCGCAAATGACACAATGAGCCAGGGCCAGGGACGGATGCAGTAATGGGCGATCTGGAACCACAGGGTGGCAAGGAGGGAATGCTTTTCATTCTTGCAGGAGGCCATCCTCTGAACCACGTACCCGCCTCCTCCCGGTTCCGCTCCCGGATACCACGTGGCCCACCAGGTCACGAACAGGAGGATGAAAAAGATATTGAGCGGCATCCAGGGATTGGCGGCGGAAAAGTCGGGGATATAACGGAAGGCCTGCTCCCCGCCCCCGAAATTCGCCGCCACCTTGGCCTGCATGGCCTCGATCCCGCCCACGTGGGAAACGGCCAGGAAGGCCAGGATCACGCAACCGATCATGGCCAGGGTAAACTGGATGAAGTCCGTGATCGCAACTCCCCACAGACCGGACAGGGTACTGTAAAGGCCCACAATGGCGAGCATGACGACAATGATCACCCAGTCGTAACCTCCCGCACCCGCGGGGGCGCCGGCGAACACGGTGAACTTAAGGACTTTCAACATGGCGCCGGTCACCCAGCCGATGATGATGGAATTGACAAGGAGGGCGATATACAGGGAGCGGAAACCCCGAAGGAATGCGGCGGGTTTGCCGCTGTAACGAATCTCCACCAGCTCCACGTCGGTGAGCACCTCGGCCCGTCGCCAGAGGCGGGCATAGACGAACACGGTGATCATGCCTCCCAGGGCCATGGCCCACCAGAACCAGTTTCCGGCCAAACCGAACTTGGCGACCAGGCCGCTCACGGCAAGGGGGGTGTCGGCGGCAAAGGTCGTGGCCACCATGGAGGTTCCTGCGATCCACCAGGGAAGGGATCGCCCCGAGATAAAATACTCGGTGAGGTTCTTTCCGGCCCTTCGGCTGAAATACAGTCCCACCCCGAGGGCGATCACGAAATAACCGATAATGATAAAATAGTCAACCTGGGTCAGTTCCATGGGTTCTCTCCTTTACTGAGAAATCGTTATCTCCCCGTATCCACTCAGGTGTATGGCGCCGATCGAATCAGCTGATACTCAATTTCATGTTTTACGTTTTTACCCAAATCACCTACAGTTTGTCTCACCTCCTGTAAAGAAAAAACCCGTTTCCACGGCTCGATCCATAACGCCGGATTCCAGAAATTGATTGACTCGATTCGAAATACGATATACCAACATTATATCAATATCCGGCACAGGAAAGGTAAGAACAACTCCCGGAATTATCAAAAGAGTTCCGGGAACATCATACATATTGGGTGAAGGAGACTAGCTGAATGAACGTTGGAGAAAAGGCCCCCGATTTCACTTTGCCAGACGAAAACGCTCAGAAAATCTGCCTGAAGGATTTCTTCGGAAACTGGATCATCCTTTACTTCTACCCCCGGGACAATACCCCGGGATGCACCCTGGAAGCCACGCACTTCTCGAATAAAATCGGCGAATTCGAGGATTTGAGGGCCCAGGTCATCGGGATCAGCCCCGATTCGGTGAAAAGCCATCACAACTTCTGCCGCAAACACAAACTCAAGATCACCCTACTCAGCGACCGGGACAAAGAGGTCTTGAAAAAATACAACGTGTGGCGAAAGAAAAAGATGTACGGACGCGAGGTGGAGGGGGTGATCCGGAGCACTTTTCTGATCAATCCGGGCGGGAATATCGTGTATATCTGGGACAATGTGCGGGTCAAGGGTCACGTGGATGAAGTGCTGGAGGTCCTGAAACATCACAAGAAAAAGAAGAAGTGATTTCTCCTGTGGATGATCCCCCTCTCCCGGTATCCCCCCGTAAAGGGAACCGGGAATTATTTTTTATATCGGTCCGAATTCTCGCGGTGGTACGATGAACAGCGTGGTTTTAAGAACAGTGGTCCCGATCCTGCTCCTGATCGGGGCGGGGTTCTCCTCCCGGTTTTTCAAACTCTTGAAAAAGGGCGATGAGAAGGTCCTCTCGAGCTATATCTTCTTCTTCGCACTCCCGGCCCTTTTGTTTGTGAACATGTCCCGGATTCCCTTCAGCCTCGATACCCTTCGTTTCGTGATCGCGTCCGTTCTCCCCCACGCGATCGCCCTTACCGTGCTGATCTCCCTTTACCGGATCCTCAAATTTTCCCGGGACACCCTGTATCTCCTGATCATGTGCACGGTGTTCGGGAGTCACACCTTTTTCGGGCTTCCGTTCATCATGTTCGCGTTCGAAACCCCGGAGGCGGAGCGCCTGGCCGTACTCGGTTCCTCGTTCATGGCGATTTCCTGCGTGAGCGTCACCATCACGATCCTCGAGTCCTACAAGGTCAGGGGAGCCGCCTTCATGGACGCCATTTTCAAGGTGGCGGTGAAGCTCTCGAAAAATCCCCTGATCATCGCCATTTTTTCCGGGCTGGCGTTTTCCGCCCTGGGGATAACCATCCCCGTTCCCCTTTCCCGTCCCCTCCAGATGCTGGGAACCACGGCGGCCACCGTGGCGATATTCCAGCTGGGGGCCTCGCTTTACGGGCGGAAATATCCCAATTTGAAAACCGCCCTGAAGCTGGCGTTGCTTCGGGCCTTTTTCCTCCCCACAGCCGCCCTTATCATCACATACTTATTCAAAATGGGCACCATGGAGAGCTCGGTGATTGTGCTGATGCACGCCACTCCCATGGCCCTTGCCACCATTGTATTGACCGAGCGATACAACTTCCACACCGAGCTCATCCCCTCGCTGATGCTCATCTCCTCCCTGGCTGCGTCCATCTACATGAACGTCTGGCTCCTGCTGCTGGGGTTTCATTAAAGGTCAAAAGTGTTACCCATGTCTTGAAGCTAAAGTGTTACCTATGTCTTGGAACAACCAACAACCCCGCTTCCCGCTAACCGCTAACCGCTAACCGCTTCCCGGTCCCGCAAGCCGCAAGCCGCCAGCCGCAAGCCGCACTGTCCGAATCACGCCGTTCTCATGACAATCAGGAGGAGGGGACACAGAAGGGGGGCGATGTGGAGGGCGGCGGTTGCCAGCCGTGGGAATCGCGCCGGTGAGGTCTTTCCCTCGAGGGCCGCCATTTTCTCCCCAAGGTAAAATCCGAGGGGGCATGAAATCGCGGAAACCCCGATCGCAACGGGGGCATAATACAGAGCCAGGGGATAGCCGGTTCCCGGAACCACGCAGGCCGGAATTCCAGTGGCAAACTTTACCAGGGGAAAGAGATTCACGGCCACAAGGGCGGACATCCCGCCCATGAGGGCCTGGCCGCCCCTCTTTTCCCTGAGACGGCCTTCCATGATTTTGAAAACCAGGATAAAGGCGAAGATTTCCGTGTAAAAGGCGAAGATGGGATTGGCCACGGCCCCGTGAATCACGGGAAGACCCAAAAGCAGGGCGTCCAGGAGCTTATACAAGGTGGCCACCCCCAGAATAACCAGAAGAGCAGCCATTCTTTTGAGTCGGGCCGATGTGATCGCCATGAACAAGATGGCCATTCCGGTCATCGCGGAACCGGTGACAAACCGGGCGCAAACGCCCCGGAGCGCCATTCCCAGGGCAGCCTCCGAAAGCCCCCACACCGAACCGATCGCCAGAACGGGAATCCAGGACATGCGTTTCTTTTCCGATTGATCCATGTTTTTCCCTCCTCATCTGGGGAAGAACTCTCACTGAAAGAACTAAGTAAAGGGACCTGTGTGTTATCCGGTCAAGGAAAAATCGCTCCTTCCATCACGATCCGGGGATGGAAAGGAACTTCCTGGCCGAGGTTTCGTCGCGCTTCAACTGATCCATCAAATCCTCGATCTTTTCATATTTCATCTCGATCCTGAGGCGATTGACGAATTTTATTTCCATGGTTTCCCCGATGAGATCCCCCTCGAAATCGAACAAGTGTACCTCGACGGACAAACGGTCGCCGGGAAAACTGGGATTGTGACCGATATTCATCATTGCCCCATACTCGCCGCCGTTCTTTAATACAACCCTCACCGCATAAACCCCCTCGGCCGGGATCAGGAGATCCCGGGGAAGATCCAGGTTGGCCGTGGGATAGTGAAGGGATCGCCCCCGACCGAATCCCTTTTTCACCACTCCCCGGATGGTATAGGGCCTTCCCAGGAATTCCGCCACTGTGGAAACCATGCCCTGTGTCAGGAGCTCCCGGATCTTTGTACTGCTCACCACCACACCTCGAACCTTGACGGGCGGGACCTTTTCCACGGTAAAATCATGTTTCTTCCCCAGCTCGGCGAGGACGTCCACGTTGCCTGCGCCGTTCTTCCCGAAGTGGAAATTGTAACCACACACGAGGTGGCGGACGCGGAGTCCGTGAACCAGGATATCCTCGACGAATTTTTCCGGTGAGAGATCGGCCACGGATCGGTTGAAGGGAATCAGGACCAGGATTCGAACCCCCATGGATTCGAACAGATCGGTCCTTGCCTCATCGGATGAAAGTCTCATGGGTGCGTAGCTGGGCGCCAGGATCGTGAGGGGATGATTTTGAAACGTCAAAACCGCGGGCATGGCCCTGTTCGCCCGGGCCGTGTCAACCGTTTTCCGGATCAGCTTCTGATGTCCCACGTGAATCCCGTCAAAGGCCCCAACCGTCACGTGGGTGCGTTTCCGCTCCGTCTGGAACCTGATATACTCGACGTATCTGACAACCTTGATCCGGCTCATTGTTTCCTACTTCCATGGATCGTACTGCTCGAGGGTGGGAGCGGGCCGGGTGATGGGCCTGCCCTCCCTCGAGGCGATTTCAATCGTTACGTTCAGGGATTGTCCCTCCCCTTCGAAGATCGGATAGCTTTCTCCGGGTACGAAACGACGGGAGGCGCCCGCGGAATGGGTCAAGAGCCAGTAGAGATCGTCCACACCCGCTTCCCGGGCCAGCATTTGCGCCTTCCGGATCTCGCGGTCCGAGTCGTTCCACCGGAACAGGATATACTGCCACAGGACGCGGGGCCGGTCGGATCCGGCTTTATTCCTGGTTTCCACCAGCTCCTTCATATTCCGGAAAACCTGCTCGAAATCCCCGCCTCTGCGATATTCTCCGTAGGTTTCCCGGGATGCGCCGTCAATGGAAAACTTGACATAGTCCACACGGGCGTCAACGAGCTGTTTCTGCATATCCGGCCCCACCAGGGTCCCGTTGGTTTCTATCGAAATGAAAACCGAGGGGATTTTTTCCCGGGCATACCGGAGCATCTCCCCGGCCTGTTTGTTCAAAAAGGGTTCCCCGAGCATGTGATACCGGATGTGCTGTAACGTGGGGGCCGCCTGATCGATAATGGACCGGAAGGTTTCAAGGGAGATCGCGGTGCGGGGACGGATGAAATAGTTTTCCTCCCTCATCTGGGTAAAGGCGCAATCGGGACACCGGAGGTTGCAGTTGAACGCGGGATCGATCTGGAGCCATTTGATATCTCCGGCTTTTATGCTTTCTGTTCCATTTTTCGAACGGACCCGGAGGGGGCAATCCACGCACTGGGGCGGGAGATCCCCGGAAAGCATGCGGCGTCTCAGATCGCGGTATTTTTCGTTATCGAAAATCGCCCGGAGGGGTTCTTCCTTCACGTTCCCGAGGATGCGGCCCTCGTAGATATCCACGCACCCGCACGTCACGCTTCCATCCGCAAGGATCGACATGGATTCGAAGATCTCCGAGCAGATCAGGCGGGTGCGTTTTTTTTGCGGGAACACCCGGTTTTTCAATTTTTGCCAGAAATTGACCATTTTACTTCAATAAATAGTATATCCCTTAGGGGCCGGGGGAATCAAGTTCAAGGAGATTTTACCCCCGAGGGGGGAGATGATGGTTAATGGTCGATTGTTAATTGAAAATTTTCCCCGTTTACACCAAGTCCTGCATCGCTTTTAAAATTAAGATATACATGTGATTTAAGGCGATCATTATTTTTTAATGTTCCCCTTGACGGCAGCTGATTAAAGATCAAATCATAACTCAACAAATATCAGGGGTGGTGACCTCTTTTTATAACCTTAGTAAATTCAGTACTGTATGAAGGGATGAGTAAAATGAAAAAACGCGCGGCGATCCTTGTTGCCTTTTTATGCGCCTTCCTCTCCATCGCAAACGCGGTCGATGCCAAAACGATCTATTCCATCCAGGTCTTCTCCTCGATGA
>Ga0272442_10001050_pt1 | contig 42731 bp, 33 predicted proteins | sample SSMForm2O_FD_200262 | JGI IMG/M metagenome (GOLD analysis project Ga0272442, IMG submission 200262) | Marine sediment archaeal communities from Little Sippewissett salt marsh, Falmouth, MA, United States - SSM-Form-2O | ecosystem: Environmental > Aquatic > Marine > Wetlands > Sediment ...
CAGCGTGCACCGGTATGCGTATTCATACAACCTAGGCTCAGCCAGTTTTGCCAGGCGATTTTGGCTCTCCTGGTGTCCGTACCGGGCCTGATTTATCAATTCCCGCAAATCGCTAATATAATCTCCATTTTCTGCCATTCAGACCCTACAGCATCTTTGATGAAAAATCTCCGTTTACTGTCATTATAAACCAAAATCGATGCCGTAATACACATCTTTTAATAGTGTCCTGAAAAATAAAAACGTAACGCTTTTTTTACACTTTTCCTGAAATTTGTAGTATCTTTTCAATTGGCAATGAAATAATTACCATTAAACACTTCTTGATAGTGTAAATTCTTATAACGAATCCTTTTTTAACGTGTTTCCTGCGGGACAGCTTAAGAGCTGTTTGACGGTATTCAGCAATTAGTCTATATCCATTGGGCGCTGAAACGCATGTTCAATCCCGACATTCTGGATAATTCTTAAATAAATATCCGGACGAAACATACCGTTGTTCGAAATTGCGATTACTTTAATCCCCGGATGGGACCGTCGCATCTCCACCACGGCCTTAATACCGCAATTTTTTGCTAAGATGATATCAAGTATCATCAAGTCAATAGACTCTATCCCGTATTTATCTAACGCTTCTTGGCCATTGCTCGCTTCCCATATATGGTACCCCTCCTTTTTCAGGGTATCTCGGAGCATAAGTCGAAACTCACGATCTTCTTCGACAATTAGAATTTTAGACATTTTACCCCTCTTATTCTCTCTGCATTCCATATCTGTCTAAATACAGGTGTACACGCATAGTTAAAAACATTCTTGCTTTACTGACAATATCCGGGCAAACTGCATCTACTTTATATTGTCCTGTAGTTCCAAAAAGTAACGCAATATTTTGTTTTTTTGCGACTTTTGGATTTTATGCGATCCTGAATGGAATAACCCTACTCGGTCATGTGATGCCTTTGACGGACCAGTTCGGCCTTAAACTCAGGGACTTTCATCCAGGCGTAGAAGGTCTTGCGGCTGATTTTGGCATTTTTATCCCCTTGGTACAAGTCGAAGCCACGTTCTCCACCTCGGTTTGAGACCGCATTCTTTTCTCCAACTTAGTAACTCGGCTTTCTATGTTCCGCATCTTTATTTTGAAACATACAGAAGGTTCAAAAATGCCTGCCGTTGTTCCATCGGCTACTTTGCCAGCGTTTTAGCCAATTCCAGCACTTCCGGATCAAGTGTAACCTCATCACTATCCGGCTCGGTCATCGATAAATCTTACGTATTATCTTCTTTACCGGCTTTTATTGAAAGTTTGGTACAAACAGAGGTACAAATAGTGTTTTCTTGATTCGTTGAGTTCTCTTTTGTTAAAGAGTTAGTAACCTGTCCGCCCAGTCTTACAAGCTGGTCACATGGGTTCGTTCCCATCGTCCGCTGTCATTTTTATTTAGATCTATCTGGTTGAAAATTAAGGGATTTCAATTGACATAAATTACAGCGAAGATTATAATTAGGTTTCATGCATTGGATTGAGAAAAACCGGAAAATTACTTTTCTTATGGGAATATATCCAACAAATAACCACCTTTCTTTATCGAGGATAGGATCATGAATATCAGAGAATGGTTTTTAAGATCACTAGCCGGTCGAAAACTAATAAAAAGGGTACAAACACAAAAATTTGTATCAGCAAAAAAGGTGCTGCTGGCCGAAGAGCTGGAAGCAAGGCTATTACTTAATGCCGACCCGCAGGCAGTGCTGACAGGCATGGAGATGTTTCTTGATACCTTTTCAGATTCCATGAGAGATAACGTCTTAGCGCTGAAGATACCGCTGCTGGGGGACGGGCTCGAGGATAGTGTGGCCTTTCTGGATGATATGACCATGGAGCTGCAAGATGCGTATGCAACCGTAGATGAGGAGCTGGACCCGAGCGATCCGGCAACGGGTAATGAATACGTTCAGAAAATGCTGTTCGAGGCCTGGGTAACTAACCTTAATCTGCTGGTCGATGAGAATAACACACCTATCAGTCAATATGATGAGATCGAGATCGTAGAAAATAGCGGATTCGTGCAGTTCAATTGTCATCTCTTCGTCGATATCTTTACTTACGATCAGCAATTTGACATAGACGAGAGCCTGGGATTTGACTTCGGGTTCGATATATTCTCCATCGATATTGAAGGTGAGGTGTTTTTTCAGGTGGGCTTCGACTGGCAGCTTAATTTCGGGCAGTTAAAAGACAGCAGCGGTAATCCCACGGAATTTTACATCGATACCACCGCCAAACCTGGACCTGACGCCATCAGCGAGATGGAATTCTATGTGGAAGCGGCTATCCCCGATCTGCAGGCAAGCGGTACTTTCCTGGTTTTTGGAGCCAACGTCACAGATGAAGATGCCGACGATAATGAATCCAATAACGGTATGGATATTGACGGGGACGGTATATTACCGTCACAACTCAAAGGCGTTTTCAATATCGATATTCATGATCAACTCGTAGGCAATGGGGACGGTATATTAACGTTGACTGAATTAGGGCTAGTAGATGAAGCGGCCGATCTGGTCGATGCCTCGGTACGCGGCGGGCTACATCGTGATATTCAGGGTTATACCGGCATGACCGACAACGGCCTCGACGTTGCGGACCAGTGCCTTATCGACATTAACTTAAACATTGACATCAACTACAGCGAAGCGGAGGAATTCCTGCCTTTCGGCGATAACGAAACCGACGACATGCAACTGCCTCATTTTTCTTTTGATTTTCGCTTTGCCTGGTTCATGTTCGATACTCCCACCACGTATAATGCCACCACCGACGAAGTCGAATTCGGTCCCGACCCGCTTGATTATATCCCCGTTGTGGAATTTAATGATATTTCCTTCCACCTGGGCCAATTTATCTCCGGTTTCGCCGGACCTGTTCTCCAGGCTTATCAATTTATCACCACGCCGGTCAGACCTTTGATTGAGTGGTTCAATGAGCCCATCCCTGTCCTTTCCGATTTGGCCGATGATGACAGTCTGACCTTGGCAAAGTTGGCCGGCTTTATTCCCAAAATCGGTCCCATTATCGAGGCTTTGAACAGTGTAGTTTATGCCGTTCAGTTCGCCGATGCCTTCCCGGAAGACGAGGACATAACCTTCAATTTTGGTGATTTCCAGTTAGCCAGTGATTTCCGTTCCCTGAACGAGCTCAAAGACGATGTGGAAAACATCGTCAACAACACCCTGGACTTTCTGCCCCTGGGTATCGGTGATCAAATCACCGAGGAAATATATGACTTTCTTAATCAAAACTCCGGCGTAATGGAGCCGGTAGGCTTCAGCTTTCCCATCCTCACCAAACCAAGTGAATTTGTTAATTTCATCCTCGGCGGTAATGCCAGTCTCGTGGAATTTGTTGTGCCGGCAGTATCACTGCCACAGCCCTTGTCCTATGAAGCCAAGTTTCCCATTTTTCCGCCCTTCCTCAACGTAGGCTTGGGTGGATATTTCGACGTCGGCCTTCGTTTGGGCTTTGGTTTTGACACCTACGGTCTGACCAAGTTCGCTGAAACCGGAGTAGAAACCGACATCTTCCAGGGTTTCTACCTGCGGGACAAATGGCTGAATGACCAGGGTGTTTTAGAGGATCTGCCGGAGCTGTATCTGGAAGCGGGAATCTACGCCAGCGCCTTTGCCGGAATTCCGGGTCTCATCGAAGGCGGGGCCCGGGGCGGTATCGAGGCCGACATCGGTATCGACCTGCATGATATTGACGATCTAGATGAAGGGCGCGTCCGGTTCTATGAACTGCAGCAGCGGCTCAACCAGTCCTGGTATTGTATGTTTGATGCGGGCGGATCATTAAGCGCTTTTCTCGAGGCTTATGTCTGGGTCGGGCTTGATCTGGGCCTGTTTGAAATAACTATCTATGAAGATTCGTGGTCTATTGCCGGGGGAGAAATATTATCATTTAACTGGTCCTGCCCGGAAAATAATTCTGATCCGGCTTTAGCAACTCTGGCTCCTAACGGCAGTGCTATTGCTCCCAACGGTGATATAGTTCCAAACGACGGTTCTGTTCCCGGGGCGGTACCCCTACCCGACGGTTCATTGCTGTTAAACATGGGACCGCGTGCCAACCATCGGGGTGACAGTGGATTTGGCGGCTGCACGCAGGATAAAAACGAAAGTTTTACGGTTTCCCAGCAGGATATCGAAGTGGAAGAAGGAGTGTGGGAAAACAAAATCGTTGTTGCCGCCCTCGGCTTTGAACAATATTTTGATCCCGCCCTGGTAAATAACATTTACGCCGAAGGCGGTCTGGGCAGGGATACCATTCGTATTCTTGATTCGGTGGTTACTACGGGTACCAACGAGGAAATGGCAACCTCAGCCCTTTATGGTGATTTTCGCAGTGATACCGATGACGGACCCGAACCCTTGAATACCGACGGGGAAACCGACGACGGGATCGACAATGAGGACAAACTCTATGCCGGGCCCGGCGGCGGATTTATGTATGGCGGCGACGGTAATGACAAGCTCCGGGGCAATGATGGGATTGACATTATTTACGGCGGATCCGGTGATGATTATATAACCGGTAAAGATGGTGACGACCAGATGTGGGGAGGCTCGAACGAAGATACTATCCGGGGTGACAACGACAACGACGAAATACACGGCGGTTCCGAAAACGATCGGCTCTACGGCAGTAATGATGATGATGTCATTTACGGTGATGCCGGCCACGACATAATCAAAGGAGATCGACATAACGACATCATTTACGGCGGACTTGGGGATGACAAACTGATCGGCGGCGGCGGGGACGACACCCTCTACGGCGATCAGGGTAATGATGTGATGGAAGGCAATGGTGGTATGGATGTTCTCTATGGGGGTCTGGGCAGGGATACTATCACCGGTAACAGTGATGATGATATTCTTAACGGCGGTGAAGGTGTGGATCTCTTGTTTGGTGATAACGGTGCGGTCAACGCCATGAGCCTCGAGTTGGCTTTGCTATATAAGGTTGATGCAGACGGCAGACTAATTCTGGATGAAAACGGTAAACCAATTCCTGCCGACGAGGGGGACACCTGGACTATCACCTTTGTTCCGGCACAGGGCAATGACATGATATATGGTGATGAAGATAACGATATTATCTTCGGCGATAATGGTATGGTAATTCTGGACGATGATGGGAACATCGCCCAAACGATACCCATGGCGGCAGAGGTTGCAGGCGAGGACAAACTCTTCGGGGGAAGTGGTGACGATACTATTTACGGCGGTTCGGGCGACGATTATATCGAAGGCAATGCCGGAGAGGACCTTATATACGGTAACCTTGGTCAGGATGATATCATCGGGGGCAGCTCCAATCTCTATGGTCTGACAACCGCTGCTCAGCGGCCGGACGGCTCGGACATTATCTACGGCGGCAGTGGCTTGGATATGGCTCGTAACACCTTGGGCGATGAAACTGAAGGCGGCCATGCCCGCGACGCCGATGTTATTCTCGGCGACAATGGTATTATCTCTCGTTTGCTCGATCCCCAAACACAGCAATACCTCACCTACAACTATGACAACTACGCCGGTACTTTGCGTATCGTACCCCGCCGGTTTGAGCTGCTCGATTATACGCCGGGTGGCTCACCGGATGATATAGGTGCTACAGATATAATCCACGGTGAAGCCGGCGATGACGTTATTTATGGCATGACTGGTGACGATGTTATTTTTGGTGAAGGACAGGACGACGATCTCTATGGCGGTACCGGCAATGACTGGATTTCGGGGGGGACTGGAATGGACGGCATAATAGGTGACGACGGCCTGATCATTACCAGCCGAAACGGTCTGGCTGAACCTGTTTATGGGATCGAAGCCATTCCACCGGGAGAACTGAATAAAACCATAACAGTATCCGGAACAACCTACGAAACTGAAATCAATATTGAGGGGGAACTGAAAAAAGCTGTTGACCTGGAGGCTTTCGAGGATGGAGGCGATGATATAATCTACGGCGGGCTAGGCAATGATTTTCTGCACGGCTCGGCTGGCGATGATGCTATCTCCGGAGCAGAAGCGATACCGATCTTCTATAATGCGGCCCTTGCTTTCAGGGCCGGTGGCAGTCCACTCAATCCCGGCAACGTACTTCAATTCGACCCTGACCAGGGCCGCTTCACCGCCTATGATCCTGACGATCCTTTCCGTAAAATCATCATTAACGGCCTGGATTTCCTGTTGAATTTTGAAGCTGCAACTACCACCGGCGTTAAGATCAACGATGGCGCCGACGTCATCTTCGGCGATTTGGGCAACGATTGGCTGGTAGGTGGTACTAATTCCGATTCTTTATATGGCGGCTACGGTAACGACTTGCTCAATGCCGACGATAATCACGATACTACAGCGTCAACCACCGATCCATTGGCCAACGATGTTCCCGACGATGCACCTTTCGACGATGCCGACATCGCCTGCGGTGGTGCCGGGCTCGATGTTTTAATCGCTAATACCGAGGCCGACAGACTTATCGACTGGGTGGGTAACTTCAATACCTATCTCGTCCCCTTCTCCCGCCGTGGCATGCCTACTATCAGCCGTTCTCCCCAGCCCAAGCTGGAAACCTATTTGTGTGATTTATCCGAGAGCGACGGTGCTGATCAAACCCTGGGTACGGACCCGACCGACAACGGTGAGCCCGAGGGCGAACTGGGCCTGGTTGATCCACATGACGCCGATTGGCAAGATCAAACCGGCCCCCCAGTTGATCCCCATCTGAAAAATCTTAAAAAGCAAACGAAAACAAAATAAGGCCAAAGTAAATATAACCGATATTTACCCCCAACTTACCAAGCGAATTATATAATTATTGCCTTTGTCGTTTCGGGCGTTGCCGTTTTTTTGCTCCAGGCCTAAAAGGTATAATCCCGCTTAAACACCTCTAAATCGACATCCTGCTTTACACATTTATTCCCATCAGCCCCCTTATTTGAACCTTGAATCCGCTTCTTAATGTCTATAAAATGCGGGTTTACTTCGACATTAGTATAACTTTGGTTTTTACGCAATTTTATTGTAATCCTGTTTTTAGAGCTAACTTGAAAAGGAGTATTGAGTGATAAGCAGCATGCAGATGGAGAAGTTACACTTGGCTTTGGTTTTATTCTTCGGCATTGGGTTGTTATCCGGTTTATCCCGTGCCGCCGAGCAAACTGCGAACACGTCAAAACCCACTCCCGAAGCAAAGAAAGAAAATACCGATACTCAAAACCCTGCCAAGGAAGCATCCTCGGATAAGGCGGTAGAACTTCCCGAAGTAACCGTCACGGCCCAACGTCAAAATGAGTACACTATTTTGCCGCCGCGGGATATCATACGTCGTCCCTGGACGGAATCACCGGGTCTGCTTACCGCCACCAGTGTTGTGGGCCGCTATGAGATTGATCAGTTGGACGCCTTTTCCATCGTCGATGCCCTGGAATTCGTACCCGGTGCCTGGACCGAATCGCGCGGCCGCAAGGTCAAGCAGTTCTTCTCCGTACGGGGCCAGCGCTATCCCTACCCCTCTTACACAATTGACGGCGCCTGGTTTCGCGAATTTCACGAAATGAATTACTACCTCGACGCCACTTTTTTCGACCGCATTGAAATCAACCGTTCCAGCAGTGCCATACTTTTAGGCCCCGGCAGTATGACCGGCATCATCAACCTCATCCCTCGTCGGTTTTCAGATCCCCAGACACATTGGAATGGTTACTTCGGCAGTGACAACACCTGGCGCACCAGTTTAATAAACGGCGACACGAAAAACAATTTCGGTTATATCGTTGGTTCCACTTTTCGCCATACTGACGGTCCTGATCATGAAAACGCCCGCGAGAATATAACGAATTTTTATCTGGGCACCACCTATAAATTGCATTCCGACCTGACTTTTGATTTCAACGCCTTTAGTTTCACCGGCGATCGTGAGTTACAACTGGGCGAACCGCCTGCCAGCACTTCTCTGCAAACCCGCAAAGACAGTTACGATCCTATGCACTCTTATGTTTTCATGGGTAAAGCGCATTACCAATCGAGCGAAACGGCCTCAACGGAACTAACCGTCAATTACGCCAAACGGCGCTTCCGTGGACATCGGAATACTACGACAAAATGGCTGGAACATGATTACGAATATGGTACCGGGATCATACAGAGCCTGAAACTCACCAGTGATAATACCTTACGATTCGGAGGTCTGATTAATCATTGGGAAAGTCCCACCGGCAAACGCTTTTATGTGGGTAATCCCGCTGATCTTACCACTTATTCCGGGGTCATTGTGGATGAGCATGATTTCGGACGCTTGGACCTCAACTTCGGCTATCGCTTCAGCCAAACCTATATCAATCAATTCGGCGGTTTCAATATTGAAGGTAGCGCCTCCGGATTATCTTCTGTCAAGGTTACCGATGACTGGGAAGAGCCGCTGCACATGATCACGTGCGGCGCTGCCTACGATCTGGGCGCAGATTACAGTTTATACGGCAATTACACCTGGGGCCAGATTTCCGCTTCACCCGGCATGCTCACCGACGACCTGCAGCGACCGGGGGTGGAGCAGCGCAACAAGTTCGATCTGGGTATTAAGAAAATCTGGGCCAGTTTCGGCGAAGTTTCGGTAACCGGTTTTTACGTCCTGCAGGACGATGCAGCGCTGCTGAGCGGCGGTTATGTGACGGTGGATAACGACGACTTCGCTTTATTCGAAAACGCTGACCGACGCAATTACGGCGTGGAAACTGATTTACGTACCCGGCGGTTGGAAAATGGCCTCCAATTCTTTATCAACACCGTTTGGATGCAGACCAGACGCACCGGAGGCGAAGACCAGAATGGCCACTGGCACACAGACGAAGAGGTACCGGAATTCATCCTGGGCGGCGGCGGCTCCTATCAATTTAAGGACTTCGAACTGATGGCCTTTGTCAAACGAGTATGCGATTACGAAAATGAACGCTTTGCCCCGAAAAATAGCGACCCGGTCCATTTGGGAGATTTCATAAGAGCGGACGTCAAACTCGCCTATTATTTCGGCAAGGAAAAACAAAACAGCACCTTCTTCCGGGTGGATAATATCAATGACAAAAAATATTCTACCGTAGTCGGCTATCCCGACGAAGGCAGACGCTACACAGCAGGTGTCAGTTTGGTGTTTTAAGGACAAATAATAAATTATTCCAACTGATCGATTTATAGCCAATAATTGATTTAAAAGGTTATTTGATAAATGTTCAACAAGATAAAAGAAACCATAATAGTAGCCCTCCTCCCCCCGAGGACGCTACGCTTTTACCTTTTCATTTTTTTACTTTTATCTTGTTTAAGTTCCTCAATCCTCTTTGCCGCACCACCGGACCCTAACCGGCAGCAACCACTCTCTACCACACCGGAGATAAAAATGCTCCAGGAGCTGCGCTCCGTGGTACAAACCTTGCGCGAAGAACGCAGCGTCTTCTATGAAAAGCAGCAACAGTTCGAAAGCCATATCCAACAAAAACATGACGACCTGGCGGACCTTGATAGCCAACTATCTGAACTCCGTGCTCAGCAGGAACATCTCGATCAGGACTTGGCTCAGATCGAGCAGGATGTCAGTAAGCTCACCTCAGAACTGCAATCTCATCAAACCCAGCAGGCCCAGTGGCAAAAAAGTATGGAACAATGGATTCGCCGGGGACTTATCTCTGTGGACGCTGGGATTCCCTTTCGTCAGTCCCAGCGGCGCAAATTACTGGCCCCGCAGCAGGAAGCTGCCGCACCTGAATCTTTTAATGCCGCCGAGACCTTGGGGCAAATCTGGCGTTTCTTCCAGGAGGAAATGCGCCTCGCCCAGTCTGGTGAAACCTATACCCAATCCCTGGATATAGGTGATCAGCGGATAAAATACGCCCAGATCTTTCGCCTGGGCCATCTGGTTTTGGGATATCTAACCGAAGACGCTCAAGAAACAGGTTTGTGGCTTACCCAAAACGGCACCAAACAATGGCAACATACCCTTACGCATAAGGACGACCGGGCTGTTCGGGACGCCGTTGAAATTCTCAACCGCCGGCAGGAACCGAAATTTATCTCCCTGCCTCTCAGTTTACAAATCGAGCGCGTGCGCACAGAGGAATAACGTGAAGAACTTGGTAATCTTCAATTACATTACTACTGAATGCCTCTCCCAGCTATCTCGGCTGTCGTATAATTCCCGGCTCAGCGCTCGCACACATCTAAATAACATCATATCGGCCTGCTCGAGCAGGGCATTGACCATGCTTGTCATTCTTTTCAGTTGCATCCTATGTTGCTCCCCCTCAGCTGCCGGCAAAGAGACCTCCGAACATGACCAGCTTACCACCGCGATCCACCAGGCCCAACAGGAACTTCAAGCCGAACGCCTCCGTATCCGCCGCGAACTTGACTCACTGCAACAAGAACAGAAACGTTTAGACGAGAAGTTGACCAAAGCGGCCTCCGAACTGGTAAACCGCAAAGTTGCCCTGGCCCAAAAGCAGGCCCGTTTGGAGCAACTGCGCACGCAACGGGCAGATTTTCGCCAACAGCAGAACATTCTTAACCAGCAACTAACTGATATCCATCTGCTTGCCTCGGACGCCCAGGTCAAACTGGGCGACTTCCTCCAGACGCTGCCACCTTCGGAAAGCCACGCGAAGCAGCAACAGCTTTTCAAGGAATTTTCTCAAGGCCTGACTTCTACTTCTGCCGATGCAAAGTTAGATTATGTATTTCCTTTGCTTTCCTTACTGGAAAGTCTCTATCAGCAAAGCTACACTTCCGCCGTATTCGATAGTACCATCCGGGACAATCAGGGCTATCAGCAACGGGCCCAGATCCTCCGCGTAGGGCATATCTTATCTGCCTACCAGGCCGCCGATTCCCACCGGGTAGGGTTAGCCGTCGCCGCACCGGAAGGGGAAAAAGGTTATCGTTGGCAGGAGAACCTGCCTCTCTGGATACAATCCGAAATTTCTGCTGCCATAAAAAACAACTCAAACAAACCGGTAACCTTACCTCTTCCCATGGACGTAACCCAGGGTTTAGCCGCCCAGCGATCCTACGGTCCCCAAGCCTTCTGGCAAACGCTTTCCGCCGGCGGTGTGGTGATGATCCCGTTGGCTCTGGTGGCTATATTGGCAATAATTTTGATCCTTGAGAGATTCCACTATCTTCGTCGGCACGGCAGACAGCGCGGCCCATTTGCCGAAAGTGTCTTTACCGCCTGTCACGTGGGTGATTTTGACAAAGCCCTCGCCTTAACCAAAAACCAATCGGGTGTAGTACCGCGGGTGTTTAACTGTTGTTTGGCCCAGCGCCTCCGGGGTGCTGCTGTAATGGAGGATTCGGTCCAGGAAGCTATTTTGCACGAACTGCCGGGTCTGGAGCGGTTTTTATCTGCCATAGGAATCTTGGCAGGCGTAGCCCCGCTGCTCGGACTGCTCGGGACTGTCACCGGCATGATCGCCACCTTTAACGCCATTACGGTTTTTGGTAGCGGGCAACCGCGTTTGATGGCCGGTGGAATCTCTGAAGCGCTGCTCACCACCGCAGCAGGGCTTATCATCGCGATTCCGATTCTGTTTGTTCATAGTATCCTGTCCTCTCGGGTGGAGGGGTTGATTGCCGATATGGAGCGCTTCTCTGCCACCTTGATAAATCTGATCAAAAAAGAATCTCCTCTGGATGAACCACCATCTAATAGCAGGAGCTCCCAACCGTGACGGAAATGATACGATACTTTCAGGAAGGGGGTGTCATTACGATTTTAATCGCCCTGGTATCGCTGGCCGCCTGGCTGGTGGCTCTGACCGCCTGGTTTCGGGTGCGCTCCGTGGTAAAATTTCTGGCCGGAAGCTTATCTGCCGACTATCAGACCAAACTATTTATCGATGCCCGTTTATTGGTGCTGGACAGAATGCTGCGCATATTGGCCGCAATGGTAGCCGCATTGCCGCTTTTAGGATTGCTGGGTACGGTTCTGGGAATGCTCAGCACCTTCGAAGTTATCGAAGGATACGGTACCGGCCAACCCTCATTACTGGCAGGGGGGATTCGCCGGGCACTTTTGACAACCCAGTCAGGTTTGTGGACGGCTATGCCCATTCTGCTGATGCACGAAATAATAAGCTCCCAAACCCGCAAAGCTGCCTATGAAGCCAATATCCAGTTTGGCAGTAACGATAATCAGCTCCCCAATGCAGAACTAGCGGTTGACCCCACATAGGTAATAAAACCATGTTTCAATCAGTACGAATACGACGCCGTCAGCACCGCCAGGTCGAGATCCGCATCGCCCCGTTGATTGACATGGTGTTTATTCTGCTGATTTTCTTTATTGTCACGACAACCTTTGTTTCGGAAACCGGCCTGGAGGTGGAACGACCACAATCACAGGCATCCCAAAAATTATCCGAGGACGCCATCTTGATCGGCCTGGGTCCTGCCGGTGAAGTATATCTGGATGGTAATCGTGTGAATCTTTTCACCTTGCGTAGTAAAATTTCTCACCATCTGATACGAAATCCCAACCGTGCCGTCGTGGTAGTCGCTGACAAGACTGTCTCGGCCCAGATGATCGTCCGTGCCATCGATGAAGTTCGTCTAGGCGGCGCCGCCCGGATCGGCCTGGCCACCAGACAAAAGGGACAATGAATCTGAAAAACTCATCGAACAACCCGGCTATTCATTCACAGAGTTATAAATCTCTGTCGAGCTCTTTTCGTTCCCGTAGTTGGCCTTTGATAATGGTATTATTTGCCGCGGCGGTGAACGGCTTGTTATTCTTTAGCCTGAGCTGGTTGAATAAATTACCACGTCAAACCGCCGCCCGTCAGTCCTTCTCTGCAATTGAAGTATTTCCCGTGGAACTACCACCTGAGCCGTTGCCCCCCCAGACCAATCTCCTGCCGACCGTTGCCGAAAACATTACCTCACAAACGGAAACGAAGATAACCGATTTTAACTACGAGCCAACCGAGTTTACCCCCCGGATGGCGGATTGGCTGCCCCAATTACCGCTCATTCAGGTCCCGCTTACCCTGCAGACGATTGAGATCTCTCCTCCGCCCCAGCAGCCTTTACCGGATATCGCCCGACCAACCGGGCCTATGCAATTGTTTCAGGTGGACCAGGTCCCCAAAAAGATTAGCGGCTCCTTGCCTGCCTATCCCTATTGGGCTCGGGTCCAGGGCATAGAAGGTGTTGTCATTTTACGTTTTGTGGTAGATGTAAATGGTAAGGTTGGAAAAATAGAAATAGACAAGGTGGCCGGCGATAAGCGCTTTGCCGAAACGGCTGCAGACACCATCGCAAAATGGACCTTTTCCCCTGCCATATATAACTCCAAGCCGGTAGCGGTATGGTGCATTCAAAGAATTCAATTCAAGTTGGATTAAAATACCCATGAAATTGAAATACATAATTTTTTTCCTGACGATTTACGGATCGCTCGCAATGGCTCAAACCAAAAACCCGGTCCAACAGGCTAACGAAGCCTTCAAACAGGGTGATTTTGCCCGGGCCGTCGAAATTTATATCCAGGTACTAAAAGAAAAGCAATCCGCACCCCTGTTTGTTAACCTGGCCCACGCCTATGCCCGACTGAAACAATGGCCCGCCGCCGTAAAGGCTTATAAAGATGCCCTGGCCCTGAAAGATCCGCAAATTAAGACCTCGGAAATCTACGGCTATCTGGGCCAGGCCGAATATATGCGCCACAACTATATCAAGGCGCTTCATTATCTTGCCCAGGCCCGGCAGGAAGAATCACCGGGCAAGTTCAGCCTCTTAATCGCCCGCTGCCTGATTGACTTGCAGCGTTTTCATCTGGCCGAAGATGAAGTAATGGAATTCTTGAAAGTAAACCCAAACGACATCCAGGCCGGGGAACTGCTCGCCCATATTTATATGCAAACCGAACAACCTGACCGCGCCGCCGATATCTATCAGGGCTTACTCAGACAAAAACCTCTGGAAATTCGTTATTTCAAAGCTCTTGCCCAGGCCCAGATTGCCGCCGACCGTTACGACAGAGCGATTGATACCTTGGAGATGGCCCGGCGCATCATCGGCCCCGGCAGCCAGGAGATGGATCGTTTGCTCGCCGATCTGTATATTCAGCAAACGATGCCCCGCGAAGCTGCCGACTGCTATTCTCGTATCATCCAGCCCCTGGCCCGTCCCAATCCGGAAGATGTTTATCGGCTGGGCTATTGCTACTACCAAAGCCATCAATGGCTCTCGGCCCGGCAGGCATTTAACCTAGTTTTGCAACTCGATCCTTCCCACGCCCACGCCGCCTTGTATCTGGGTCATATCGCCTCCCAAAAGGGAGAACTAGATGCGGCCTGCCAAGCCTATCTCCGAGCCGCGAAAATAGACAAGCAATGGTCTGAGCCTTACCTTTCTCTCGCCGCGCTGCAAATAAAGCAGAAAAATTTTAAACAAGCCGCCGAATATTTCCAAAAGGCGCTCTCCAGAGAAGATTTCGATTCTGAACAGTATTACCGCTATCTGTTGACACTTCAGCAGGCGGGGAATAAAGACCAATTCAAAAAAATCCTGGTCCAGGCCCTAAGTAAATACCCCCAGGACAATCGCTGGCCCCGATTATTAGACTCATTCGTTTCTGAATCTCCGGAATAATTTTTGGCGATCACCGCTTGGCGCTATCTTGCCGATAGTACTATTATAATATGTATGTTTGCATTTTTAATATCTGGCCGATACCGGCTTCTTCAATACTATGCTCAGACAAGGATGAACATGAATTACCAAAACAAACACCGGCTTATATACCTTCTAGCTGTCTTTATTTCCTTTTCCCTGGTTGCTGCTGCCGATGAGCCCGCCTGGAAGTTTATCATTTCCGGTGACAGCCGGGGTGATACCAACGGCGTTAATGTACCTATTCTAAGCGAAATTGCCGCAGAGATTGTCTCTCAAGATGTTGATTTTGTCCTGTTTCCCGGTGATCTTGTTACCGGTGGCGTTGATCAAACGGAGCTTGAAAGCCAACTCACTACCTGGCGCAACACCATGCAGCCGGTTTATGATGCCGGCATTGCTGTTTATCCCGTCCGTGGTAATCATGAACTCGGCTCTCCCGTCGGCACCACCGCCTGGAACAATGTCTTCAGCGGTGCTTACGCTCTGCCTGCCAATGGGCCAACTGGAGAAGAGAATCTCACCTATTCGGTAACCCATAAAAATGTTTTTGTCTTGGCCCTCGATCAGTATGTAACGATTCATCGGGTCAATCAGACCTGGGCCGATGCTCAACTGGCTGCCAATACCCAGCCGCATATCTTCGCCCTTGGTCACGAACCTGCCTTTCAGGTCCAACATACAGACTGTCTCGACGATTATCCTACCGAGCGCGACACCTTCTGGCAAAGCCTGGCAAATGCCGGTTGTAGATATTACACCTGCGGCCACGACCACTTTTACGACCATGCCCTCATCGACGATGGTGACAGTGACCCGAATAATAACGTTCATCAATACGTCGTCGGCACAGCCGGCGCCCCCTTGCGCACGTGGTCGCCCCCTTATAACGGCAACAATTCCACCTATACTCCTGAGCAATGGCATCATCGCGCGCAATATGGCTATGTGCTCGTGGAAGTCCTCAATGATTCGGATATTAATTTGATTTGGTATGAAAGAGACTCGCAGACCGGTGATTATGCTCCGGTAATAGGTCCGTCTGATCTGGACGGCAACTATCACGTGGATATAGCTGACCTGCTTGTGCTGACCCAAAATTGGCTCAGACAGGACTGCCGGATAACCAATGATTTTTGTGCCGGCGCTGATATAGATCAGCTTACCACGGTTGACGATGTTGACTTGGCCTATTTCGTATTGAATTGGCTTAATATTTTACCGCTGGAAATAAGAGTAAACGCCTCCAGCGACGATGCCGAAGAAAGAAACTCGGATGGCAATATGTATCTTGACAGTTCCGACCTGGAATTGGTTTACGACAGTTATGTCGGCGGTGATCAAACGATAGGAATAAGATTTAACAATGTCGATCTCGATAGCTCAGCGACAATTGTAAATGCCTATATCCAGTTCACGGTTAATGAGAACACCGATATGAATCCCTGTGCGCTTATGATTTATGCCCAGGCCGCCGACAATGCCCCCGAGTTCACTTCCACTGCCTACGATATCAGCAGCCGAACCAAAACCTCCGGCATCGCCTGGACTCCCTCTGCCTGGCCGACCGTCGGCAAGGCGGGCCCGGCTCAGCAAACCACCAATATCGCCTCGCTCATAACCAGTATCATCACCCGACCGGGCTGGCAAAAAGGCAATTCAATCGTAATAATTATCACCGGCACGGGCAGAAGAACCGCCGAAAGTTTTGACGGAAGTTTATCCCAGGCAGCCCTTCTGCATATAGACATTAAGTAAAATCAGACTTCCTCTTTTCCCCTGACTGACGAATCCTCTCTCCATCGCCTACCTGTGAGCGCTTCTCGCTGCGTGACTATTCAATAGGAAGTCATACTTTTTTCCTGGGCGGTTTGCAGCTCGTTGCTGTATCTTTCCATCAGATTATATATCTGGGGTTGATCCGGTAAGAGCTCCAGCGAACGATGCCAGTAATCCAGCGCCTTCTTGGCAGGTTCCTTATTTTCCCGATCAGTTAGATAATACATAATCTGCGTAACACCCAGACCGTTGAGGGCCTCGTGATTTTTCCCGTCCAGGGTAAGCGCCTTCTGATATTGCCCCAGGGCCGCATCCAGTGCATTTTTCTTGAGCAAACAGTAAGCCATACCCACATGCACGCGCGGATCATCCGGAGCCATCTTCACCGCTTGTTCCATATTTTGCTCTGCCAGATCAAACCGTCTCATATGAATGTAAATAACACCAATTTGACGATACACCTCCGGCTGATTCTCATCCAGCTCCAGAGATTTTTTCAGCGTATTGATGGCCTGATATTCATCACCCATTTTATAATAAATTTTACCCAGGCTGGTCAGGATTTTTGCGTTTTTCGGTTCCAGCTGGACAGCTTCCTGACAGTAAAGCAGGGCCTGACTGTAATCTTCGATTTCATAATAGCACAAAGCCAAAGTATAACGAGCCTGGGCATGATTCGGTTTGAGTTCACAGGCACGGGTGAGGGTTTCGATGGCCTGCGGATAACGCTTGAGCAGCTTATAAATGGTGCCCAGGTGATAATGATCCTCGAACTCCCATTCGTCCAGTTGACAGGCTCGTTCGTAGGCGGCCGCTGCCTGTTCATAATCACCTTTTTGCAGGTATAGTTCACCCAGCAGAGAATGGGCCAGCGCAAATTCATCATTCAAGCGCACGGCCTCCTGCAATTCCTGTATGGCTTCTTCATCCAGATCGGAAGAATGCATCGCCACCGCCGCCACATAATGATCCACAGACTGATCTTTGCTTTTTGAGGACGAGTTGCACCCACCTAAAAGTACCAAAGATACTATCCCCAGCCAACCTATCTGCTTTAGTGTATTATTCATAATATCCTTGCGCCATGTTATTTATTCGATAGCCCAACTATCTTCCTGTTTTAAAAGCTTCTGCTGAAACAATATGCCCGCGACGGTGGGGGCAATTACCAGAATGGGTAATATAAACACATGACTATATACCGCCTTGGCCAGGTATGCCCCCAGATTGGGATAGTCGTTCAGCAACGCCAAGCCTCCAATGGTCAAAAACACCGATCCCTGCAGCGAGGTAAACAGCATGATCGAAAATTTAAACGAAGAAAAGGCCAGAAAACCTCCCGCTATCAGACCCGCCAGGGCCCCGCACCACATCAACGGGTCCGGCAGCATCGCCGTCCGCCAGATCGCTCCGCCCAATATCGCCCCGGCCAGAGCTCCCAGCACCGATACGCAATACTTCATAAAAGGCCAGGAAACCAGCGCCAAACAAACTGTTCCCATTATGCCCCCCCATAGCGGTGAGCCCAGCTTGGTTCCTACAAATCGTCCGGCTACCAAACCTAATGCCGCAAAATTGATCATGACCAGCGCCTTAAACACCCGCCAACCATAAATGAGATAAATAATGGCAAAGGCAACAAATACCATTGCCTGCATCCAGCTTAAATTGACAATCTTATCCCAAATCTCATTGATGGGCAGGCTGCCGAAAAATGCTTCCGGAACTTCCTGATTGGGGACAATAACCGGATTACCATCCGGTCCGGTAGGGGCACTGGCTTGAGCGAGAATATGCACTAAATAATTCATCATCTAATCCTTTTTTTCTGAACTATAGTCTTAGTTATAAATCCTTATATTTTTATTAATTAACCATCGCTGGTTAATCATTTGTTTCCTGAGCTTGAACTTTTTTGCCGGAGCGCACTATTAACAGTTGGACTAGCCAACCAAAAATCACCATGGCTGAAAAAATTATGGGCAGGATACTGGGCCGTTTTTGCAGGGCCTCTAACATGGCGGCACCTTTGGCCATCAAGAGGATTTGCACCCCGGCTATGGTGGCGGCGGCTCCGACGATGCTGCAACATAATGCGATGACAATTTTTTTTACCAGACAGGCCAACAGAAAACCGACAACTCCTCCAAGTGCAATAAAGGCAAAGAGTTGCCAACGATGACCGGAGGTATCCGACCAGGCGTCGGAGAGGACTTGTTTGAGTTTTTCGTAAAAATTTCCGGCGGCATCGGTGGTTTTGTTAATGGTGTCGCGGCTTTTTTTTGTGATGTCAACAAGGTGCTCGAGCCCAGAGACGGAATCAGCAGGAGAAGAGTTGTCCATCGAATTTGTTAAGTTATTTTCTCTTAAGGACTTGGCACTATTGAGTGCGTAGCTTAGATAGCCGGTGCCACTGGATAAGGAAAAGATGAGTACGGCTAAGATTATTATTACAATATTTTTGAAATGGACGGACACCAGGGCTAGTAGGGTGGCGCCGATCAAGATACACCATATTGAAGCCAAGTTAAACGATTGGCTAACGACCATGCCGGCGAGTGAGCCGAGGGCGGCGCCTAAAAGGCCGACAATGATGCCATAATAGTAATTCCCACCCAACCAGAGGTATAAGCCCATAACGGTAACTATAATACCAGCTATAAACAAGGTGCCGGAGGGGAGCTCAAGGCAGAGGGCTTCAATTCTGGTCAGGATCTCTTGCATAACTTATTTATTTACAGTTTGTTACATAACCATAGGCATACGCGGACTGTCCACGTAGGCAGTACCTAAGTTATATCGGAGAAAGGGGTGGAAACTGGTCAAAATTGGCGGAATTTGGGTGTTTGAGAGGTTTTTGAAGGTGGTAATTACCAAGGTATAGGTAGGAATAAAAGTTGATGTAAGTCTTGGTGATAGGTGTAAAGATTTTTTGAAAAAACTTTGGGGAGGATGAAATTACTACGAAATTCGTCTGAAAAGTGGGTGATTTTTTCGCGAAAGCGTTTGACTTTTGATGAAAAGTGTGGTATATTTAATAAGATACTAATGGGGGTAGGTGGAAAATCACTATCTAGAGAGGCACAAAGGGGCATAGGCACTAAGGCACAGAGCAAATTAAAGATCAAAAATTAAAAAGCAAAAATACATATTAAAGATAAAATATTTTTCACGCAAAGGGGCGAAGAAACGTGGACCGTGGACGGTTGACCGTAATAAAAGAAATCCTAAGCACGAAATCCTAAACTCTAAACAAATCCAAAATATAAAAACCCAAGGTTCGAAACAAAATAAATAAGAGCCACAAAAAGCGCAAAAGGCACAAAAATAATTCAACAGAAGGGAACGAAGTTACTAAGTGGTGAGTGGTGAGTGGTCAGTGGTCAGTGGCGAGAAAATATTTTTCACGCAAAGTCGCAAAGACGCTAAGATATTTAACCGCAGATGAACGCTAATTAAAAAGAAATCCGAAGCACTAAATCCGATTCGTCCTTCGCTCGCAATATGAGCTACGGAGAACAAGAATTCGAAACAAATTTAAATTCCAAAAATTCAACCAGTCTTCGCTAAAGCTACGCCTTGGCAAGATGTTCAAAACAATATATATAATAGCCACAAAAGGCGCAAAAGAAACAAAAGATATTTAAACAGAAGGTCACGAAGGTAACAAAGTTAATAAGTTGTGAGTGGTCAGTGGTGAGACAATATGTTTCACGCAAAGGGGCGAAGGCGACAAGGGGCAAAGAAGTTCTGTGGTTAGTATATAAAATCTATAGGTTTAGTAGTGAATGGAAGCTTGGTCAGAGGTAGCGAGAAGTAGAGGAAATGGGAATTTAAAGGAAGTGGTAGTGGAAATCAGAGGCTGGTGGGCAAAGGGGAGAAGGCCGGAGGGTGTGGACCGAGGGCATGGGACCGTGGACAGGGGAACGTGGGGCACAGGAAAGGTTATAAAATCTATAGATTTAGTGGATATTAGTTTAAGGCCAATCTGCCCTTTGAAAAAGCTGGTTATCTTTGTGAGATTAAATGACAAGGGGAGGAGGTAGTGGGGATTGGGTATTGGGTTTCGGGTGTCGGGTATCGGGTATTTCGGCTTCGCTAAGAAGCTTCCCGTCTTCGCTAATCCGTCTTCGCCATCCGCCGTCACTAATCCATCTTCGCCAAGGCTACGACGGACAAGAGTTATGGCGGACAAGGCTTCCGCCTTCGCCTAAGGCTACGGTGGATAAAACGACGGACAGGAGCTTCGCCGTGGCAGGCTGGTTTCGGGTATAGCTAGGAATCGAAAGTCAGGAGGGAGTAAGAAAGTAAGGGTGATATATTATTCCTATAGGTATAGTGGTAATAATGAGTCGGGGTGGAATAGCAGGAAGTCATAGAAGTGGGAGTCGTAAGGCAAAGGTCGGGAGGTGGGAGTTGGAGGCTAGGTGCTAGGAGGTAAGGAGGTAAGGAGATAAGGAGGTAAGGAGAGATGCGGATGGGAAGGAGGGGAATTATGGGGGATGAAGATTCAAGTTGATTTTGGCAGAGGGGAAATTATAATATGAGAAATGGTCCAAGTGGTCCGATCGGATAGAGCGTTGGCAGCCGGAGCAAAAGGTTACAGGTTCGAATCCTGTCGTATATATTGAGAAAATAAGTAGAGTGTAGGTCGTTAATCGCAGACAGAAACTATTGTCAGGTTAGAGAAGTATTGGAAAGAGTTTGGTGAAGGAATGGAAGGCTCTGATAATGTAATTATATTGGGTGCTGGAGCATCCGCTGATGCAGGAATTCCATTGCTTAGACACTTTATAAATACCATGTGGGAATGTTCTGTTCGGAAACAAATATATGGTGCTGCTATACCTGATAACGATTGCTGTATTTTACAGGAAGCAATTGACATTAAAAATGAACTTGATACTTATCACGGACGAGCGCTATTTGATGACAGGAACATCGAAGATATACTTTCCATATTAAGCTTTAATGAAACTCGGGGAACTAAAGCAGACAAAACCCGTTTGCATTGTTTTATAAGAGCAATTTCAAAGACGATTGAGCTGACATGTAATGTTAAATATGAAAACAATGGTTCAATACAGGATATTGGTTCAAAGCAGTATAGGCGATTTTGGATTAACCTATTAAATTGGTATAAGACGAAGCGGACTTTTCCTACAATAATCAATTTCAACTACGACCTTGTCTTGGAAAGATCACTATTTCAAGTGTTAACAAATACTATTTTTAGAGCCAGAGATCTTCCTTTTTCAGGTATAAATATCAATTATGGCTATCGCAATTCTTTTGAAAATAAATTTCAAATAAAGGAAAAGAGATATGGGAAAGAAGCAAAACAGGAAGGAACAACAATTCAGAAAAGAAACGTGGAGAATTGTTTAGATATTGAGATTCTTAAACTGCACGGTTCGCTGAATTTTTATAGGGAACGGAATAGGCCGCAAAGTTCATTGTTTGAAGCTCTTGACGATCCATGTATTTTACCTCCTGTCGTCAATAAATTTTCTTACGGTAAAGCGATTGATAAAATATGGTCTGTTGCTTTGAATAGGCTGAGAAATGCCAAAAATGTTATCATAGTCGGATATAGCCTCCCCAAAACAGATATTTATATGCAGTATTTCTTGAAAACAGCTTTAGGGCCCAACTTAAGCCTAAATAACATTTTTGTATTCGACCCGGTGTTATATAAGGATAATGAGGATACACGAGCTATAATTGAAAGATACGGAAGTTGCTTTTCACCTCAATTTCAAAGAAGAATTGTATTTCAACCTTCAATCCCTTGGGGATCTCCGAGCGGAGAATATCCAACCAAAGATACTTTTATTAAAAATACAGGTGGGACATTTGAACATTTTGTGAAAACGATAAATCATGAGAGTGGCATATTATTTTAAAATAGTAAACAAGATTACATCGGGGTCTATTAATACGGAATGAAAGAGCACGGCCAGGATGGCCGTGGCACGTGAAAGGGTGAACCATAGATAGTTAGAAGCCCTCTCGATTTTACATCGGGTGCGATTTGATGTCGCCCCTTCAGGGCTTTTAACATATATTGCACTTCCTTTACCCAGGGCGTTGCCCCGGGCTGGTTTATTTTGCCCTTACAGGGCTATATGAGTGTATGGGTATATGGGTGTATGGGTAGAGAAAAGACCCCCGGTGAAACCGGGGGCTAAATATAATCTCCACCACTGGCTGCGCTCGTGGTGGAGAAGGGAGTAGGTGGGATTGGCATTATTCACCCGTGCTAAAAGCACGGGCCTTCGTCGCGGCAAATAGCCGCGGAGAGGCCGATGAATCGGTCTGATAAAACAAAATACGCAATGAAAAATAGGAAACAGGAGTCGGCAATCAGGAGATAGAAAAAGTGAACCGTTGACAGTTGACCGTAGGCCGTAAAAAGAAAACATGTTTACGCTGGGCGTAGGCATGCCATCCAGAGCAAGATTAGGGGGGTAGAATATTCTTGACAGGGTAAGGGGATTTGTGGTAGCATATTTTGATGCATTAAGAAGTGTCTTATTCCAGCAGTGTAATTGGGAAAGGGTCATTTTATTAATCATATCATTTAAGGAGGCGGAAAATGAAAACATTATCCAGATATCAAGGTATTTTAACTCTTTTTGCTTTGTTAGTGTTAGCGATTCCTTGTGTCACTCAAGCCAATATCGCTGCGGGGAAACCGATAGCATATCAGGACTATTTTGAATGGTGTTATGACCCGGTGGATCCGGATGACCCAGATCATATCCCTGTGCTGTATAACTCGCCGGCATTAGCAATTGATGGTGATGCGGCAACGACCTTTAATTACCGCAATTATTATGATTCTACTTTAGAAATTGACCTGGAAGCCGAATACATCATTAGCCAGGTTAAACTGGTCGGGAGTTCCGAGGTAGGCAACAACAAGGCGCTGTCGCGATTTTCTCATTTGAAAGTGCAAATCATCGATGAAGACGGGGCAACTTTGATTGAGGAAAAGCAGGTAGCAACACCATATTGGGTTGTCGGCTTTCAGCCGAGTGTGACTATCGACTTTACCGATCCCTGTAGTATGGGGCGTTATATACGGGTGGCACGTACTATCGGCTCAAGTGATCCTAATGTGGTAGGAGAAGATTTTAACGCTCTTAACAGCGTTGACGCGGCCGGCAAAACGTATGATACGGGTTTGTCATTGGCTGAAATCGAAGTGTATGTAACTCTTCCGTCGGAAGGGACTGCCAATACCGCGCATACACCGGATCCAAATGACGGTGAGTCGCTGGTATCTGATACAACAGAACTGTCCTGGTCGGCACCTATTGCTTATACACCTGAATATTATGATATCTATCTGGATCCCAATGAGTCCAAGGTAAGTGCAAGTGATCTGGATTGTAGAGTAGTAGCTACTTACTTGACGGATCCCTGCTATATCCCAGGCATTTTTGACCCCAATGTCACTTATTACTGGAAAGTCATAGCCTACGAACCAAATGAGCCGAACCCACCGATTCCGCACGAAGGGCCTGTGTGGAGTTTTACAACCGTGCCGACAGAACCAACGATTACGCAACAACCGGTATCGCAACTCGTAGAAGCAGAAGGAGATGTGGAATTTGAAATTACGGCGGTCGCCTCGGAGTTCAATCCAATAGAGACTTATCAATGGTATAGTGACGGCGGAGACGGAATACCAGATTCCGGAGATGACGTAGCTATAACCGGAGAAACTTCTTCGACACTAATTTTGTACGATGTGGTGGTGTACGACGAAGGTCAGTATTACTGTAAAGCCGAAAACAGTGTAGGTGTGGTTTATTCTGAAATGGCAACACTGGAAGTCAAGCGTCTGAAAGGACATTATGAGTTCGAAGGTAACCTTTCAGATAGTACAAGCAACGGCTATGACGGCACAATGGTACATAGCCCGGTATATAGTAATGATCCTTGCTGCATACAGGGCAGTGCGTGTCTATTGCTTTCGGGTTCAGATGATCCCAATGACTTAGTTTCCGTCGATCCTAATGTGCTGGGAATCATAGGACAAGAGATAACAGTTTCGTTCTGGATCAAAAACAACTCAGAGCAATATCAGTCTGTAGTGTATGGCGGCGGCAGCGGGGGCAGTGTCGTTAATGTGCAGGCACCCTGGAATGGCAGTACTTTTGTCTGGGAGTCCGGCAATCCGGACGATGGTACAGACTTTGCTTATTACACCGACACTGAAAGTGGTTGGATATATGTGGCCTGCACGACAGAAACCGGCGGAGGCGAATGCAAACTATATCTCAACGGTGCCCTCAAAGCCACCGGCTCGGCGAGCAAACTGATTGCCGGAGCGACGGATATGTGGTTCGGTAAAAACGTGGACGGTCTGCTGGATGATCTGAAGATTTACAACTATGCACTGAGTGCAACAGAGATTGGCCAGGAATATGTGGATATGACAGGAGCAACTATCTGTCTGACGCCGTATAATGAGGCAGATATTAATGAAGACTGCGAGGTAGATCTTAATGATCTGGCCCTGCTGGGGCAAAACTGGCTAATATCCAATTCGGTAACACCGTGAAACAAAAATGAGAATAATCTTTGGATGCCGCAGTCGCTTCGGCGGCTTGGCATCCAAAGGTATGAAAATCCTAAGCACGAAATCCTAAACTCTAAACAAATCCAAAATATAAAAATCCCAAGGTTCGAAACAAAATAAATAAGAGCCACAAAAAGCGCAAAAGGCACAAAAATAATTCAACAGAAGGGAACGAAGTTACTAAGTGGTGAGTGGTGAGTGGTCAGTGGCGAGAAAATATTTTTCACGCAAAGGGGCGAAGAAACGTGGACCGTGGGCAGTAGGCCGTTGAACGTGGCGAGAAAATAAGTTTCACGCAAAGGAGCGAAGACGCTAAAATATAAAAAATAATTAAAACTCTGTGGTACTCGGTGAGCTCTGTGGCAATAAATATTTAAACCACCGAGGACACCGAGATCGCAGAGAAAGATATTTAACCGCTAATAGACGCGAATTAAAAAGAAATCCTAAGCACTAAACTCTAAATCCTAAACAATATTAAATTTACAAATTTCAAAGGTTCAAAACAATATATATAATAGCCACAAAAAACGCAAAATTCACAAAAGAAATTAAACAGAAGAAAACGAAGAGAAACCGCGGATGGACGCTGATGAACGCTGATTATTTACTTTAAGGTGATATTTTGCAAACATCTTAAAATACAAATAGATGGCGGTCACAGCCAGCCCTACCTGGCTAATCCGCTTTGTATGAAAGTGATTTGATCTTTAACCAATCATCAGGGTCTGGCTTGAGGGGCGGGTTCAAGCGCAATCTGATAATCGCACCTTTATATTCGGGATGATCTGCCAAATCGATTTTGTAGGTTCTATATTTGCCGTCGGGCTGGATGGTAAATAATTTGCTCTTTTTTGTATCGAAAGTCTGCTGGGCGTGGGTCTGCCAAAAAATCCGGGCCTGGTTCCGGCTGGTCTTAAATGCGGCCCGGAGATACAAGGTGGGTACATCTTCAGCTTGCCAGAAACCCATCGGACCGATCAACTGCGAATTTTCCTGCTCGAGTTTCAGGTGCAACTCACCGCGAATCGGCCAACCGGTATCACGGGCATGGCGATAAGAGCAGTGTTGACGATCTTTTTCGAACCGATAATCGGGCAGGGCTTTGTGAGCGGCGTGGGTATATACATAATCCCGAATTTCCCGAAGTGAGCCGACGATTAAGACATATTCGTACTCGTATTGAATGTTGTGATCAAGTATGTCATAGTGGAGAGGCGAAATATATCCTGTCGGGGAATCCTGGGGACCACCGGCGCCCGGAGTGCCGAAAAAACCACCGATGAAAGAATAACAATCCGGTTTCCAGATACCGAGGCCCTGATTATCTTCGCGCACAAGAGCGGCCCAGTTTTCCGTGGCCCACCAGGACTCCCATATACCATCGGGGGCATCCTTGAAACTGCGCCAGACGTTCTTAATTCTGGTTAACTTTCCACGCGTAAACGGTTTGTCCCCGGTGTAGGTCATAAGCCGGTACCAGGGCCCATTGGTATAAACGGCAGGCAATTCCTGTTGTTTAGCTAGATACAGGGTCCGGTCAGAACGGTGATTATTTAGCCGGCAACGTACCAGGGCGGTGTTTTTTTCCAGATGAATCCAAGTTTCAAAAGTGCACTGGCCCGGTACGTTATTTAAAGGCCATTGCATCGGAATACATTTTACATACAAGCGGCGGCCATCGTTGCGGTGTTCGATGACCTTTGAGCGGTTTGCGTAACAATCCCCGGACTGAATCGGATTCCAGCCCAGGGAGGCCCATGAGGCAGCCGGCTTTTTGCCGCCAGGTTCAAAGGGAACAGGGCCGGAATAAAATGACATCTGGATTTGGCGGCCCCAATCATGACTGTTGATAATATTTTTGTCTTCCCGGACCGAGGACAAATAGGTTATCGATCCGCCCAGACTCAAATTAACTCCGATTCGAATTTGGCCATTGTCCAAATAACTGATTTTCTCCGGAGGTGAAACAGGTTTTTCAGTCGCAAAAACACTTTTTCCCTCGAAATCAGATATCAAAAGACACAGTAAAACCAATAAAAAACATTCAATTATTTTTTTCATACTTAATTATCTTTGTGCAGGGCGATGAATATTTTCAGGCAGGTACATGTTTTACTAAAGGTTGGTTTCCTTGAGAAGTTTTTCCTTGAGCAGGTTGAATTCCTCTTCGGTGATTTTACCGTCGCGGTGCATCTGGCGGAGGTCCTGCAGGGTGAAGGTGGAGGAATCGGAAAAGTCCTGGGAACGGGGGGAGAGGCGTTTGCGGATAATGTACAAAACTATCAGGCCCACCAGCAACAGTAAGGCAAGCAGCAGGGAGATCTTTATAACGTCCTGAATGTTGATCTGGGACATGGGCAGTCTCCTTACATTTGGTAAGAATACAACATTGCGATTTCGCACTTTTGCCGGTTAAATATTCTGACATAATTGTCAGACAGGGCCTTTGGAAGGCAATAACTGATTTTTAGTAAATTTCGGGGACTTGCCCGAAATCTGTAAAAAATCTAAACGGCCGTTATAAGGCCCTGTAGCGCCGATAAACGTAATGTAAAACTGCGAAAGTTAAGCAACATTAAATAAAAGTATATCCAGATTCTACAACAGGAAAATCTAATCGGCAATACAAAACCAGGAGATAGAAGCAAGGAAATAAGGAGGTGAGGAGATAAGGAGATAAGGAGATAATAAGAGCACGGCCAAGATGGCCGTGGCACAATCATATAAAGATGGATTCCCGCCCCCAATCAAGTGGAGGGCGGGCTCCCCAATCGGAGTCGGGGACAAGCCTTCGAGGGAATGACAGGGTTTTGTTAGAGTGCCGAGGTTTTGAGCGTAAGACTCAACCTAAATCTTTTATTTTGAGGTAACGTGGCCGGAAATCACAAATTTTTGTACGTCAAGGCTGCCAATTTTCATGTCCACAAAAGGTTTGCCGTTTTTGAGGCCCACCGAGCCAAAACCGGAGGCGGTGGACAGGAAGCTCTTGAAGTTATCACCAACCTTGGAATCAATATACAACGTTTTGTCGATGGCATCATAGCGGATACCGGTGAGGGCCTGGATGAGGGCGTAACTAGACATGGCGCGAGCATACCAGTGGCCACATTCATACTCATTAAATGGATTACGAACCGTGCCGTCATAGCGGTCGCGACAGGTGCGGACAATATCCAAGCCCTTTTCAACGGAGCCGGCAAAGATCAAATGCGAGGCAACCTGATATTCGATGCCGGTCCAGACTTCATTACTGTAAACAAACGGTAGAGAGAGCTTGCCGCCTTTGGGCCAGGTACACAGGAGCAAACCCCCTTCATGGCCCAGGGCAAAGCCGGGGCGTTGGGGATTGCCATGATCAAAGAGCGAGGTTTTGAAATTATATTTGTAAATAGCGATGAGATTGCTGTTGATTTGGGCAGAAGAAACAATGTCCTTATCGATACCACAAACACGAGCCATCCAGAAACCGAGCACACCATCGGAGAGGCAGCCGGTGCCATACTGGTACTTGGGACCTTCGGTATTTAACTTTTCAATGATCGATTTATAACCTGTGCCGTTACCCTTAGCCGATATCGGTTGAAATTTCGCATTGAGGCCTTCGGTTTGAATTATCTGATAGAAGTATTCGCCGTCGTAAAGACGGGTTTGCATAAAATCTTTACCATTAGCTATCAGTTGTTGGTAGCGGGAAGTATCGTCACCCAATACTTTACCCATTTCGACAGCGGCGGTGAGGGCGCCAAGATAGAAACTGGTGCAATGGCCATCCGGTCCCCAGTAATTAATATCATAGGTATTATGGTGCGGCTCTTCGAGAACACCTTTGCCACGCGGGTCCCAGGTATTAATACAGAAATCGAGTGAGAGTTTGACCTGAGGCCACATTTTTTTGAGCCAGGAAGTATCACCGGAGATACGCCATTCCCGGTAAACTTTCATAATACCGCCCAACTGGCCGTCGGCGGCGGCGTGGAATGATTTTTGAATCGGGCGAACCGGCAGGGCGGAACGAAAGGTCTGAAAGCCGTCAGGAGATTGACTTTCGAAAAACTCGGTAGCGCGGAGTGAACGTTCCAGCGAAGGAAACAAATGGCAGATGGCCTGGGCGTAGTTCCAGACATGCGTACAGGAACCGTGACAGCAGCCGCTACTATCACAGCAACCTTCCCAACACCACAATCTGCCGCCGGTTTGGCGCAAAACGGTAGGAGATTTCAAAATGGTCAGATTGGCGGCTACGGCTTCAACCACCTCGACAGGCAGGGTGGTATCGTAAAACGCATCGCGGAATAAAACGCTCTGAGCACGTAATCTGTCGTAATTGCCGGTCCAGTAATCAATGATTTTTTCAAGTGAACCAAAATGACAGACATACCAAGGGAAATAATATTTGGAAGGCTGGGCAGTGCAGGTGTCAGGAGGGCAAATATCGCTGGGGCAACTTTTTTGCGGTTGGGCAGGTTTATCGGCAAGCCAGCCATGATAAGATTTATTTTCAAAATCGTTGAGCAGGGTAATATCAGGATTATTAACAGATTGAGAGGCGGCAGTTAATTTTGTATTGGCCATGACAATCTGGTCAACGAGAATATGGCCCCAGCCTCCGGTAGCTTGGTCAACAATCTCGATTTGGGCGGGTTTGCCTTTGAATTCGGCGATGTCCCAAGTGGTCCATTTAAGATGTTCGGTATTTTTACCGGTGGCGGTACGGACTTTTTTGCCGTCAACAACAAGATTGATACAGGTCTGATCAGGGTGATTGCCGCCGCCTAGGAGGAACTGAATAAATTTGCCGTTGATTTTGAATTCCGGCGAGAGAAGTTTTCCGACCTGATCGTCACCGGAGGGATCATAAGTATTAACCAAGCCTTTGCCGAGGAAACCTTTAACCGGCTGCTGGTTGGCGGCGGTGCCAGAGGAGGGTGTTTTTCTGAAAGCAGAGCCAGAATCGTCCAGCCCCTTACCACAGCGAAGTTTGGTGTGGGGTACATACCAGGTCATCAGCAACCGGACGGTCTTTGATGATCGGGGAGCGATTTTCAAGGGTACAAAAAGTGAGGCGCCAGAAGCCGGGCCGGGTATAGGCGGATTATCCATTAAGGTGGCATTTTGAACATTATTCCAGGTTAAGGTCAGGGCATCCCACCAGCCACCTTTGAACCAACAATGATCAACTACGGTAGAGTCAGTGTCAATATAGAATGCAAAGGAGCCTTCATTTTCGGGGTGTTTTTCCGAGCCGGCCTGGCAGAGTATAAAACCGTTTTTTAGGGCCTTGATGGAATCGCCGCGGTTATTTACACTCATAAAATTACGGGTATTAAAAGAAAAGACCGCCTCAACGGGTTTGGAAGTTGTATTGGTAAATTTGTATTCGAGCGAACCTACCGGTAAGGAAGAATCGTTGGGATTAGTGGGAATAAAGGGATTCCAGCCGGTTATCTCTACATCGAGGGGCATATCAGGGTCACTGAGATTGACAATGCCGAACGGGAAGCGGGCCAGAAAAGAAGCATTTTCGAAACGGGGAAGACCATAACTGGTTGTTCCCAGGCCGTTGCCTGAGCCGGTGTTGCCGAAAATTTTCCAGGCAGGGACAGGGCCTTCGAGCACCTTGGCAAGGTTTTCGCTTTTACCGGAGGCCTTAATGCAAAGAGCGGCAAACATACAGGGAGCGTTATGAAAATCCATTTGATGCCGGACCGAGACATGCGAGATAGCGCCGGAACCCTCAAGGGCAACCATGCCCGAACCGATGCCACCGATGGGAAAAGCAATACGGTTGAGATTGGCTCCTTGATAAGCGGCGTTGTAATCTCTGGGGACGGGCAGGGCATAGTTTTTTTCCGCCGGCAAGAATGACACTTGCATCAATAAGAAGGCTATTATCGCAATCAAGCAGTTTTTCTTCATTTTTTTTATCCTTTCCTGGGTGCGCTGAATCACCTTTTAACAGCGGATGCAATCGCAAGCTGGAAGTCAGGGGATATTAGCAATTAATAATGGATTACAAATCTCCCGGTTTTATAGTATTGCTTTGGCTGCCCAAAAACAATCAGAAATTGCGCTTATTTTTTACGATATTTTACCGGGCCATTACGGGAGGGGATGGCAGAGTGTTTTCAGAAGGGACTAAGAAGGGCGAATACGGTGCCGAGATAAAATGAAGAGCATGATGAGACCAAGGGGTATGGTAAGGAGAGAGAGATTCTGAGAGATGGTAAAGCCGTCAAATTCGATGGGGTTGTCGGCACGGAGGTGCTCGAGAATAAAACGGGCAATACCATATAAAATAATCATGAGGAAAAATATCTGTCCTTTAAAACGATAATGACGAAGAATTAAATACGTCAGCAGCAAGCCGAGTAAAATGGCGTTAAGAAAAGAATATAACTGGGTAGGATGGATGGGAAACATGGGATAGGTTTTGCTTTCCAAGATGATTATCTGATCGGAAGTGAGATCGGAGGGAGATTTTGGAAGACGGTGGAAATCCTTCCTTTCTTCGGGGGTGAGCAGTTCGAGGGAGGCGATCCAATGGCCAGTATCATTACTGTAACCTTCGTAAAAGTCAGGGGGCAACTCAAGCAGAGGCCGGCCATCAGGGTGTCGTTGGCGGTCGGGCAGGAGCTGCTGGGCGTAGGGGATGCTGTATTGAGGTATGGGTGATTTTTGGCAACCTGAGTCGGGGGTGCGATGGTTGTGGACAAGGGGGGGGAACTTGATGGCCCAAGGTAGATCGGTGGGGGCACCGAAACAACAGCCATTCAAAAAACAACCGATACGTCCGAAAGATAAACCTATCATCAGGGCGGGGGCCAAAATGTCCAAAAATTTCAGAATGGAAAGCTTCTTCCGGTAAAAGTAGATGATCATCACCAAAGAAGCACCAATAAAACCGCCATAAAATTCCAGGCCGCCAGACCAGACGGCGATTATCTCGCGGGGGTATTGCCGGTAATATGATAAGTTATGCAAGACATAAAACAGGCGGGCGCCAATGACGCCGGCTAAGAGGGCATAGACGGCAAAATTGGTAATGTGTTCGGGATCTTCACCCAACCGGCGGCACAAATAGCGGGATAAAAACAAGGCGCAGACAAAACCAATAACCATCATTACACCATAAGCCGGTATGCTGAGATTTATAAAGGGGATGGTAAATAGTTCAGGGCGCATAAAATCAGTTATTAGTTGTGAGTGGTTAGTGGTTAGAAAATAATATTACGATACGATAAAATATACACGGATTTACCAAGCTAGATATTTCCATGTTTTCCCGTTGTTTTATTGTGATTATTTTTTATTAATCGGTTGGTTTTGGTCGTTCACGACAATAATTTTTGGTTTATGGGAAGGTACTTCGTCCGCCTCTATGGCAGCGAAGGCCATGATAATGACCTTATCACCGGTGGAGACCAAGTGAGCAGCAGCACCCATGACACAAATCGAGCCGCTGGCAGCGGGTGCGGGGACGGCGTAGGTCTCGTGGCGAGTGCCGTTGGTGACGTTGGCAACGAGGACCTTCTCATAATCTAAAATACCAGCAGCGTCCATGAGTTCCTTATCGATAGAAATACTGCCGGTGTAGTCCAAGTCGGTCTCGGTTACGGTGGCCCGGTGTATTTTGGATTTTAAGAGTTTTACGTGCATAGGATTTTGCATCTTAACAAACAATAAAGTTCAATTAACCGCCTAAAGCGGAACTAATCCCCAGTAAAACTGGGGGCTAAATGAAAGATTCTATTGCTTTTGGGCGGGTGGTTCCACAAGAATATTGTCGATGAGGCGGGCGGGGCCGATATGAACGGCCAGGGCGATGAGGGCAGGGCGGTCGATTTTGGCGAGTGGTTGCAGTAAATCGCTGTCAACAATAGAGATATAGTCGATACGGGTCTGGGGTTGGCCGAGAATTATGGATTGCATGGCATTGATAATAGTAGGGGAGTCGGTAGTACCAGAGGCGATTAATTCACGGGCACGGTCGAGGGCCTGAGAGAGGCAAAGGGCGTTTTGCTTCTGATCGGGGGTTAGATAGTCGTTGCGAGAGCTAAGGGCGAGGCCCTGAGGGTCACGGACGGTAGGGCAGGGGCGGATCTCGACAGAGAAATTCAGATCCCGGACCAGGCGGCGGATGACGGCGAGCTGCTGGGCGTCTTTCTGACCGAAATAGGCGATGTCGGGCTGGATGATGTTGAAGAGTTTGGCTACGACGGTGCAGACGCCGCGGAAATGGGTGGGGCGATTAGAACCACAGAGATTGTCGGTGAGTTTTTCGACGTTGACCCAAGAAAGGTTTTGTGAAGCGTACATCTGGTCGGTGGGGGGGGCGAAGATCATATCTACACCCAAGTCACGACAGGAGCAGGTGTCGGCTTCGAAGGTGCGAGGATATTTGGCTAAATCTTCGGTAGGGCCGAACTGGGTAGGATTAATAAATATACTGACCACGGAGAAATCACATTCCATGACACAACGACGAATAAGAGAAAAATGACCCTCATGCAGGGCGCCCATGGTGGGTACCAGGCCGATGGTCTTACCCGGGCGGCGGGCCTGCTTTATAAGGTCACGGGTGTGTAAAATTGTTTCAGCAATGATCATGGCGTTAAGGAATTTTAAATAATATAGGGATGATACCCATTTCCTGTAGTGATTCTATAAAGTGGATGAGAATATAAATCCATATGAACCACATTCCGTCAATAAAGCTGTGAAAATATTTTTCGGGATTCACTTTATAAAATTCCATTTCGTTAAGCAAGGACCATTTGGGAATAAAGCGGGGAGTTTTTTTCATGTAATCGAGGTAAGTATTGCCAAATCGAAAGAGCAGTTTTTTTTCCTCAGCCAGAATGGTCAGGGGATAATAGAAGAAATAAAAGAGAATAATAGCGGCCATAATGAGGAGATTTTCCGAGGCAAAACCGATACCGATGCAACCAATGAGGCTAAAAAAGTAGAGGGGATGCCGAACAATAGAATAGGGACCTTGTGTAACCAGGTGAGAGCTTTTGTATCCACTAATATACACCAAGGCCCACATTCGGCCCAGACAACAAATACTTATCAGAAATAGACCAATCACCTCAAAGCATAAATCAATAAGACTATGTTGATTCCAGGAATGGGCGGTAAAGATGATAAGGAAGATCAAGATAAGACTGAACAAACGGGAGATCATGACGCGGGAATGAGCGAAGGCGAAGAGTATCCTGGTTCCCTTGGTGTCTAATTGAATGTCGGAGTCGAGATGTTCCAGGGGCATGTCAGCCGAAACGGTAGAGTCCTTATCAAGGGCTGGCTCAGATGACAAGCGGCGCAGATGTTTTAGGCGGTTCGAGGAAAAGACCAGTGAGAAAAATATCAAAAAAACCAGAAGGATGGTACCGCCGAGCACGAAATAGTTTTGGGTGAGCAGAGGAAAAAGATAGGTTGCAATATTGCGTTCCATGAGTTCGAAGGTTTCGAGGTGTTTTCCCACGGAGATAACGGTTTCGGTGATTTTTCCGTCATGAACAGCCATGCGAGTCAGGTGAAAGAAATGGCCATGGGAACCGCGGAGGCGGGCGCCACCGCCACCGGTGACAATATAGGTAGTACCATCCTTTTCAGTTTTTACATATCCGTGATGATCGCCGGTAAATACATAGCGAATGTTATATTTTTGGGCTAGCTGCATGAATTTCTGCGAACCATGAAGGTTGCGGCTGAGGATCCAATCATTGAGTCCTACGGGTGGTTCGTGCATAAAGACAAAAATATCCCGGTAGCCAGAGGCCTTTTGGGAGAGGATCTGTTCGAAATATTGCAGATAGTGAAGGTCGGCGTCATAAGGCTCGGCGTTGTTGAGAAAAATAAAGAGATTTGGGCCGAGGGCAAAATTGAACTGATCCGGTCCCCAGGTATTTTTAAAGTCGTCAAGGGTAAAAGGACCATCAGGGCAAAGATCATGATTGCCGGGGACCAAAAGCAGCGGAAAGGGTATATGCTCCTCATCGATTTCGAGGGCGAAAAGTTTGTGACTGGATAGTTCCGGTTGGGAGACGAAATCTCCCAAAATAACTCCAAAGTCGGGATGATCTTCTTTGGCGATATCCATCAAGGCTTCAAATGTAGCCATACCGCCTTTAATATCACCCAGAGCGATAAAAGTGAAGTCGTCCGGATTTGTGTCGGTTTGTATCTTAGAGATAACGTTGTCGTGATTGCCCAAAAGCGGGGGAAAGGAGGCGGAATGGATCATCATGCCGACGATAACTATTGAGAAAATAGCGACAAGAACGCAACAGTCCACAATGATTACAGATCTATGGAAAAGCTGTTTCCAGAAAACCGATTTATTTATGTTAAACATTTAATCACTCTGTTACAAGTCAAGAAGTAGGTTTGCTACTTATGGCTCGGGATCGGGGTTGGGAGCGTGTTTGTCATTTAGTATTTTCGTTTTACGAAATTGTCGATAGCGATAGGCTAACGAACAGACATACATCATAATAAACATGGCCAGGAAATGCTCCATAATTTCATTGTGCTTGCCACGGAGAAACATGGCGTCAAACCATTCGGGGATGTCAGGGTCTTTAACGGGGGGATACTTTCCGTAAATTTTTTGGGGCAGGGAGACCAGGGCGACCAAGAGGCCGGAAGGTAAGCAGGCCATCGTGGGCCAAAACCATGGATGGGCCTGGCGGGCCGGGTCCCATTGTCTGCGTTTTTTGATAAGAAGCGGCGGACAGACAAATCCGGCAATGGCGGCGCCGGTGAGGAGCCCGCGGGGAAACTGGTCGAAGATGCCGTGAACATTGTGGATGTTGGTCTCTCCCTGATCGCTAACATTAGCTATCCAATCGGGGGTGGCCCAGTGGAAAAAGTGCTGGCCCCAACTGGCTTCCTCGCCCAGAAAATAAAGTGAGCCCAGAAACAACAGGAGGACCCAAATACCGAGCCAATGGTTAGGAAAATCCTTACGACGAATAAACATCCAGGCGGATAAAATGACGGGGGGAACCAGAAGCAGGAGGGTGGAATATTCGGCATAGGCAGATTCCGAAGCGGAGATCAGGCGCAAGTAGGCATCGGCGCCGAAGAAGGAGACAACGAGGCAAAATAAAAAGCTAGTTAAAGGCAGTCCGAGCCACAAGAGAGCAGGGATATCCTGCATATTATATTCCCGGCCAGAGACAAGTTGGTCAGTGCTGCTCATAAAATAAAAATCCTATCAAATCCCTAACTCAGGCACCAATTATACAACGGTTTTATTTGAGTGTCTAACTCATTTTTCGTTAAAAAGAGCCATTCTGCGCATGACAGTAAGGAGGCTGTTTTTATGGGTCTGGTTAAAAGTATCTTTATCAGAGAGGGGCTGATCGAGGTTGGTCGTAATAACTTCCTGACTAAAACCATATCCCTTCAAAGGGAAAACAGCCTTGTAATGGTCATCAACATAGGCAAGATTGTGCCAATCGGCCAAAATAGTGAATTCGCGCTTATGAGGGCCACATAGATTCCAACCGAGAGAATAATCTTCGGGGGGGTTGGTGACGCCGAGTAAAGACAACAGGGTGGCGGGGATGTCCAGGTGGCTGGTCATACGGTCAATAACACGGGGCGGTTGGCCGGGGATTGAAAGTATTAAAGGGGTGCGAATCTGCTGCTGGGTAAAGGCGGAATTGTGGCCCCAATGTCCGTTTTCCATAAATTCTTCACCATGATCACCGGTAATTATAACAATGGTAGAATCCAGAAGATTGTTATGCTCCAAATATTCGATTACGCGCTGAAGCTGGGAGTCGAGATGGTGACAGGCATTAATATAACGGTTTTTAATTAAGGAGATATCTTCCTGAAGATTCATAGAGGCATAATTGAAGTCTTCGAGGTAAGGCTTTCTGATAACGGACTCGGAGGGGAAATAATAACGTGCGTGGGGTGATTCAAAAAACATAAAAGTCATGAAAGGCCGAGAAGTATCCCGGGAGTCCAGAAACTTGAGTAAATCGGTGACGTTTTTGCGGTCCCGTTGCCAGCCATATCCGTTGTAAAATTCCTGTAACTGACTGCGAGGGAGCCGGGCAAAAACGGTCTTATCGAATTCAGGATAGGTGAATTTGGCACTGGTAAACATTTTCATCTGATAGTTGTCTTCCAGCAACAGATCGATGAGTAGGGGGCCTCTTTGTTCGGAGAGAAACTGGAACCAATAGTTTCCGTAAAGGCCGTAAAACATGGAAAAGATGCCCATGCGAGTACCATTGCCGCCACTGTAATGATTGCGAAACATAAGGGATTTTTGGGCGAAGTTCCAGGAGGCAGGGGTAATATTTGGATCGAGCATATCGGCCCGGAAAGATTCAGCCACCAGCCAAACAATATTATAGGGTTGATGGTGGGCTGAGCGGGTGAGAGGCTGGAGGGGGTAGGCTAGTTCAGATGAGTCATTAAATTTTATTTTAAGGGATTTGTCCCTGACAGGCTGAAAGCCCAGTTTTTGGGCCAAAGAATTAAAGGTAACGGGCAGATAGAGGGGAAAGGCGCGGGAGGCAGATAACACGGGGGTGTAACCCCTGAAATTGCATACTCCATAAGTAATGCCCTGAAAGATGGTAAAATTAATAATCAGGACCACAAGCGCGATTCTGACGGGCCGGGTTATGATTGAACTTACGGCGCGGCGGATAAATTTGAGATTAATCACCATAGACAAAATAAGCGTTTGCACCGTAATAAAACCCAAGATGAGAGCGGCATATGTGAGCATGGTAGATTTGCCGCCGCCCAGACATTCCAGACCGCCGGGAGTAAAAACCAGGTTCCAGACAAAACCGTTAAAATGATAGCCATAGATTTGTAAAATGGTCTTGTCGGCGCAGATGAGAATCTGGATCAGGGAAAAGCCCACAACAGCCAAGATGTAAACAAACCAGGCGCCCCGGATATGTATCCTCTTTAAGAAACGTTCCATAAACTTCAAGTACAAAATTTTATTCAATATCAAGACAAGTAACACAATGGGGAGCATATAAAAGAGGGAATAGATAAGATAAACCGACAAAGCAAAAAGAGGAGTCAAAATGCCGCTGAAATCAACATGCAGGAAGAAACTGCAGGAATTCATTAGAACAACCAGATAGGTCCAGAAAAAATATTGCCATAAAATACGATGTCGCGATCGAACAGTTTTCATAATATATCATCCTGGGAAAACGTTTCGCGTTTTCAAACAACCAATTGGCGTGATATTTCAGGCATGCAAGGTTCTTAAATTACTATATTTACACTATTGCAGTATTATAATGCTCATTCAAGCAATAAATCAAATTATTGTAAAAAAAAGGCAAAATACGAATCAACCGTAATGAGAGCCGGGGTAAAGGATATTCAGGGCGAGGGTGAAAAGGGGAGAGAAGATATGATCAAAAAGAAACCAGGCGGTCAATAAGCCGACTACAGACATATAGGGCTGGGAAAGAAAATGCTGGTACTGCCGATTCATATCCGGATTGAGGAATAAGGGCAGGATGCCAGAGCCATCCAAAGGGGGTAAAGGGATAAGATTAAAGGTAAACAGGACCAGGTTGAGACTGAAAAGAATGCTGACCATGGTAGCGAGGCCATGGAAGAAGCCGGGAGAGGTAGCGGAGGTTACATGGTCAAAGTTGATTGATTCGGGGGCGTAGAAAAAACCCAAGCGAATGCCGAGGTGTATGAGCAGGGCGGCAACCAGCATTAAAAAGAGATTGGCGGCGGGGCCGGCGAGGGACATGAGGGCGGCACGCTTTGGGTAACGATCGGCCCAAACAGGATCGTAAGGGGCGCTGGCCCAGCCGAGCATCCAACCAGCAAAGAAATAGGAAAGCCAGGGTATGACAATAGCGCCATAGGGTTCGCGGCGGAGGTGAGGGACGGGACTGAGAGAGACCTGGCCGGCATAGTAGGCGGTGCGGTCGCCAAGTTTGAGAGCGATAAAGGCGTGGGCGGCCTCGTGCAGGGTGAGGGACAGTAAAAAAATGATGTACCAGGCTATACCGTAGGCGAATGTTTCCATTATTCAACTATCATTCAAGGACAAAGGTTGAGAAGAATTTGATTCCATATGGATTAGCTGCCGGGCGATGGACTGGGCAGTTTCGGGAGAGCGGAGGTCGAGGGAGCGGCAGTCGAGACGGAGCAGGTGACAAATGGACCAGTCCTGAAAGAGAGAATCATAGGCGCCGGAGAGGCGGCTGAGCCAATCCGGGGTGATGGTCTGTTCGAATTCGCGGCCGCGGCTGAGGATGCGGGAATGACAGGTTTCGATGCTGTTGGTTAGATAGATTACCGCGGAAGGAGTAGTGAGGTGGGGGGCGATGAGGCTTTCCACTTCGTCATAGATGCAAAACTGATGGTCCGAAAGGAACATTTGGGCATAAATACGGTTTTTGGCGAAGATGTAGTCGCAGATATAGGTCTGAGCAGGACCGATATTAGCGGGGTCGAGCTGGCGGGCACGGCTTAACAGGAAAAACAGCTCCGAGGGCAGGGCGGCGGCGGAGTCGCCGGAGAGCTGACGGGGCAGAAAAGGATTTTTATCGTACTCCTCAAGGATGAGATGGGCAGAAAATAGTTGGGCAAGCTGCTGAGCAAGGGTGGTCTTGCCGACGCCAATCAGGCCGGCAATAGCAATGAGAGAAGGTTGGGACATATAATATAACTCCAGACGAAGAATATGTTAACATATTTTTGCCAAGAAGTAAAAGTATGATATATATAACATACAAAATCCTAAGCACTAAATTCGAAATTCTAAACAAATTCAAATTTACAAAATATAAATGTTCAAAACAAGAAAATGATTCAAGAAGGCAAAGCCGGTATATCCAGGGTTGTTAGGGGAGAGGGAGTTCGGTGAGAAGGGTGCGGATGGGAAGGCCCAAGGTGGGGTGGATGAGGTCGGGGGCGATTTGAGCGAGGGGTTCCAGGACGAAACGGCGGCGGTGCAGGAGAGGATGGGGGATTTGCAGGTGGGGCAGGTCGATTATTTCCGAAGCGAACAAAAGCAAGTCCAGGTCGATAGGGCGGGGGGCCCAATGGGCGCGTGTTTCGAGGGGTTCACGGCCGAGGCGGGTCTCAACAGACTGTAAAAACAGGAGAAGCTGCTCGGCAGAGAAGGTGGTGGATATTTGGGCGGCAGCATTGAGAAAGTTGTTTTGTCCGGGTGGGCCGCCAACGGGTGTGGTTTCAATTAAGGTTGATACTTTGGTGACAGTAATGTGGGAAGATTCATTCAGGAGATCGAGGGCGCTGGTGATAAGAGAGCTGCGGTCGCCAAGATTGCTGCCGAGACCGAGATAGGCAGTATAAGAGTGGTGAGTACTTAGTGGTGAGTGGTGAGAATTTTTCATAAATGAGGTTCCAAAAGATTAATAAGCTGCTGCGAGGTGATTTGTGAAACAAAAACCTGCTTATGAGGATCCTGGGAGCCGGAGTGGATGGATATGGAAGATTTGGGACGCTGGAGCAACTGGGCCAAAAATTCGATGAGTTTCTTGTTGGCTTTACCCTTTTCGGGGGGAGCGGAGATGTTGACCTTGAGTGAGCCGGCCAAGAGGCCGGCGATGCGAGTGCGAGAACTGCCCGGAACAACCTTGACCGGTAAGAGCACACCGTCATTAAGTATTTTAATATCAATATCCATTTTGAAAGGGCTTTATCTGGTAATGGGTATAATAATTGTAATTATAATAGCGAGGCTGAGAAGTCAAGAAAAAATACTGGCGGAAATATTTGTAAGTAATTGATATCAAAGCCCTTAAGGGGAACCAGGCCACTTAGTATCAAGATAATAAAAATATTATCCCTTGCAATATGAAAAAGAGTGTTTCATAATGCGTTTTTAAAGAAAAATAAACGTGTTATATAGGTAGAAAGCCGATACCGGCCATGCTTGAAACTTCTGAGAAATGTATACTGCTTGAGTAGGGGAACCTAAATGGGTCCAATTTTGAGTTCTTTGGTTGAATTGCAAGTAATCGAAAATAAAGTACGCAAAACGAACAAGGAACTCAAAGCAGCAATACAGCGAGTACGGAAACAAGAAGCCAAGATAGAACGACTTAAGGGGGCTCTCAAGGGTAAACAGGAAGAAATCAAGCTTACGCGGATGCAATACGATAAGCTGGAGCTTGATCTGAAATCGCGCGAAGAGCGGATCACCAATATGCGGGTGGCTCTGAATTCGGCCAAGACGAATAAAGAATACAGCGCAGTTCTTACCAAGATCAATACCGATAAGGCGGATAATTCCAAGCTGGAAGACCAAATTCTGGGTCTGATTACGCAAATCGATAACGATAAAGAAGCCTGCAAAGAAATCGAAGGGGAACTCGCCCAAGAAATCGAACAGCTAGAGGTAATCCGAAAAGAAGTCGCCCAAAGACAAGAGCAAATCGAGTCGAAACTGGAACTGGAAAATAAAGAGCGGCAGGAAGCATATACCAAGGTGCCGGAAAAACACGGCGTCCTGTTCGATCGTCTGGCAGAGCGTTATGACGGGGAGGTGCTGGCGGTGGTGGAACAACGCAACGGGGCGCGAGGGGATTATAGCTGCGGGGGCTGCTATATGAAGGTGCCTTTGGAAGTGGCCGACGGGCTAATCACTCGTGACGATGTGATAAGCTGCCCAAATTGCGGGCGGCTGCTGGTTCTGGATAACAACCCCAAACAAGCACCTTCGCACTAGGGCGGGTATTATGCAATTGACGATACGGACGGACGGTGGGTCGCGAGGCAATCCGGGACCGGCGGCAGCGGGAATAATCATCAGCAACGCGAAAGGGGAAATATTATGCGCTGAAGGTTTCTTTCTGGGGGAAGCCACCAATAATGTGGCGGAATATGAGGGGATTGTGCGGGGGCTGGCGGCGGCGAAGAAGCTGGGGGGGAGCGAAATAAAACTCTTCAGCGATAGTGAATTGCTGGTCAAACAAATCAACGGGCAATATCGGGTTAAATCGGAACAGCTTAAGCCTTATTACCAGCAAGTAATGGAACACATACGCAAATTCAAAAAGGTGACGGTGCGGCATGTGAGGCGATCTGAAAATGCCAAGGCTGACGAGTTGGTGAACCTGGCCCTGGATAGAAAAGCGGATTATGACGGGGGCCCGTCAAAGAGTAAAAAAGAAGGACAAGGGGGCAAAGAGAAAACTCAGAAGAAAAAGCAAGATAAAGTTTTGCTGGGCAAGGCGGATCTATTAAAAAAAGCGCGATCCGGACCAAAGGGAGTATCTAAAGAAACATTATCCGAAAAAGATGGATTTGTCTGGGAAATTATCCGGCTGGATGCGGGTGAGGAAATCCAAACAGAGGGTGATTGGGGAGAGGTTACGGTAACAGTTCTGGCGGGGAGGGGGACTATCGAAGCAGCAGGAAACAAAGAGTCGCTATATGAGGGTTTGTGGCTGCAATTGGGTTCGGTCCAGGAGATTCATTTTTCGGCACATGCCAGCGAGCCGCTGATTTTACTCATAACAGGAAGCCGCTAATTTCCGGAGTCGGCCATGAATATTTTGAGCAAGTTCAATTTCTGGGAGGGTGTATTCTGGATACTCATAGCAATCTGGTTTTTTATCGACGTGTTCAGATC
>Ga0272442_10001051_pt1 | contig 42679 bp, 35 predicted proteins | sample SSMForm2O_FD_200262 | JGI IMG/M metagenome (GOLD analysis project Ga0272442, IMG submission 200262) | Marine sediment archaeal communities from Little Sippewissett salt marsh, Falmouth, MA, United States - SSM-Form-2O | ecosystem: Environmental > Aquatic > Marine > Wetlands > Sediment ...
TTTTCATTTCGTTAATCTTATTTTTTAAGTCATGGTACGCGTTTCAGGGCGACTCTACTTTTCAGGGCCTTTGCCGTATCGTTTCCCGCACCCCCGATTAAACTAACCAGCCCCGGTTCTAATTCAGACAACTTTGCAACCCTGAAACCCAATAACAGAAGCGCCTGCGCCATCGACATAGTCATGTGACAATTTTTTGTACAAAAGTGGCATACCACAAACATGCTCCAAAACGAAGTTTTTTTTGCGTTGTAAGTTGTTGGCTCCTTTGGGGTTATGAAGAATTGAGTTTTCGGCATACAAAAATATCATATCTGGGTGGGCGTTTTAGGCCCCTTTTCCACTAAAGATGGAGGGCAACCACTTACTTTTCAGACATCATTCTATACATCTGCTCGTTGTGAAACTCTTGTAAATTAAGGTTTTAAGGAGGACGACGCCATGAAAGGTATAATTAAGAAGCCTTTCGTTTCGTTCGCTTGCTTGCCTCCGGCAAGTCACAAAGCGCAAGACGAAACCCCGGCATCTGACGATTTGGTAACAAATCGTCAGGTTGATAAGATTGCCGCGTCGTCGTTCGCTACGTTCTCTCCTCCTCGCAATGACGAGGCGGGGAAGCGATCCACGGAAGAAAGTCATCCCTGGCGTGAACGCCGGGGCTTTGGAAGAGAAATGGGGGAAACTATGGAACGTGAAGGATTATTCACAAATAAAGTTGCTTCGGGTACTTCAAAAATGAGTGAAACAACCTCCCCCATTTCTGTAAAATTATGTCGTAAGTCGTTGGCACATAAGGGAAATCAATTACAGATGGTCAACAGTAATCGGACTAAGCTTGATTATAGCAATAATGGCGAATATAATGACGGGCTACTGCAACGTGGATAGAAAGGAACGAGCATGCTGACTGAGATGATGGTCGTAGGCGAAATACAGGCGAACTGCTATCTCGTGGGCGACGGCAAGAGCAAGGAAATCGCGGTAATCGACCCGGGCGGGGACGGGCCGGACATAATCGCGCGAATCGAGGAAAAGGGCTTCAAGCCGGTCTATATAATAAATACTCACGGGCATATCGACCATATGTGGGCGAACGCGGACGTGAAGGCGGCCTACCCGGACGCAGAGCTGCTGATTCACTCGGATGACGCGGAAATGCTCGTCAACCCGTCGTCGAACCTGTCGTTCATGATGGGACGCGAAATCACCTCGCCTGCCGCCGACCGGACGCTGACGGAAGGCGAACACCTCAAGGTGGGAGAACTGGACATGGAGGTGCGACATATACCGGGGCATTCGAAGGGCGGGATTGCTCTGATAATGAAGGACCCGGACGACGGAAAGACGGTGGTATTCAGCGGCGATGCACTATTCGCATACTCGATAGGCAGGACGGACTTCCCCGGCGGGAGCTACGACAAGCTGATTTCGGGTATCAAGGAAAAGCTTCTGAGCCTGCCGGACGATGCGGTGGTTTATCCGGGCCACGGCCCGGCGACGACAATCGGGACGGAGAGGTCGCACAACCCGTTTTTGCAGGATTAGTCGTCCTCGAGTTCGAGAAGTTCGCGGACTTTGCAGATCTTTGGCAATTTGCGTTTGAATTCGGAATGCTCCATGAGGTCGGTCAGGTGGCCGACGAGTTTGGGGTCGAACTGCTCGGCGACTTCGCCGGGCGGGACTTTCTTCTCGACGAGCTGGACCAGTATCCGATCGGCCTCGGCGTAGGTGATGCCGAGTTCTTGCTCGTCGGTCTGGCCTGCCCAGAGGTCGGCGCTGGGCTGCTTTCTGATAATCGGCTCGGGGATACCGAGGAACTCGGCAAGCTGCCAGATTTCGGCCTTGTAGAGGTCGCCTATGGGGTTGAGCGAATAGCCGCCGTCGCCGAATATGGTGAAGTAGCCGAGGAGGTATTCGGTCTTGTTGCCTGTGCCGGCGACGAGTGCCTTGAGCTGCTTGGCGAAGTCGAAGAGGATTGCCATGCGCTCGCGGGCCATTTTGTTGCCCATACGCACCTTGTCTGCGCCGGGGAGCGCGCCGAAGTAGGCATCGACCATGGGGGTGATTTCGACCGTTTCGGACTTGATACCGAGACTTTTAACAAGAAGCTTGCAGTGTTCGAGCGACTCTGGCGAAGAGGACTTGTAAGGCATGAGAATTCCCGTGACCCTTTCGGGCCCGAGAGAGCGCGCGCAGAGGCTGGCGACGACCGCCGAATCGACCCCGCCCGAAACGCCCAGCACGACGCCGCGGGCTTCCGCCTCGTCAATCTCGTGTCCTATGAAGCTCTCGCATATTCTGGCGACCTTGGCAGACTCTATTTTCATGAGCGAACCTCCACGACAATGGCGACATATATTAGCATCCGTATCGAGCTCATGCAACATTGCCGTGCAACAAACATGCCTCAAATTATGCCCGGCGAACGAGAATTACGGCGAGCCTTCGAATATATAACTTGCGAAAAGGATTGAATCGAAAGTATAATTCCAATTCGGATAAGACGAAAACGAATCGGGAGAACGGACGGGTGTCAGCGAAAAAAGGCAATACTGAAAAAGGCGACTCAGGCGGAGAAAAAGCTTCCGTCATCGAAGTAGAACGGTTGGAAAGCCCGGACAACGCGGCGGTCCTCAAACTCGGCGGCTATCTCCAGCAAAAGGAGTCCAAGGAGCTTGTAAAGCATATCGACGCCCTTTCCGTCGAGGGTGTCAGCAGCGTGATACTCGACATGTCGAACGTGAAATACATCAACTCCTCTGCCATGGGCGCGTTCACCAACTGCGCCACGCTTCTGAAAGCCAAAGGCGGCAAACTCGTCCTTCTCAGCATGGTATCGAATATCAGGCTCGTATTCGCGACCCTCGGCCTGCTCGGGCTTTTTGAAATCGCGAAAACAAGGGAAGATGCGATAAAACTCGTCTCCTGAAATCGCCGGCGCAAAATTGCATTTTCCATTTGACACTACATATCGTCTGATAGTAAAATTTTATCAAGGGAATAAGGACATAATAAGTGTCAAAGGAGTACGAATCATGGTCGCCGATGAGCGAAGGCAATACAAGAGAATAGACAGAAGAGTCCAGGTCTCTCTGACCCAATACGACGAAATGCTTGGCAAAGACATTATCCACCAGTCCGAAAGCCTGAACATCAGCGCGGGCGGGCTTCTCATCACCGCGAACGCGCCTTTCGAAATCTCCAGCTTCGTACATGCCAAGTTCGACATCGGCAACGGCGGCAAGCAGAAGGACATACTGGCGAAGGTGGTACGAGTCGACGAAATCGAGCCGTTCGTTCGCTACGACATCGGGCTGCAGTTCGTCGAGAACCTCCCGCACGACGACCCGTCGCTCGCCGAATAGTCTGGCTTAAAACTATACACCACCTCGTTTGCATAGGCTTGAAACTGTACACGCTGCAAATTTTCTCATGCCGGGCTCTTTTATTTTTGCGACTTAACTGTTGATACGGCAAGGGATTATCGTATTACTTATTTTATCTGCCGCTTTCGGGCACATGTTTTGCTATATAGTCCTGAATAAACAAACCTGGTCGGAGGAATGGAATTGAGCAAGCATACTATCATCGCGTTCGCAGTTCTATCAGCACTTTTCTTCGTTTCTATAAAAAACGTCTTGGCGGACGGCTCCGCCGATGCGAAAGAAGACGGAAAGACCGAAGAGAAGCAGGACAAAAAGCCCGAGAAACTGCTTAACCTCACGCTCGACGAGCTTGTGGTAGTGGGCACGAGGGACGAGCAGAAGCTCGAATCGCTTTCAGGCACTGCCAGCGTTATACCTGCACGCGACGTCGAGGCCGCGTATGCGGTCAGCGCGGAAGAGCTTATCGACACCGTGCCGGGAGTCTCAGTCCAGGGAAGCGGCCAGTACGGCGACAAGATTATCCTCAGCATGCGCGGACTGCAGGGGCTCTACGGAGCGCAGCGCGTGCTCGTGCTCGTTGACGGGCGCCCGGCAAACGAAGAGTATCTTGGCGATTTCGATTTCCGAATGGTCCCGGTAGAGGCGATAGAGAGGGTCGAAATAAGCAAGGGCCCCGCAAGCGCGCTTTACGGCGGCCTCGCAATCGGCGGAGTAATAAACATCGTCACGAAAGACCCTCTGAAGGAGAAGAAAGGGACGTTTACCGCCTCGCTCGGAAGCCACAATACGAGGAACTATACCGCGACGTTTTCCAGCGGAGGGAAGTCGCTTGCCGCACTCGTCACCGGCGGCGGGTTCGCCACGGACGGCTATCTGAAGAACTCGGACCTCACCAACCGCGACTGGGAAAGCGGGCGCTTCTTCTCGAAAATCGTCAAAAAGCTCGCAAACGGCTCCGAAATGGCCTTCTCGGCCGGCACTACCTACGGCACGAGCCACGAGGAGGATTTCAAGCTCAACCAGGTCAAGGAGTTCCAGTACCTTCGACTGAAAAAATCTTTCAGCGACAGGCAGAAGCTGATTGTAAGGATATTCCGAAACGGCAACTACAACGAGTACGCCTGGAAATTCGGAATGGATGCAAGGTATCATCAATATACGGCCGGCGCCCAGGCGCAGTTCGAACATAAGTTCGCCGAAAAGAATACCCTTACCGCGGGCGTGGAAGGAAAGACCCAGAAAGCCAACGTAGGCGAGCTGACCGGCCATATCGAGGAACAGATAACGGAATCCGCCGTTTACGCCCAGGAAAAGCTCGGTGCGGGCAAGTTCGAATTCACAATTGGGGCTCGCATCGACAACAACGACGAGTTCGGGTCGCAGGTCTCTCCCCGGGCCGGAATAACCTTCAAACCCGCCGACGGCACGGTACTGAGGATGGCGGGCGGAAAGGCGTACCGCCCGCCTACGATTTCGGACCTCTACCTCCCCCCGACGACTTTCATGGGAATGATTTTCAAGGGCAATCCCGACCTCGAGCCGGAAACGCTCTGGTCCGGCGAACTTGGCGTGAGGAAAAAATTGAAGGTCGCGGGAAAGCAGGTCTCGGTGGATGCAGCAGTTTTCCGCAGCCGCGGCGAAGATTTCTGGGATTATATGGTGGTCAACTTCGTCCCGCTCACGCTTCAGCCTCTCAACGTCAACGTGGTGGAGATTTCCGGCAGCGAGCTCGAGATTGCAATTCTCATGTCGCGCGCAGTCAAGCTGACCCTCGGCTACACCTACACCAATGCGCGATACGCGAAATACGAGCCCGACCCGACGATAGAGCATAATCACGTCGAAGAGATACCCCAGCACTGGGGAAGCGCAAATCTCGCGTACCGAAGCAAGGAAGGCCATACTGCGGGAATCGAACTCAAGGCGGTCGGCGACAGATTCGCGGACGCCGCGAATACCAAGGCGACCAAGCTGCACGGCTACTGGACAATCGCAGTGGTGGGCAAGGCGAAAATCTCCGAGAGCACTTACTGGTTCGGCCGGGTGGACAATCTGACGGACGAGAAGTACCGCTCCGGCATGGGCCAGATACAACCGGGCAGGACGTTTTCAATCGGCTTCGGACTGGATTTATAAGCGCATTTGCTTGACGGTTGCCCTTCCCCGTTGTATTGTTAGTTCGAGGGAGCGGGGTCGGAAAGCAGGCTATGGCGAATTTTCTCAAAAGCAGGACTGCATACAAAATATTCACTCCGGTGAGACTGTTATATCGTTTTCTTGTTAATCCATGGTTATGGGTGCTTCTCGCGTTTCTACTCACCGGGACTGGATTGGTAACGCTTTTCTGGTACAACTCTTCGAGAGGCTGGCCGGAACGACAGGCGAAATCAGAATTCATCGGTGCAGTATTAACTCTTTTTATCGCATTCAACTTGAAATTTATTACCCCTTTCACGCGAAAACACTGGCGGAAAATCTGGCGCCCGCTTTTAGCCATTATTCTACTTCTTGTCCTCGCTTATATTTCAATGAGAATATACGCAGATCAGGTGAACGAGAAGCTTGCAATTGAACTAAAAAATGAGTATGAAACATGGCTTGAAAACCTGCCAACTGTTCCTGAAGAAGAAAACAGGATGCCCGACCTAATCAAAGCTCTTGAACCTTTGAATGAAATATACGAATCTGAAATATATTCATTAGATTCTGAAGTTAATAATCCAACTAATATGCCGATTCTTAAAGGAGCATTTGAGAAAAACGATTCACAATTCCAACAAGTCGAAGAAGCCTTGAGATACAAATATTTTCAATATAAGAAAGATTATCTCCATATCAGTTGGAATCATTTACGTCCATTTTATTTATTCTCCGAATCCTCTAATTGTTTCAAACTCAGAGCAAAAGTTGCCTTTAAGGAATCGAGAATTTGCGATGCTATTAAAGACTGTATAATATGTCTGAAAATAGGAAACTCGCTTAATCGAGAACCGGATTACAGTTTTCAGCAACGTAAAATCGGTTTTTTATTTTCCGGAACTAGTGTGCTTTTAGAAATACTGTCTGAAAAACCGCAATGTAATCAAAAAGAATTGGAAAACTTACTTTCATTCTTGAATGAAATCCACAACAAAAATGATAACTTCTCAAATCTCCTGGAATATGAATACTATTCGACGATATTCGCGTTTAGAAAACTTATAATAGGTGAGCATGTTCATTATCCAATGTTTCTATTTCCCGAAGCAGGATTCAGGAAAATTATAGCAATTATTTTAAAAGTGTATGATTTTTCTGATGACGTTTCGAAAATAAAAAATATCTACAACGAAGCAGGCAAATACACTCCACATAAATACTATGAGCTTTCCCAAAGTACAAAAACAGAATGGAAAAATAGTTTTTATTACGGCTATCAGTATTATTTCACCTATTTTGCAGCCTATGAAGCAAGCATAAGAGCTGCAATTGTTATGACCGGTATCTGGCTTTTCGAGAAGGAGAACGGGCGGCTGCCGGAAAGCCTGTCAGAACTCGAAAGTACGGTTAAAAAGGAAATGCTTATCGACCCGTTCTCAGGAAAAGAGTTTATATACAAAGTCCTGAAAGGCGATTTCACGCTCTATAGCGTCGGTGCCAACGGGAAAGATGACAACTGCTTTGAGAGCCTGCCGATCTATAAAACAAACCTCGGCTCTTACGAGTACGACGAGATAAACGACATCGTATTTCACACCTGCGGAGACAAGTAGACACCTTATACGGAAGGCCTGTTCATTCTTTCGAGTCTGCGTGTCAGGCGTTCGAGGAAAAGTCCAGCCTCCTCCTTGTTGGGCGAGTCCGGCCTGTACTCGAACAAGACGGAGTGCGAGTATCGGTCGTGGAACATGTAGCGCGGGAAACTCGTGAGAATGCCTGCGACCGAGATGACCGCGACCGCGATTGCGCCGCCCGCTATCGCCGCGCCGTGCGAGACGATTCCGAGCGCGGACGCGGAAAGAAGTACCAGGAGCGCGAGAATCCCGATAAGCGTGACGGGCGATATTTTCGCCTTCGAGCTTGTGAAGTCCGGGCTTACGACCGAAAGGGGATAGCTTTTTCGGATTCTGAAGCCGAGGAAAACGGAAGTGATTCCCATCGAGTCGGTGAATAGCGAAAAGCGCTTTTTCAGGAGTCCGAACCGCTGCGTGACGCTCGCAATGAAGCGGCCCGCGGGCAGCAGCCTTTCCTCTTCCGCAATACGGTAAAGCTTCGGGCGCATTTTTCCCGGCGCCTTGCAGAGGCCGGGGTCGAGCGCGAGCGCTTCGAGGAAGCATCTTCTGGCCATGTCACGGTAGAGGGAGTTTCTCAGCACGAGCCCCCTGCCCTTCTGCAGGTACGCGCTGCCGAGGCTATAGTAAAGCTCCGGGCTTTTCGAGCCGAGGCTCGCCGCCTTCTGGTACTGATAGATTGCGGTATCGAGATGCCCCCGGCCGTGCTCGAGCCTTCCGAGCAGTTCATACCCTCGCGGGTCCTCCGGCACGATTCTGATGCACTTGCGGTAGATAAAGGCGGCCTCTTCGAGCGCATCGCTCGCCACGTAGGAATCGCCGAGACTGTAAAGCGTCTCGACGCTTCGCGGGTCGGTCTTCACGGCCTTTCTCAGGAAAAATATCTCCTTTTCGCCGTCGCCCATCGCGCCGTATGTCAGGGCCAGCCCGCGGTATGCGGACGCGCTCTCCTCGTTGTTGCGCACGATTTCCTCGAAAAGGTTCAGCGCCTCGGAGAGCCTGCCGAGCCCCCGGTAAGCCGAGGCGAGGTACTCCCTCGCGCCTTCGTTTTCAGGCTCGAGCCTCAGGAGGTGCTCGAAGTATCTCGCGGCGATGTTGAGCTTTCCCGCCCTGAAGTAGGCGAGCCCGATTTTTTCGAGGAGGTCGGGATTGTCCCTGGAAAGCGAGATGACCGACTCGAACTGCGCGAGCGCGCGGGCCGGCTCGTTACGCCGCTCGTATATCTCTCCGAGCTCGAGGTGCGCTTCGATGAAGTCGGGTGCGATTTCGAGGGTGCGCCGAAGCTCGTAAATAGCGTCGTCCCAGCGTTCGAGGTTGCGATAGGAGATGGCGCTTCTGAAGTGCCCGTCCCCGTTCTGAGGGTCGAGCGCGAGGACTTTTTCGTATTTCAGAAGGGCGATGTCATCCTCGCCCATCGCCTGGTATACGTTCCCCGTGACGAGGTGGCCGTGGACGTAGCTGTCCCTGACCCTGGTGGATTTCCTGGCATATTCGAGGGCGTCCTCGTATCGCCGCTTCGCGATGCAAACGCTGGAAAGCCCGGCGTATGCCGCGGCGCTGTCGCCGCCAAGTTCGATTACGCGCTCGAAGTGGTTCTGCGACTCCTGTAGGAAGTTTTTGTCCCTGTATGCGAGCCCGAGATAGAAATGCGCGGCCGCGCTGGTGGGGTCGTACGCGAGCACCTTGGTCAGCTCGAGGATGGCCTCGTCGTTCGAACCGATTTCCTGATACATGACGCCGAGCGTCAAGTGGTCTCTCGCCTTGTTTTCGTCTTCGTTCAAATCTTTTTCCCGTCGGGCCGCCAGTTCCAGCCCTTAATCAAGTCTAACCTGCCGTACGCGGTCAAGTCAAGCGCAAGCGGGGTCACGGAAACATATCCGGACGCGACCGCCCTACTATCTATGACGGTTTTGCCGTCCTCTAATTCACAAAGATTTTCCGAACAATTCGAATTCATTGCAAGGGCGGTCTCTTCCTCGGAGGTGGAAAGTCGAGTAACAAGCGTGCCGCGCAAGCCGTTTTCCGGCAAGTCGGGCACGTTGAGGTTGAGAACCATCTCTTCGCCCGCATCGAGCATTAAGCCCGCCATCTCCGCCCCGAGCATTGCGGCGGTTTCGAGGTTACGGGGATTTCTCGTTGCAATGGAAACGGCCAGCCCCATCCGCCCGATGAAGGCCGCCTCGAGCGCCGCGGCGACTGTGCCGGAGTAATGGACGTTGAGCCCGACGTTCGCGCCGGAGTTGATTCCCGAAACTACGAGGTCGAAGGGGTCGTTAAAAGCATCGACGGCGAGTCTCACGCAATCCACGGGAGTGCCGTCAATCACGAAGCCCGGAGTACCTGCGCCGGGGTCGAGTTCGCGATAGCCGACCGGCCGGCCGAGGGTGAGAGAGTGCGAGGCGCCGCTTCGCTCCTCGACGGGCGCGAAGATTACCACGTCCGCCATATCCCGAAGCGCGACCGCGAGCGCGTGAATGCCGGGAGAATCAATCCCATCGTCGTTAGTCAGGAGAATTCTCATACAATCCTCAAAGCGCCGTCACCAGCAAAGTAGCAGTAGCAAGATATATAGTGAGACAAGTAATGTCGTTGAGCGTGGTTATGAACGGGCCCGCAGCGAGCGCCGGGTCAATGCCGAGCTTTTCACAAAAAAGAGGTACCGCGGTTCCCGTAAGTGCGGCCACCGTGATACCGCAGAACATGGCAATGCCGACGGCCACGCCAAGTTCGTGGCCCTGGCCCGTTATAACGGCAAACGAAGCTACCGCAAGGCCGCAGATTACCCCGATAATGCAGCCGACCAGCAACTCCCGTGATATCACGCTGAGTATTTTCGAGACGCTGACCTCGCCCGTGGCGAGCCCCCGGACGACGACGGTCGAGGACTGCAGCCCCACGTTGCCGCCCATTCCGTTTATAACGGGTATGAAAAAGGTAATCGAGACGACCGCCTGCAGGGTATGCCCGAAACTGAGCATAATCTGGCTCGAAACGATGCCGCCTACGAGAGTAATAAGAAGCCACGGAAGCCGCAGAATCACCCGCTTCGGAGCGGACTCTCTCGTGGGCTTGTGCGAGGCGGTACCGGCCAACCTGTAAATATCCTCGGAAGCTTCCATCTCCATAATGTCGATCACGTCATCGTAGGTCACGATGCCGCGAAGGATATTGTTGCCGTCCACGACTGGAATCGCCGCGTAATCGTACTTGTCGAGAATACGGGCGACTTCCTCCTGGTCGGTATCTGTCCTGACCGACACGATTTCGTCGGAAACGAGTGAACTCAGTTTCGTATCCGGCCGAGCGAGCAGAATTTCGCGCAACGAGAGGACGCCCACGAGTTCCTGCGCATCGCCGACGAGATAGAGATAATTTATAACCTCGGCATCCGGCGTATTGCGGATTGAGTCAATAGCTTCCATAACGGAGCTTTCCGGCGAAGAAGCTACGTATCCTTTTGTCATAATACCGCCGGCGGTATCAGGCTCGTATTCCACCAACTCGCGGAGGTCGATGGCCTGCTCTTCCTCGACTTCCCTAAGAAGCTTCTCCGACTCTTCGGGATGCATCAGGTTGAGCAGGTCGGCTGCCTCGTCCGAGGGCATGTTTTTAACGAGTGTTTGGAGCTTTCGCCTTTCGAGTTCTCCGACAAGCTCCTGCTTCGCATCCTCGTCGAGTTCGTCAAGGACTTCGACCGCAACCTCGTTGTCGAGGAGGTGAAAAACGCGCTTCCTGTCGTCTATATCGAGCTCTTCAAGAACGTCGGCGACATCGGTGGGATGGAGTTCGTCGAGCGCACCGGCGACTTCAACGTCGTTCGCTTCGTGCACTTCCTCGGCGATTTCCTCGGGGCTTTGCTGCCTCGCCTCATCCATCCAAGACTCCGTCAAACCGGTCGCAAACTCGTTTTAAACCAGTTTCTTCAATATTCTCACGAAGTTGTCGATATCCATGCGGTTATTGTAAAAATGCAGCGAAACGCGCAACCCGCCTCTTCTTGCGGAGACCCGCACTTTTCGTGAAAACAGCATCGCGGCTACCTCTTCCGGCTTGCGGATTTTAAGGAGAAGAATTCCGGACCGATGCCGTTTTGCCAGAGGCGTCAGCAGCTCTATGCCAATTTCATCAAGCTTTTTTATCGTGTAGTCGGTAAGGCTCAAAATCCTTTCCGATATTTCGTCCACGCCGATGGTTCTAAGTTCTTTGACGGAATTGCCGAGAGCATGAATGTTCGGAAAAGAGGGGCCACCAAGTTCGATTCGGCACGCTTCATTCTTGAGTGAGCAGCTTTTGTTATTCATTTCGAGAGGCTCCCGGACGCTGAACCAGCCAGCGAGAGGAGATTTGAATTTCCGCAGCAGCTTGCGGCTCACGTAGATAAAACCGGCGCCCTCGCCCGCACATAGCCACTTGATTCCGGTGCAGCAGGCCGCGTCGGCGTCCCACTTCTTCACATCAATCGGAAATGCGCCGCAGCCCTGGGTGATGTTTGCTATAAAATATCGGCCCTTTTTTCTGGCGAGCCTGCCAAGTGATTTCATGTCCTGCCTGAAACCGGTTGCGAACTGGACGAAGGAATGCACAATAATTCCGCCCTTTTTCGTACCCGCGGCCTTTTCGACATCCTCGATAAAAATCTTGTTTTTTCTCGGTTTGACAAAATTCATCTTATACCTGTGATGAATCCAGGGGACAGTCGAGGAGGGAAATTCGGAGGCATTCGTAACGACATCCCCGCTCCCTGCGAGCATGAGAGCAAGGATGTTCATTCCATGAGATGTATTCGGGACGAAGGCTATTTCGCCCGCCTCGGCCCCGACAAGCGCGGCCACCTCGGCGCGAGCCTTCTCCATAAGCTCGATATGGTATTTGAGCTTGCTATTCCCGTGGCCGGCAATCGTATCATAAAAGGCACACGCCGTCCGAGCGGTGGCGGATGACATCACGCCGGTTCCGGCGGTATCGAGATACAAGTAATTTTTCAGAGCAGGATACTTGTTCCTGATTTTTGACCATGCAGGCATAAACTCCGCCCCCAGATAAAACGAGCAAGAAAGTTCAAAGCGAACGACAAAATAATTTGAATGTCGATTCTACAAAGAGCATTCCAGTTCTGCAAGCGTATTCGGTTTCCGATGCGAAAGAGGATTGCCGAACCCCTTTTCCGACAATACCCCAAGAATAAAAACCTTGACCGGGAAACCGGCCATGTTAGTATTAGAGTTTCCAAAAATTGAGTTATCAGCAACTTGGGATTATTCGATTGTCATAGTCGAGGATTGAGATGATAAAAGAGATGGAGTGTTCGGCCAACCATGCGACCACGTCGCAATCCGAGAAAGATGGCTGCCAAAAAGAACGCACCATAAGATTATACAACCGGCTCGCTGGCATCTACAGCTTCTTTCGAGTCAAGGACGGGCTCGATACCGTCCTTGACCTGCTCAAACTCGAAGAGGGAAACAAAATACTGGACATAGGAACCGGGCCGGGGATATACGCCCTTCATATAGCGAAAAACTGGCCGACCTGCACGGTCCACGGCATCGACCTTTGCGACAATTTCATAAAAATTGCCCGAAAGAAAGCCCTCAAGTGCAGCAGCGCCAACATACACTTCGACAAGGGCGACGCCGAACAGATGCATTATGAAGACAATGCTTTCAATAGAGTCCTTTGCTGCAGCGCGCTGGTCCTGCTGCCCGACAAGATGCAGGCCGTCAAAGAAGCGCACAGGGTGTTAAAGCCCGGAGGAATAGCAGTATTCAAGGAACTGCTCCACGAGAAGTTTCTACATAAAGAGCTTTTCTATTGCATGTGGAAGGTATATGTCAGAACACTCGGCCTTTTGTTCAAGGAAGTCCGAGGACTGAAGCGCAGCGATTATGAAGGCCAGAAAATGACTGAAAGCAATTTTACAAGCCTTCTCGAAAACAGTCCCTTTTCCGATTACAACGTTTTCAGAAAAGGCACCAGGCTTTACGCGGTTTGCAGAAAGTAACGGCGGTTGTAAGGGAGGGCGGAAGGCAAAGGAGACTGGAAGAGCCAAGTAACCGCGCCTCCGCTTGTTGCATTGTTTAAGAAGATATTGAATAACCGCTTTATTAAAAAAGCCCTCGAGACAAACGACCCGCCCGAACGAATAGCCCGAGGCGTTGCGCTCGGCTCATTTATAGCGGTAACGCCCACAATCGGGTTTCAGATTTATCTTTGCCTTCTCGTGGCACTAATAATCAAGGCGAACAGGCTCGCCGCCGTCGCAATGACCTTCGTTCTCAATCCCCTGATTATCATCCCACCGAGCTACTGGTATTTCCCGGCGTACTACCTCGGCGCCTACGTCCTCGGCATGGAATCGGTCGGGCTCGAAAGAATCAAGGACGCATACCGGACGGCGACCGGGCTTTTCGACCTGCTCGGCAACCTCTGGTCGCTCGGGATAGACGTATACGGCCCGATGATGCTCGGCGGACTCATCATGGGCCTTCCACTTGGGCTCGTTACGTACCATCTATCGCTGAAGATACTGAAACGGCGAGTAAATCAAGCACAGGAAATCCCGCAAGAAGCCGGCCTTACCGAAGAACCATCTCCGGAGACGGACGCGGATAAAAATCAACCAATATCTGATAAAACAGAAAATGGAGGTTAAATTGGCCCGCATACTGACAATATCCTTTTTGCTCATCTTCGCCTGCGCTTTGACGCTTTCAGGACAAGATGAAAAAAACGCGCAAGAGAAAATTCCCGAGGTGAAAACCGAAGAAGTGCAGATCAGAACTCTATACGAAACTATCGTGACTTCGGGTTCGACAATGGCTGTCAGACATTCGAGACTCTCCTTCCAGGTCCCTGGCGTCGTATCCACGGTGCCGGCTGAAATGGGGAGCAAGGTTTCAAAAGGCGAACCACTCGCGCAACTCGAAGATACGATTTACAAATTGAGAGTCGAGCAGGCACAAGCAGCACTGCAAGCCGCAAGTGCAAACCTCGACAAATTAAAAGGCGGCTTCAGGCCGGAAGAAATTTCCCAGGCCGAAGCCGGAGTCAAAGCCGCAAAGACGGGATACGAACAAGCGAAGCGCGATTTCGACAGGATGAAAAAACTCGCCGATGAAAAACAGGCAGTCGCCGAAAATTCGCTTGAACAAGCCCGGACGGGAATGGAACTTGCCAGGGCAGCATACGAGCAGGCCTGCAAGCAGCTCGAACTTCTGAAAAAAGGATTTCAGGAGCAGGACATAAAGGCGGCCGCCGCGCAGGTAAAGATAGCAGAAGCCTCATTGAAGATGGCGGAGAAAAACATCGAAGATACCGTCCTGCACGCACCATACGACGGGATTGTAACAAGAACATTCATAAACCCGGGCGATACGGCCGGCGGGATGCCGGGAGCCTGCGCCATGGAAATCATGGACATCTCAAAGCTCGAACTCATCGTGCCGGTGCCGGACATGTGGCAGAATCAAGTTTCGAAGGAATCGCAGGCCATTGTCAACCTCGACGGCGGCCCGGGGAACCTGAAGACGAAGGTGGTTGCAGTATCGTGCGCGATAAATCCCTCAAGCCGCGCATTTGACGTGAAGCTGCTGATTGATAACCCGGATTTAAGCCTCAAGGCCGGGATGTTCGCCCGCGTAAGAATTATTTACGGGGAACGCAAGAGCATTGCAGTTCCGTCCAACGCGGTCATTGAAGATGCCCACCTCAGTTACGTGCTCTTATACGAGGAGGGTAAAGCAGTCAGAAAGAACGTGAAAACGGGCATTGAAAGCGACGGATATACGGAAATAAAGGCCGGACTGGCCGAGGGCCAGGCGGTAATCCATGAGGGCAATTTCGGGCTGTCAAACGGCACCAGGGTAAAACTGACTGAAAAGGAAGAAAAGTGAGTCTTGCAGGTTTCTCGATTCGGCGAAGAATAACGACGACGATGGCGATACTGGTAGTCGTGCTTTTCGGCTTCGTTTCGGTAAAGGGACTGGGGCTGGAACTGATGCCAGAGCTCGAGTTTCCGCTTTGCGCAGTAATCACGAGATATCCGGGCGTAGCGGCGGAGGAAATCGAGCAGCTAATCACAAAGCCCCTCGAAGGCGCCGTGCTGTCCGTAAAGGGCATCAAAAGCGTCTACTCGGTAAGCCAGGAAGGACTCTCGAACATAACGGTGGAGTTCGAATGGGGCACGAACGTGGATTTCGCGGCGCAGGACCTGAGAGATTCCATGAGCTTCGTGGAAGCCTTTCTTCCGCCCGAAGCGGAGAAACCGTTCGTCGTCAAGTTTGACACAAGCCAGATGCCCGTCATATTCTACGGCGTATCCGGCAATATGAATACGATGGACCTCAGGAAAATACTCGACGACGACATCACGCCTATTGTCGAGCGTGTCGACGGGGTCGCATCCGCGCTCGTGATGGGCGGCGAGATTCGAGAGATAAACGTCTTCGTCTCGAAGAACAAGCTGGACGCCTACAACCTGCCGCTTCACCAGATAGTCGGAATCCTGCAGTCCGAGAATCTCAACATATCGGCCGGCCACGTCGAGGAAAAGCAGAAAGAATATATGATAAGGACGATAGGCGAGTACGGCAACCTGGAGGAAATCGCCAATACCGTGCTTGCGGTCCGCAAGGGCGCGACAATCAGGCTGGGCGACATAGCCGAAGTCGTCGACACCCACAAGGAAATGAGAGGCGGCGTATACGTAGACGGCAAGGCATCGGTTCTTATGTTAATAACCAAGCAGTCGGGCGCAAATACCGTCGATGTATCAGAGGCAGTAAAGGAAAAGATAGAACAACTCAGAAAAAATCTGCCAGGCGAGCTGCGCTTTTCCGCCGTTTTCGACCAGGGCGAAATAATAACAATGGCGGTCGAGATGACCGCATACGACGGGATACTCGGCGCGATACTCGCGGTAATACTCGTATTCCTTTTCCTTCGCAACTGGAGGCCGACGCTCGCGATATTTCTCGCCATTCCCCTTTCGATACTGACCACGTTTATCGCAATGAACCTCGCGGACTATACTTTCAACATGTTCACTCTCGGCGGCCTCGCGCTCGGCGTGGGCATGCTCGTAGACAACGCGGTCGTCGTCATTGAAAGTATCTTCAGACACCTGCAAGCCGGGGAAGACAGAAAGTTGGCGGCCCGGAAAGGCGCCGAAGAGGTCACTTCCGCCATAACGGCGTCGACTCTTACGACAATGGCCGTCTTTTTCCCGATGGTCATCGTATCCGGCCTCGCGGGCAAGCTGGCCCGGCCGGTCGCGCTCACGGTGTGCATGTCGCTTCTCGCTTCGCTTTTCGTCGCAACGACCCTCGTTCCGATGATAGCTGCCGCACTTTTCAGGGCCAACGATGCTCGCAGGAAAAGAGGAGTGAACATTTTCGACCGGATAAAAAGCGGCTACAAGGGCGCGCTAAGCCTTGTTCTCAAGAGACGCGTTCCCATACTTTTATTAATCCTGGCGCTATTCATTCTCGCCATCTTATCCATATCCATGCTCGGCGGCGAATTCATGCCTGCGGAAGACATACCAATCGCCATGATGCGAATCGAACTCCCTATAGGAACGAAACTCTCCAAGACTGCCGAAATAGTTTCCGCAATGGTGGCAAGAATAAAGGATAACCTTAAAGAAGATGTGCAGTTCGCCACCAGCATTGTCGGGCCCGGCGACGTCACGCAGTTCGAAGCGGCCAGGGGCGTAGGTATCGCGGACGTCAACCAGGCACTTATTATGATACGCCTCTTCGACAAGGCGGACAGGCTTCATTCGCTCGAGGAAGTGCAGGACAGAATCCGCGCCCTTGCTCCGACAATTGAAGGCTCCACGTTCAATTTCATGCAAGTCGGGATGACGGAGCAGTCTACGGGTGCGGACCAGGCGCCCGTCGCGGTGAGAATTTTCGGCAAAGACCTCAACGTGCTCAAATCGCTGGGCGCGCAAGCGATGAATAACATTAAGAATGTCGAGGGGCTTCGAGACCTGAAAATATCAATGCAGGAAGGCAAGCCGGAAATCAAGATATATCCCGACCGCCTGAAGGCCGCGCAACTGGGGCTTGGAGCGGCACAGATAGGGATGGCGATAGAAGCCGCCTCCCTCGGGAAAGTCGCGACGCAATACAGGAGCAGCGGCGAGGAAGTGGACATTCGGGTCAGGCTCAGGAAAGACGACCGGGATTCAATCGAAAAAGTCAAAAATCTGACAATAACCACGCCACTCGGGACGAGGGTCCCGCTGCACCAGGTTGCGAGAATCAGCATTGGCGAAGGTCCCATCAGTATTACGAGGGAACGGCAGTCGAGAAAGCTGACTATTTCCGCCAACATATACGGGCGAACGGTGGGCGATATCGTCGAGGAAATAAAACTCAGGCTCAAGCCTTTCGAAGATAATCTTCCCTCCGGGTATTCGGTCGACTACGGCGGCTCATACAGGGACATGATGGAATCCTTCCAGGACCTGCTATTTGCGCTAATTGTCGCGGTTCTTCTCGTTTATATGGTAATGGCGGGCCAATTCGAATCGCTTGCGCATCCGCTTGTCGTCATGTTCACGGTGCCCCTCGGGCTGATTGGCGTGGTAATCGGACTGCTTATCTTCGGGATGTCGCTTTCGGTGCCTGCCTTCATGGGATTTATCATACTAAGCGGCATCGTCGTCAACAACGCTATCGTCATGATAGACTACATAAACCAGCTTCGGCGCGAGGGCATGGAGCGATTCCAGGCGATTGTCGAAGGCGCTTCCGTAAGGCTTCGCCCCATACTTATCACTTCGCTGACAACCATACTCGGAATTCTGCCGATGGGGCTTTCACAGACCGAAGGCTCGGAAATGAGAAACCCTCTCGGAGTAACAATAGCTTTCGGCCTGTTTTTCGCTATGGGACTAACGCTTTTTATCATACCGGTTGTATATACTATAATCGATAGCCTTGCAGGAAAAATTCAGCAACTGGTTCTGAAAACCCTCGGCCACAACGACTGATATTGAAGTTTTTAATAACCTAAATTAAACCTGCTTGTGATTGCATAATCCGAAGCAGTGTGTTATAATGTGGAAAAATGTTCTAATTTTACGAAACGTTTTACAGGAGAAGCCTGAAATGAGATATTCGCTTATCGCGGCATGCTTCTTTGCGCTCGTTCTTATGGCAGTCTGCAGCGGCTGTGAATCCACCGCTCTTAAATGGGAGCCGGTCATAAAAGTAGTTTACATGCCTAAGAAGTTCGAGGACAAAAGGATAATGGTGAACCCGTGGCGCGATTCAAAGCATGTCCCTTACGGGCCGTCATATCCTTACGAGTTGGTTTATAATCCCTCCAGCGGAGAATACATGGTGGGACTGCGTGAAAACGCGCCATATGAAAAAGGCGGGCAGGTTTCATTCAGACGAAACGCCGACCCGTATACACTGATAATCCCGGTGCGGCGTTAGCATGGCGGGGATTTTTGCCGTCGAAGAATTCACGGAGGCTTGCAGGTGGCAGTCAAATTAGGCGAATACGTACTCGAGAGAAGAATCGGCAAGGGGGGGATGGGCCAGGTTTTTCTCGCCAAACAAGAGTCGCTTGACCGCCAGGTTGCCGTCAAAGTCCTGCCCAAGGAACTGGCCAAGGACGAGACATTCCGCGCCCGGTTCAAACGCGAAGCCAAGTCGGCAGCATCGCTTATCCATCCGAACGTAATCCAGATATATTCTTTCGGCATTGAAAAAGGCGTCCCCTATTTCGCGATGGAATACGTCGATGGAGAAGATTTGGCGGTCAAATTGAAAAAAGGCGAGCAATACGACCTTCAAAGGTCGGTCGCCATTATCCGTGACGTGACAAAAGCCCTCGAATGCGCACATCGCAAGGGAATGGTCCATAGGGATATAAAACCCTCGAACATGATGATAGACTCTGACGACTCGGTAAAAGTAATGGATTTCGGGCTCGCCAAAGCGGCAAAAGTCCGCACCTCCATTACCCAGACCGGCATGATAATGGGAACTCCTCCGTACATGTCGCCTGAGCAGGGAAAGGGCGAGGACCTCGACGTTCGCTCGGACATGTATTCGCTGGGCATCGTGTTCTACGAGCTTCTTACGGGCATAGTCCCGTTCCAGGCCGATACGCCCACCGCCGTTATTTATCAACACATATACGAAGAGCCTCGCTCCCTCTGCGAAATCAACCCGGATATTCCCAAGCACCTTGAAAGTATCGTGCTGAAGATGATAGAAAAAAAACCTGTCGATAGATATAATAACCCGACTGAACTCCTCGCGGACCTCGACGCCTTTGAAACGGGCGCCGCCCCGACCGCGAGCATGACTGCGGCGCCAGTCGGCGAGTCGGCGTTTCCGAAGACACTCGAAATCGACACTTCCATGCCGGGCATGGGAGCGGCAACACAAACACCGGCCGAGGGCGTACAAGCCAACATGTCCAAATCGCTTGTCGCCGGAATTGTAGCAGGTCTCATCGTGGCAGTCGTCGTGGTTATCGTTCTTATCGTTACTCTTAGCGGCCGCGAACCTGCAACTCCGATTGTAGTACAAGTACCTGACAATAATACGGAACAGCCCAGCAACATCGATAATGCGTCAGGAAATGGAAATACATCTTCAGAAACGCCGGAAGTAACCCCGGAAACGAAGAAAGGCCCGCTGAGGCTTTCACCCCTGAGAGCCGCCCTACCGGCCGATGTGAGGACGGTTTACATCCGTCCAGCAGGAGAGCCGAGAGAAAAGGCACGAGGGCTTCCTTTCGAAGATATCGAGTATCCCGTAGGCACCTATGTTCTTGAATTCGAAAGGCGCGGATACAGGCCGTGCAATCTGACGATAGAACTGGCCGAAGAAGGCGCCGTTCCTCCTCTGAACGAAACGAAGATGGTATTCGAGCTTACATCCGAACTCAAAGCCGCATACGAGCGAGGTAAAGCGCTTGCCGAGCAGGAAAAATACTCCGAAGCGCTGCCCGAGCTTAAAAGAGTCGAAAACGAGATACCCAGCTACCGCGATGTGCAAGACCTCATAGCTCTCTGCAACAAGAATCTCGAACGAGGAAAAGAACTCGACGATATCTACAGCCTCGGTATGAAATATTTCAGGGACGAGCAATGGGAAAAAGTCGTTGAAACGCTTTCACGGCTCCCGGAGGATTACGAGAAAGCAAGCCAGGCTTTTCGCGTCCTGGCCGACGCGAGGGAAAAACTGAAGGCAAGCCAGCGTTTGAAAAAACTGATTGCCGATGCGGGCGAGTTCCTCAAGTCCGGAGACATCCCTCAGGCTGAAAGTTCGGCAAAGTCCGCACTTGCAATCGACGGCGCGAACGAGGATGCGAACACTGTGCTCGGCAGCGTCATCAAGGCACGCGAGCTTCTCGAAAGCGCCTCTCAAGCGGAAGCGAGAAAAGACTACGATTCAGCCGTCGCCAATCTCAAGGAATTGATAACTCTTGTCCCGGAAAGCAAGAAAGACAGCGAAAATCTTGCACGGGTCGAAAAACTTCTCGAAGAAGATAAGGAACGCAGATGCACGATTGAAACTCTCTTAAACGAAGCTGATTTCGCGCTTGAGGCGGGCGACCCCGAAACGGCCATCAGCAAGCTCGACAACCTGCTTAAAAACTGCGACCCCGACAACAACAAGGCCAAGGTAATGATGGCCAAGGCACGCGATGTGCTCACTCGCAAGATTATTGCTCTTAGAATAGAATCATTCGACAGGCATTTTATCGGCGGGAAAGCTTCCGACCTGGCCGAGCTCATTGACCCGGAGCAGACGCGCCTGCGCACGGAGATAAGCGACCAGATAAAGGATTTCTTCAACCAGAATGTAAGATTACTGAAAGCCAGGCATGAGAACGTGGACATAAAACTTGATGGCAATGCCGCCGTCGTTGACGCGATATTTGCATACGAACTGGAACTTACGGAAGCCAAGCGCAATGTCAATGGCTTTGTAAAGCGCAAAATCAAACTGGTAAAACGGGCCGATTCATGGTATATTGCCGCCATTGAAAACCTTGACTAATCCGTCCTGACCCGTTAGTATTCCTGAATATGTTAGACAGACGGGCTGTGAATTGGGAGGCTGTGATTTGAGGTCGAAACTTCTGAGAGTCGTCGTCACTTTTACTCTCAGCGCTTTAGTTGCCAGTGCGGTGATTACGGATTTAACCTCTACTGCCTATGCAGATGGGAACCGAATCCTCGCCGAAGTGACAATCGTCAAAGATGATACCGTTCACTTGAATAAAGGTACATCGCACGGCGTCAGTCCCGGCATGCTTTTCGATATCTACCGGGAAGCGAAAGTTGTTTTCATCCCGATGACCAAGGAAAAAGTCCTCGTCGAGGAAAAGGCTGTCGGCAGAATTATCGTAACTCAAGTTTCTGCCGCCTCTTCGACTTGCACTATTGTCAAGCTTGCGCAGGGTCTCGCCTTTGAAACCGGGGATGCTGCCGTTAACGTGAAGCCCTCCCTTGCGCCGGACGTAAACGCACCGCCCGTTATCGAAACCATGAACGCTTCAAAAACACAGGCTCACGCCGGCCAGGAAATCGTCATTGACTGCGCAATATCGGATGTAAACGACAAGTTTCATATATTCGCCTGGTCTTGCGACTACGGACAATTATCGGCAAATGAAACGGTAAAGGGCCGCGTGCGATGGCTCTGCCCCGCGGAGCCAGGGGAAGCCGAAATCACGGTCACAGTCACTGACCCGCACGGCGCCTTCGCTACCCGCAAAAGGCAGATTAAGTGTCTCGGCCCCGGCCCGAGGGGAAAGTTGTTCAGGCCAACGGCGTCGTTCGGCGAGACCACTCCCAGATTCCAAAAAATCGCTTTCGCCTCGTTCGACGAAGACAACCATCTGGTAATTCTCGACTCGCTTGAAAAAAGGCTGATAACACTTTCCGACGATTTTAATATAGAAAAAGTTTCTGCGCTTTACGGGGACGAGTTCTCATTCACCATGGCCAAAATCAGCGATTCCAGCCTTTACGCAGTGGACTCCAAGTCGGGAAGTATCATCAGATTCAAGTACGAAGGCGACATATTCCGTAGAAAGCCGGAAACCGTATACGGAGCAAGGGGTTCCGGGAATGGCTATTTCGGGAACGTCGCCGATATACAGGTCAATCCGGATGGCAAAATTTACATACTTGACAAAAGCTCGTGCGCTATCCACATATTCTCAAATAATGGCATCTTCATTTGCTCTATTGGCAGGAGGGGCGATAAACCCGGTGAGATGAGGCTTCCCACCTCCATGGCCATGGACATCGAGGGCAACTTCTACGTCAGCGAATATGCCCGGCATAAAATTCTCAAGTTCGGACCCGACAACCAGTTCGTCGAAGAATACGACCTCGGCGGCAAACTGGGCTCTCCCGTCAGCCTGAGATACAACAGGCGGCACAACAATCTGGTCGTGCTCGAGCGACAGCCGCACGTAATACGGGTCGTATCCACGGAAGGTAAACAGATAGCCGAGGTCAAAGACTCCGTCAATCCTCTCGCCGCGCTAAACGACCCCGACCAGCTCGCCGTTAGCCGGACCGGAGAAATTTTCGTAATAAGTTCAAAGGGAACCGTCCTTCAGAGATTTTCAACCGATGGCAAGTTCCTCGGCAAGATGGGCGGAGAAAACCTTGCCGGAGTAAAGGCTTTTGCGGCTACGCCGGAAGGCGACCTTTACCTGCTTGAATCGCTCAAGAGTTACGTCTACAGAATTGACCGGAACGGCTGGATTACCGCGCGCTTCGGCGGAATAGGCCCGAACAAACAACAGTTTAAAACACCTATCGCTCTCTGCTCTGACAATGCCGGCAACGCCTACGTCCTCGACAAGACATCGAAACAGGTGATGAAATTCACAAGCGAAGGCAAGTTCGTAAGCGCGATAGGAAAACCCGGCTCGGGCAAAGATGAATTCGAAGACCCGGTCGACATTTACAGCACCGGAGAGAAGATTTACGTGCTGCAGTACCGAAACAGGTGGTGTTCGCTGGTTTACAATCCGGACGGCCGCATGATGCAGCTTTACCCTGACAAGGAATCGGAGACTTCGAGGCCATCGCAGATTGCTGTTGACAAAAAGGGAAATTCCTTTATCTTCACTCGCGGATACCAGATTGAGTTTTTCAACCGGGACGGTGCCAAAGTCTCCGGAGCCAGGAACATGAAAGAATGGCTGACCGACCTCGCGGTCGGTCCGAGAGGTGATATATACGGCGTATCACCTGCTTCAAAGAAGATTTTGAGAATAGACCCCACCCGTGCCGGAGTACAGTGGGTTCTGTCCTCGAGTCCGGCCGCCAGGAATTGCGCCGGCATAGCTTTCGACAGTTACGGAAGGATGTATATTTACGACCAGAGGACGAAGGCGGTTGTCCGCCTCAGCGAATCGTCGGAATAATCAGCAAGGCTTTTAGAAAGGATAAGTGACAGGACATGATTAAGGTTCAAGCACGCGGAGACGAACCTGTTGAGTTCCTTCTCAAAAGGTTCAAGAAGATTTGTGAAAAGGAGGGTCTCACAAAGGACATCAAAAGAAGTTCCTTCTACGAGAAACCAAGCGAGGTCCGCAGGAGAAAAGTCAGGCAGGCGATAAAGAAAGAGCTTAAGCGCCTTGTCCAGAGAGAAAGACAGAAGACAAGGAAAAGACGCAAATTCTAAGCGTACCATCCGGGGCTTCTCGCAAACGGGATTTCGACCCGCATTTTATATTCGCGTGAAATGTTTGTCGTAAAAAGGGCTGCAATGGAAACACAAGCAATAGCCCTTGCCAGAAACCTTACCAAGTATTACTCCGATTTCTGGGGCAGGAAAAAAACGCTCGCGCTCGATGGACTCGACCTTGAAATCAAGCAGAGCGGAGTTTTCGGCCTTCTCGGTCCGAACGGTTCAGGAAAAACAACGCTTGTAAAGCTGATGCTCGGGCTGATTTTTCCTACAAGCGGTGAAATCTCAATCTTCGGGCAAAATCCTTCCTCGCCCAATGCCAGGTCCCGAATCGGCTACCTTCCGGAAGAATCGAGCCTTCACAAATTCATGAGCGCCGAGGAAACTCTAAGGTTCCACGGACAACTCCACGGAATGAGCCGTCGGTTGATAAAAAGTCGCGCGGATGAACTGCTTGAAAAACTCGACCTTCACGAGGCGCGAAAACGCCGAGTCAGCGAATATTCAAAAGGCATGGCACGAAGGCTCGGACTCGCCTGCGCGCTCGTCCATACGCCGGAATTTCTCATACTCGATGAGCCCACCTCCGGCCTCGACCCCCTCGGTTCGCGCAAGGTTAGGGAGATGCTGCTCCATCTGAAAAAAGACGGCACCACGATACTCATGTGTTCGCATCTCCTCTCTGAAATTGAAAGCTCCTGCGACACAATCGCAATTCTCGATCACGGCAGGCTTGTCAAATCGGGAACAGTCTCCGAACTGCTCACGAGAATGGACATGCTGAGCATCGTGCTTCGCGACGTTTCTTCCGAAAACTTCGAGAAGTACCGCCGAATCCTCGAATCCGCCGGTGCCGCAATCGAGACTGTCACGCACCCGTCAATGACACTTGAAGAACTTTTTATGCAGTTGATTGCAAAAGGCGAAGAAAAGGCATAGTGAACAAATCTGTTGAAAAAAGATTTTTCAGCTCCATCCTCGCTTCCACGCTTGTTGCTTTGCGCCAGGCATTCAGGCAGCAGTGGTTTTGGCTCATTTTCGCACCTTTTCTGATTGTAGTAATATTCGCGCCGCATCTCCCGGCAGATTCCGAGACCGCCTCCTACAGACTTTCGCTTAAAATAATACTCGGAGGCGGCTCCGCGATATTTTTTATCGGTATAATCCTCGCCGCATCCGCAAGCATACCTGCGGAAATCAGCAGCAAAACGGCCCAACGAATTGCCATAGCTCCCTGCGGGCGCATTTCCCTTTTAACGGGCAGAATACTCGCCTTCTCGATTCTCGCCGCCCTTGCGGCAATTATCGGATTTGTTTCCACCTGCACTCTTTTTAAAACAACCGGTAGTTATTCCAAATACATAAAAGATGATAGCAGACAATTTTATTCATCTGCGGCAGTCAGCCGCCACTCAGGAAACAAAAAAATCGCGTCCGAGAAAAGCGGAGTGCTCTGGGTAAGCGAAAATGCCGGCGACATTACATGGAATTTCAATGCAAAAAATCTTTCGGGTGCGACGAAAGCCGAATTAATGATAGTTCCCGTCGTTGCAACTACAGTTGACACCAGCGCGCTCGTCTCTATTTTTTCCGGAAAAGGCGGCAAGCTGAAGTCGGAGGAAATTTCGCTATTTGACAACAGGCCCTCGTTTGTCCGGCAAATCAATATTCCTCCGGGCACCAAATCCGTCAATGTCCGTATTTCGAGGCTGCCGGATTCAAGCCCCTTCGGCTTCGACTTCAATCTCGATGAACTCGGAACGGAAAAAAACGGCGTTTCCCTTATTACGGGAAGCAGGCCTTTTTATCTGAATCTTTTTGCTGCATGGTTTGTCGTCTGGATAAAACTCAGCCTGTTCGCATCTACGGCAGTCTTCGCTTCCACTTTTCTCAGCGGGCCAATCGCCGCCGCTTTCTCTTGCCTTTTATATCTTCTTTCCAATATCATTAACTTCCTGAAAGAGTTTGCCGCAGCTCTCGGAACACACGAAATGCACGCGCACACGCACATCCAACACGTGCCGCACGAACCTGCTTTCATTGAAAAAGCGGCCAAGACCGCCATTACTTTATTCACGGACTACTTTCCCGACGCATCCAGGTTTGACACCGGCGAAGCGCTTATCTGGGGACGAGCCATTCCTTTCGGCTTCATTTTTCATGCCTTTCTTTATTTTCTGATATACGCAGCAACCTGCTGGCTCGCTTCGGCACTTATCCTGAGAAGGAAAGAATTCTAATCCATGAGCGGTTTTCTAAAAAAAATATTGATAATAATCCTGCTGAGCGTCTCCGGCATTGCAGGAGCATTCGCCCGTAATGCAAATAATTCTGACGCCGGACAAACGCTTACCCCGACCGAGTTCGGGGGACTCGTGGTCATGAGCGGATTCCGTCCCATAGCGGTGGATATTCTCTGGATAAGGGCCGAAGACCTTGCGCGTGAAAGACGCTATTACGAGCTGCTCTCGCTTTACAATATGATTGCGGCGCTCGACCCGCACTTCGAGGGAGCATGGGTCTATAACTCCTTCAACCTCGCCTACAGGATAAGCGAACTCGAGAATACGGAGGAAAAAAAATGGCGCTGGGTACGGGAAGGCCTGCTCTACGCAATGAGAGGCATGGAGAAAAATCCGAACTCGCACGAAATAGCTTTTGCGATTTCGTGGATTTACTACAACCGAATCGGAAACAGCGAATATTTTATCGGCAGGACACTTGAAGACGGGATTCTCAATCCCGAAAACAAATCGGTCATAGAGCTTGCGCGAGGCTGGGCGGAAAGAGGATTCTCAATCAGGCCGCATACGATTTACATAGATTGGACTCTCGAATTCATTTACAGAAGCTACGGCAACCAAGCCGTAGACCCGATAGAAAAAATCCGCTATCTGCGGAAACGAATTGAAATCTGGGAAGGAGTCAAATCCGACAAGCCGCATGCAACTAAAATCGCACGGGAGAAAATCAAAACCCTCAAGAAAGAAATAAACTCGCTAACCGTGAGATAAAGACCCGCCTTTTTTCAACTCGAGAAAAGCCGAGATAATTTCGAGGAAATTGACTTCACCCACTACCCTTTCCAGCAAATCCACAACAGGCAGCTCATTTATTTTCTCTTCAATCATTATTCTGACCGCCTCCAGCACTGGCGTTTCATCTTTTACAAAGACAGGTGAAACATTCATAATGTCGGTTACGTTTTCTGCAAAAAGCGTGGAAAAGACATCTGTAAGCCGGTTATGGTCCTGCGTGACCATTGTCATCAGGGGAAACAGATGTTGAAGTATCGCATTAAGCCTGACCGAGCCAATCAGCACGTTATTTTCATCCACAACGTAGACGTGGCGGGACAGCGGCTCCTTGACAATCTTTTCGAGCAGCCTGTCGATAGGCTCATCAGAACCTATCGTAGAAGCGTTCTCCACTATCAGTTTTCTGATATCGCTGACCCGCATGTCTGCAAGAGCCCTTTCAGCCATCGGAACAACCTCCAAAAATCAGGGCGATTTCTCTTCCTCGACCTCGCCCGCTTTCTGCAACGCAATCTTGGTCAGAATCGGACCGACAATTTCAAAAACTATGCATGTCGCCGTAATCGTCGTAAGCACCACCGCGCCGATTTTCAGCGCGTGCGCAGTGCCTATCTGGTCGAACTGCTGCTTGACAATGAGAGCCAGGCCGATTGCGACGCCCGCCTGCGAGAGAATTCCCAATCCGAGATATTTTTTGATTTTGTCTTCCAGTTTTCCGAGAGTCGCCCCGATGCGCGCCCCACCCATCAGTCCTGCACTTCGGCCGAGAATATAAACCGCGCCTATCATCCCGAGCCCCGGAAGAGCGCCAAGTTCAAGGTGCGCGCCCGCAAGGCAGAAAAACAGGATAAACAAAAGCGGCATGAACTGCATGATGGGCGCCATGACCTTGTTCACGAACTCCTCGCGACGCGTATTCACCATCACGAAACCGACCATCATATTCGTAAGAATGAGCGACAAATTCAGCGTGGTTGAAATGCCGGTAGCGCAGAGTATTGCTCCGAAAGAGATGATAAATATCTCGCTTGAATTACGCATTCGGTGCGCAAGCAGGCAGAAGAGCAGCCCTATCGCCAACCCGATGACAATGCTCAGAAATATCTCCTCGACGGGAGTATAAAGCATGGGAAAAATGCTCCCGGAATTCCCCGTCCCCTCGTGTTCGAGTATGCCTCTTGCAATCGCATCTGCAAACCCGAAGATTACAATCGCAAGCCCGTCATCGAATCCTACGACGGCGTAGAGCGTTTTGGTAAGGCTGCCTCGGGCCTTGCATTCCTGGATTACCGCAACCGTGCCCGCCGGTGCGCTCGCTGGAGCCATGGCCGCGAAAACAAGCGAAAGCGCGATATCACCCGTTACAAGATAAACCAATATAAGCACAACGGCAAATGCCCCGAGAGACTCTGCGAAAATTACAACGATAATTCCATAACCGTGTTTCTTCAGCGAAGACAGGCTCAATTCGGTACCGATTGTAAAAGCCACGAAACCGAGAGCCATTTCCGTTATGAAAGTCATATGCTCCAGGTCGGATATGTCTATTACGCCGAAAGCAGAAACGCCGAGAATTACCCCGAGCAGCATATAGCCGACAATCGAAGGCAGCCTGAATAATCGCATCAGCTTGCCCGCATAGAGGCCCAGAATCGTGGCCAGCCCCAGGACAACGAGCATTGATATATTTTTCATCCGATTTGTTTTCCAAACATCACGGGTCGAGAGACCCGGCGGCATAAAACACTTCCTGAATCGCCACCATCACATTCCCGCATTCGTCAAGGCGGCCAGTAATACTCTCAATTTGCCTTATGGTTTCGTTAGTCATTGTCTTGTCTACTGCCGCTATTATCAGCCTGCTGAAGCCCATGTAACTGTCGCTCCAAAGGCCGGAAAAAAGCGGCATCTTGGCGAGGTATTCCCTGCTGTTCCTGCTCTCAATAACTGTGACTGAGGTCGATTCCATGCTGGCAAATATGTTCAGGAGTTCCTTGAAAACATCCTCATCCTGAATAAAGACATGAAAAATGTGCTTGTTCGTATGCCCCTTGGTATCGACATCGTCGCGCGCATGCCGGAGAAAACTCTCGCGAAGTGCGTCGGCAGTTTTTGCCGAAAGCAGTTCATCCTGCACTCCCGGTATTTTCAGAACCCGTGAAATAGCGGACAGGATTCGAAGGTGCTCGTTCGATTCACGCAAAGGTGCAATGATAAATACGAACACCTTGACTTTTTCCCCGTCCATCGCGTCGAAATCGACGCCTTCGGGCACCGTAATCAATCCTACGAGAAAGTCGTTCACATTATCGAGTCTGCAATGGGGAATGGCGATTCCGCCTCCAAAGCCCGTAGAGCCAAGCTCTTCACGCTTCAAGATACCCGAAATAATTGTCTGCGCATCAACCTCCTTGAACGACGGCGACTTCAGGGCGATATCTGCAATCTCCCGGATAATCCCTTTTTTGTCCCCGGTTTTCAAATGCGCCATAACGCATTCCGGTTTAAGGTAATCGAAAAGCTTCATACCGAAACTCCTTAACCGTTTCTTCCCTACGCCCGGCTTATCCGCCGATTTGAAGAACCTGAAAAGCCCTCCTCGACTTTCCTGACTCCCTCCAGTATTTCTCTTCTTACCGCCTCTTTTCTTAGAAGCCCGCTCCACTTTTCATCCTGCAACGCGAACGTCAGGCGTGAAAGAAGATGCAGGTGGCACCGCGTATTGGGCGACAGCAGTATGAAAACGGTATCTACGGGCATCGAATCAACGGCGCCCCAGTCGACCGGCTCCGCAAGAAATGCAAGCGAAAGCGATGCATAAGTTATATGCGGCAGAGGATGCCTCAAATGCGGTATGGCAAACCCTTTCCCCACACCCGTAGAAGCAAGCGCTTCTCTTGCGGTCAGCGCCTCGTAAAGATATTTGCGGTCAACACCCGGTGGGATGTTTATTACAGATACAAGCTCCTCGATTACTTCGCTTGCACTCGAACCGCTGACCCTGTAGAAAATACCACCTTCACTCAGTGCTTCATAAATGCTCGGCAGTTTCTCGTCGGAATCCTTCGGCTCCCTGATAGCATGAGGCTCCGGCTGCCTTCCTGATTCGGATGCCCATGCGAGTATCTCTGCTCGAGAAAACCTGTATTGGTTCCCTGCGCGAACATAAGGTATTTTGCCTGATGCAGCCCAGCGATATACAGTCTTAGATGAAACTCTCAACAACTCGGCAGCTTCTTTTACGCTTAAAAGCATATATGACTCCCATATCCTTTTTATGGCTATCTATAGACATTATTACCCATATGTATACTTTTGTCAACATCTTTACATGGAATAACTTTTCCTCTTTTTGTATTTCCGGTTTGATATGTTAAGCTGATTTTACACAAATAAATGTAAATTCTGCTGAAACAACTGTTTTTCTCCGTCGTCTAACAGGTATGATATTTGCATAATATTGTATATTACTGGAATTGTGTGTAAAGGCCTTTGGAATGCGTATCGCGACGGAAATATGCCACAGATGCGGCTCGCAGGTATTTGAAGACGATATATCTACAGGCACCGCTACTGATGAGCTGTCCCGCTGCCTATGCCCGCGCTGTTCGAGCTTTTATATAAAGCCGTTGAAGCTTCGCGGAAAACAGGTTTCCAGTACACCCGCCCTGCCCCCTTTTCATTTGTATCGCCTCGGCATAATGATGATAGCAGCTCTTATACTCTCCTCCCTTTTAATTCACATGAAAACAGCTTCTACCAGACTGCCTCAAACTTCGAAACAAGTTGTAATGCAGGCGCCAAAATCCATAGGTCCGCAAATAATCAACGGCAGCCAGTCCGAGAAGCTCGAACGCTTAACGGCGAGGCTGCGTCTGCGCCGGGAGCTCAGGAACGAGATATTATACAGAAAATTCAGAGACGCCACTTTACGCCTTATGGAAAATAACCGATACGGCAAGGCTGCAGATTTAATTGACAAATATCCTTCCGAGCTTCGCAATGGTGCCAACTGGGAGATGCGCCTCGCACCACTCTGGAACGAGTCCGAAAGACTTTCAAAAGTACAAAAAGCGTACGAATCGGCCCTGTCGGAATCGTTACGGCTGGCACGCGAAGGAAACCTCGAATCAGCCTCTACGAAGATGGAAAATTTTGCTATGTTGAATCCCGATACGCCGTGGTCTGGTTCGGCAGTATCACGGGCTGAATCTCTCAAAAAAATGCGCAAACCAATAATCGAGCCGCAGAAACAATCGAGCAACAAGCCCGCGAAACAAGCTCCCGTCCAGCCCATCCCTCCTGCACCTCCGCCACTACCGCCTACACCGGAACCTAAAAAACTCAAGGAGAAAGACAAGCTTTGCAATAAAGTCATGGAATCAGTTCGCAGGGGCGTCAAATACCTTCAAAACCTCCAGGCACGGGAAGACGGCTACCAGTGTTCGTATTCCCGCTCATACTCCGGCGGTCCGACCGCGCTTGCCCTGCTTGCGCAGCTTAAATGCGGAGTCAAAAGGGGCGAGGAATGCATTGAAAAAGGCTTCGGTTATCTTTCGAAAAGGACGCTACGACAGACATACAGCGTATCTCTTTATATGCTTGCACTTGCCGCAAGGTATGAACCCGAAATCAGTGAATACGACCCTCACAAACCGCTTGACGAGCAGGTAAAAAACAATTTCAAGCGACGTGCGAGCAATGAAGAAAAGCAGACCGTACTGGCAATAGTCGCTTGGCTCAGAGATGCGCAGCTTGAAAATTCGATGTGGACTTACAATGGGCAGCAAACCTCCGTAAACAGGAGCAGGCGTCAGGGAAGTCGCTCCGGAGACGGGTCGAACACCCAGTTCGCGGCGCTGGCGCTCTACACTGCGCACCGTCTCGGAGTGAAAATCCCGCGCGAAACGGTCTCGAACCTTGCATCCGCTTACCTCGACGCACAGGATAAGGACGGCCCCGTAGTCGAGCGTTTTCATGTCCCGGCCGCCGATTTGCCGATTTCCCTTCTCAGGCGCGAGGAGAAAAAAGCCCTTTCGAAAAAAGATGGCCCACACACGGTTACCGTGGATGAACTCTACGGCAGCTCGAAAAGTTCTGAATCAATGCGAGCAAGAGGATGGGGTTATTCTCCCACCCTGCGCTCCCGCTCGTATTTTTCCATGACATGCGCCGGAGTATGCAACATGCTCCTTGCAAAAGCGGTCCTCGAAGGGACTTCGGGATACGGTCGGAAAAGCGCCAGGATAGACGGCGCCATCCGTGACGGGGCGGCATATATCAGCTCGCAGCTCGATTTCCTTTTCGACCCGATGCAGGGCGGCAGGATGGGATGGGGGCTTTATTACAACATATATTCGCTCGAACGGGCCGGGATGCTCACACTCTGCGAAAAATTCGGTAAACACGAATGGTATACGGAAGGGGCGAGATTTCTCCTCGAAATACAGAAAAGCGACGGCTCTTGGGGAGGAAACCTCGTGGATACCTGTTTCGCCCTTCTTTTTCTTTCTCGTTCAACTGCGCCTTTTATCAGAACAAGCGGCACTATTTATACCGGGCCGGACCTTTTTCCCCGCAAGAAGAAGTAGAAGGAAAGGCGATTTTGCTTGACAAAAGGCATTCTGTTTTTACAATGGTTTCTTGAGATAGAGTGCGAAAGGAGTGAAGCATGCTCAAGTGTTCTCTTACAGTCCTTTTCCTGACAATGGCTCTCCTGCTCGTTTCCTGCAGCACGAAGCCGGACTACGACGAAGAGCTTCCGGCTACGGTCGATAATTACTTCAACAACCTCCAGAAAAAAGTGGAAGTCAGCAACATCCTTCCGGTCGACAGTATGTACAAGGATTACGAGAATACCGTGCTCAACCTGACGGACAACAGGGATGTAAAGGACAAGTACCCGCATACCCCGTTCGTCACGAGATACGACCCCGACACCAAGGTGAACGTAGGCCCCGGCCACGTTCCCGGAAAGACGAAATGGGAGACGATAATCGAGGCCGAAGCGAGCATCAGCGAGACCGAACCTTTCCGCCAGTGGGAAACTGACAAAAGCGGACTCAAGGACAGCCCGTTCCAATATCTCAAATTCAAGACCGAAGACGGCAAGTTCATGCACACTCGCTGGTCATACCTCGCCGGGCGGGAAATCGGCCCCAACTACGTAAACAAAAAAACCAAGTTCTCCACAGAGGTCTGGCGCGAAGTGGACCCCGAACTCTACGACCCCGGTTTCACGAAATGGGATGCGGTTTACGAAAAGGAAGTCGGGCCGGGATTCGACCCGGACTTCACCACCTATAACCCCTCCTTCCAGGAAGACGTGGGCGCCTTCGGGCACGAGCAGAAAGGCGAGATTCATTACGGCCCCATGCTCGGAGTTACCAAATATTCGCACGTCTGGGGCATCGATATGTTCCGCAAAGACCCCGCGGTTTATGAAAAGGTCCCTTCAAGCAAGCACGATTACACCGAACTCGACAAAGCGTATGCCCCCGACCGCCAGCCGAGAATCGCCGAACCCGAAATAGACCCCCTTGGCATCCGCGTCCCGTGGGTCGAAGACCGCAAGGTGCTTCTCGACAAGGACGTCCTCGACAAGGTCGAATGGAAATGGAGAAACACCAGGGCAGAGAAACTTACATTCGAACTCGCACAGAAAGTTGTTATGGACGTGGCCAAGGAAGTCATGGAATACGTCCAGAATGCAAAGGACCTCGATCGCAAATGGGAAGAAGAAGGAAACGAAAAATAATACTGCCTGCATGATAAAATATCCGGGCCCGGAACCGTCCGGGCCTTCTTTCATCAGGAACTGCCAATGAAGTTCGAAAAAGGGCTCGTTCAGATATATGAAGGAAACGGCAAAGGCAAGACCACTGCCGCATTCGGGCTCGCGTTACGCGCGGTTGGCAGAAACATCAAAACCCATATTATCCAGTTCCTGAAATGTTCCAACAGGTACGGCGAGCTTGCAGCCGCGCAAAAGCTCGCTCCGTTGCTCAAAGTCACTCAGGCGGGGCGCCCCTGCCTCTCCGACGACGGGTCGCCCGATTTCGTATGCACCGGCTGCATGAAGTGCCACGTTGACCCGTCAAACCCTTCGCAGGAAGATATCGACTGCGCCCGTCGTGGCCTCAAACTCGCCCTTGAGAATAGCAGGGACGGCTCCTGCAATCTCCTTATTCTTGACGAACTCAATTACGCCCTTTCCTTCGGGCTTCTGAAAGTTGCAGATGTCCTGGCACTTATAAAATCGAAGAACCCGGATGTCGAGATAGTCATTACGGGGCGCGGAACGCCCCCGGAACTCGCAGAAGCCGCGGACCTCGTCACCACGGTCATGGAAAGAAAACACCACTACGAAAAAGGCCTGAGCGAAGTAGAAGGGATAGATTATTGAACCAGGTCTTCCGGGAAAAGTTCCACCGGACTCGTTTTTTGCTTTTCGGCCATCGTTAAAACCCACGCCTGCTCGCCGGGGTCGGTGACTTCGCCCTGCACGCGCCCGAACCACTCGGCAGCCTCGTCCGGCATACCCAGCCTCCTGTAAAGCTCCCCGACAAGATAAGTCACGGCAGCACGGTCATTTTTTTCATATTCCCCGGCCTCGATGGCTTTGATGAAATGACTTGCGGACTCTTTCCTGCAGCGAGCCTCAAGCTCCTCCGATTCTTCATCCTGAGCACACCATGCGCCTCGAAGGTATCTGTCCCCTATCTCCTTTTCCTCCCTGCCCGTCTTTTCGGCGCACTGCGCGGCCAGTAGGTATTTCAAGCCCCCGTAAAGCGCGCCGGATTCGAGTTGGGCGGCAAGTTCGGATTTCACCCATTCCTTGAAATCGTCCGAATACTCTTCATTAAAGTCTTCGTCATAGCCGGAAAAGCCGCATTTTGGGCACGCATGCACATAAAACGGAAACGGAAACACTCCTCCGACGACAGGCTTGAAATCCGTATGCTGGCCCATCTGATTTGTCGATATTATTATTCCATCTTCAAAAATCTCGCCATCTATCGGGCATTTGAAAGTCTTTTCTTCCATCATCGTCATTATAGCACTCCCCGTGCGAATCGAACGAATATACTTACTTTTTCAGCCTGTATTGCTCCATCTTCCTATGTAGCGTCCTAATGCCTATCCCGAGCACCCCTGCAGTCTTCGTCTTGTTATTGCCGGTCTGCGTAAGGGTAGCCTTGATAACCTCTTTCTCGATATCCTTCATGCTCATGCCTATCGGTATCGACAGGCTGTCCGGAGTTCCGACGTATGTTTGCAGCCCTTGCGGAAGCTGTTCAGGAGTTATCCTGCTTTCCTGCGCCAGTACGACTGCGTTCTCAATGATATTCTCCAGTTCCCGAACGTTGCCGGGATAGTCGTACGCCTTCAGGACCGCCATCGTCTCATCCGTTATTTCCGTGACGTTCCTGTTGTTCTTCCTCGCGTACTTCCTTAAAAAATGGTCCGCAAGTATAGCTATATCCTCGCTCCTATCTCGAAGCGGCGGGACGTCTATCCTTACTACGTGGACCCGGTAATATAAATCTTCCCGGAATTTCCCCTCTTCGACAAGCAGCTTGAGGTCGCCGTTCGTGGCGACTACCAGACGCACATCCACCCTGATTGGCTTGTTGCCGCCCACTCTTTCGAATTCCTTCTCCTGCAGAACCCTCAGCAGCTTCACCTGCACTGTCGGGCTTAACGTTCCGATTTCGTCGAGGAATATCGTACCCCCGTCCGCTATCTCGAAGCGTCCCTTTCTCTGGGAAACCGCACCCGTAAACGAGCCCCTCTCGTGCCCGAAAAGCTCGCTCTCCAGCAGCGTTTCGCTTAGCGACGAGCAGTTCACCTTGACGAAGGGCTTGTTCGCTCTCGGGCTGTTGTAATGAATCGCGTTGGCTATAAGCTCCTTGCCAGTTCCGCTTTCACCCGTTACGAGCACCGTCGCCTGCGTTGGCGCAACCTGGGCAATTACCTGAAAAATCTCCGCTATTTTCGGGCTATTGCCGATTATATTGTCGAATTTGTACTTATCTCTCAACTGCTCTTTCAGCGCGATGTTTTCCCGCACCAGCTCTCGCTTCTCAAGCGCCTTTCGCACGAGCCGGCGCGTCTCGTTCAGGTCAATCGGCTTTTGAATGAAATCGTACGCGCCCTTTTTCATAGCATCTACCGCAGTCTCGATCGTCCCGAACGCGGTAACCATGATGACCTCGATGTTGGGCTTTTCGCCCTTGAGCTTTTCGAGAAGCTCGATGCCGCTCATCCCAGGCATCTTCATGTCAGAAACGACGACGTCGATGTCGGCTTCAAGCGCCATGCGAAGCCCTTCCTCGCCGTCCGATGCGTCAAGAACATGATGCCCTTCGGACGAAAGCCCCGCCGAAAGCGCATGTCTTGCCGCCTTCTCATCTTCGACTACAAGAATTCTGCCCATAATAAGTCACCGTAAGTTATTTCGACATAATCTTGATAGGAAGCGATACCGCGAAAGTCGCGCCCTCCCCCTGCCTGCTATGTACCGATATATGGCCGTGATGGTTCTCGACAAGCCTGCTCGCAATCGCAAGCCCCAGCCCCGTTCCGCCTTCCTTCGTCGTATAAAACAGGTCGAAGATTCTCGACAGCTCGCCCTCCGCTATGCCTGGCCCGTTGTCGATGAATTCCACGACTACCCATTCTCCCCTCGCCCTCGATATTATCTCCAGGCGCCCGCCCCGGTTCATCGTCTGTATCGCGTTGAGGGCTATGTTGTAAAACACCTGCGTTATCTGGTTCCTGTCCATCATTACATCCGGCAGGTCGCCGAAATCGACTATTATCTCTATCTCCTTCTGCCTCGCCTCTTCTTTCAGAAGCTCCAGCATGCTCCCGATTATCTCGTTCGGGCTGGCTATCTCGTTGCGCATGTTCGAAGGGCGCGAAAACTCGAGGAAATCTTTGATAATCAGATTGAGCCTTCCAATCTCCTCAAGCAGAATATCCGCCGTCTTTAGAGATGTATCGTTCTCGCAGTTTTTCTCCCTCTTCAACTGCTCCTTGAGAAGCTGCACGTTCAGCGAAATCGAATTGAGCGGATTCCTTATCTCATGAGCCAGCGACGCCCCGAGGTTCGAAAGCGACGTCGTGCGCGCGTTCAATATCTGCTGCTCCTCAATCTGCATCTGTTCCCGGACATCATGAAGCAGCACGACCGCACCCGTTATTTTCCCGTCTCTCGAAGTGAGCGGAAACGCCTTGATATCGAATGGGTACTGGCTCGACAACCTGGTCGCCAGCATGTAGCGCCGGACCTCAATCGACCTTCCTTCCTTTATCACGTTGCGAAGTACGACGGTTCCCCAGTTCACGCTCTGCTGCTCTTCCTTGAAATCCGGGAATACCGTCAGGACATGCTTCCCGAGCGCCTCTTCCCTCGCGGCGAAATGGCGCTCCATGGCCGCGTTCCAGACTATTATGTTGCCGCTCACGTTCACCGCGAATATCGCAAGGTCGATGCTTTCCACCAGACTCTCGATTTGTTCGAGATATTCCGAATGCCTGAATGCATCCGTCGCGCTCTCCGGTTTCGCCCGTTTATCCGGCATCTCCATCACCTCCAACCGGAAATTATAACAGGGCGGCGAGAATCCTTCAAGTGCCGCCGCCCCCGCAGGCAAACTGATTTTGCTTGACATGTGTCCCGACCGGCGTAAGATAGCACCCAAATGCAGCGAATTGCTTCTTACATGTATCTTCTTCTTGTGGCCGCGGTCGCGGTCGTAATCTCGGGTTGTGCAGCCCCGAAGTCGACATCTCTCAAAGTGCTTCCGCCCGCACCTGCGAAGCGCGACATGTCGGTAACTGTCGCGAGTATCCGCGACGTCGGAATTGAGTCTATTAGAGCAGGTTTCCTGAGCCCGGAAAAATGCGCCATAGACCTCTCAGAAGACGCAGAGCTCAAACTCGGCCATATGCTCCAGGACTCCGATGCATTCTCGAAAGTAAGAATAATCCCGCACGGCGAAATCCCCGAGGACGCGACCGAACTCACCTACATATCCCTCGCACGAAGGGAGGGAACCGACCTCGTAATCCACGGCGAAATAAGCCACCGCGCCTCCTTCACGCTCAATTGGCTGACCTGGCCAAGCTACATCCCTCTTATTGTAATAGGTGCGCCTCTCTGGTTCCCCAACTACACCCTCAAGGGCAAAGTCGAGATGACCCTTCACCTCCTTGATACGCGCACCCTCGAACGAATATTCACCAGAAAAGTCTCGGAGGAGGCGTTCACCTCTATCTGCTTCCTCACTCGCTTCACCGCGCTTCACGACAGGTTCACCGAGCTCGAAAAAAACGTCGCGCTCCACAACGCCGCAGTCGAGGCGCTCGGCCGCATCTTCGATTCGCTCGCCGAGTACGAACCCGGCTCCGGCAGCTCGGAAATCAAGCCCTTCGGAAAGGTCGTCGCGGTCGCCGACTTTCAGGCAACGAGCTCGTTCGTCGAACGCATGGGCTACGGCACCGCCGCCGCCGAGATGTTCGCAAACGCATTCGAAAAGGCCGGCGCCTTCAAGGTAATCGAGCGCCAGCGTATTCGCGACGTACTCGCCGAGCGCGCATTCACCATGACCGACCTCGTCAAGCCGGAAAAAGGCGGCCAGGTCGCAAAGCTCCTCGGAATCGACTACTTGCTCGTCGGCTCGGTCGCCAAGGTCGGCCCGCGCCTCGAGCTGAACGTCCGCCTGCTCGACATCTCCACCGCAAAGGTCGTGCTTTCCGAATCGGACGGCATAAAAAGGGATGCGGACCTGCAGATTCTCGTCGAGCTCATGGCGCGGCGCATAATGGAGCGATTCCCTGCGGAAGCCGAAACAAAGAGAAAGGAACAGTAAGATAGATATGAAAAAATTCTTCGTGCTCGACACCAATGTTCTTCTTCACAATCCCAACTCGATTTTCTCCTTCACCGACAATACCGTGGTCATCCCCATCGCGGTAGTCGAGGAAATCGACCACTTCAAGAAAGAAAATACCGAGGCGGGCAGAAACGCAAGGTTTGCTATCCGCGCGCTCGACGCGCTCCGCGAAAACGGCCCTCTCGCCAAGGGCGTCCCTCTCGGCAAAGTCGATGGCAGCCTCATCGTAGACTTCGAGGCCAAACTCCCCAAAGAATACCCCCTCAAAGGCGACACCCCCGACAACCGCATCCTCGGCAGCGCGTACAAGTATATGAAAAAATTCAAGCAAAGGCCTGTCATCTTCGTCTCCAAGGACATAAACGCCCGCGTCAAGGCCGATGCACTCGGCATCGAAGCGCAGGATTTCGAAAAAGAAAAAATCGATTTCGATACCCTCTACGCCGGCTGGCAGGAGCTTCCCCTTCCCGAGAAGGAAATCAATCGCATATCAAAGGCCAAGAGCTACAAGCTCGATTTCGAAGTCAAGCCCAACGAGTTCGTCCTTCTCACCGGCGAGGACAATTCCCACAAGCACCTTCTCATGCGCTCCTACAACAATACGAGCACAATCGAAAAACTCAAGTTCCAGAAAGAGTCCGTCATGGGCATCTCGCCCAGGAATCTTCAGCAAGTCATGTCCGTCGACCTCCTGCTCGACGACCGCGTCGAGCTCGTCGCGCTAATCGGACGCGCAGGCACCGGCAAGACACTCATCGCCCTCGCCGCCGGCCTCTACAAAGTCACCAAGCAGCAGTCGTTCCAGTCCATGCTCGTCACCCGCCCCATCATGCCTCTCGGGCAGGACATAGGCTACCTCCCCGGCTCGAAGCACGAAAAGCTCGAGTCGTGGATGCAGCCGATATTCGACAACCTCTCTTTCATCCTCCACACCTCGCACACTCACGGGCAGAAAACGACAAAGGTCGAAGACCTCATCGACTCCGGCGTAATAGACCTCGAACCGCTGACCTACATGCGCGGCCGCTCGATTCCCAACCAGTTCATAATCGTGGACGAGGCGCAGAACCTCACGCCCCACGAGGTTAAGACTGTAATAAGCCGCGCCGGCCACGGCTCCAAGCTCGTGCTTACCGGCGACCCGTACCAGATAGACAACCCGTACCTCGACAGCGCCTCGAACGGCCTGAGCTACGTGGTGGAGAGGATGAAAGACCAGAAACTCTTCGGCGCCGTCCGGCTCGAACGCTCGGAACGCTCGACCCTCGCCTCCCTCGCCGCCGATTTGCTGTAGATAGAAGCTACTTCCCGCTAATGATGCTTGCAGCGTGCTAATTCATGCGGTAATATTACATCAAGGCAGAACATACCTATCTTTGATAGGATTGATATCGAGGACATCGGAGTAACATGAAAGCAGTAAAAATACCCCTCCTCGTGCTTGGAATAATTCTTTTTATGACCGGAGTGTATTATCAGGATGGTTCGCTCACGGGAGCAGTTGTAGCACTGAATGTGATTTCGCGCTCGCAAGGTGTACCATCCTGGCAAGATATAAACTATAGCCGGGAATACATTCAGGAGCGCGAACGAATAGGGCTGGTTCTCAAGCTTACCGGATTAGCAATACTGTTTGGCCTTTTCTTCCTTAAAATGCATCAAGTTAGCAAGAAGTATAAGACAATAATAGGGCTTCCTACGCTGCTGGGAGTCGGCTCTGCCGCCTGCTTTGTAGCCTATGTTCTTATGGCTCCATCCGCGAAGATTGGGGAATGGCTTAGAGGTTCTCTCGTGTTTGTACATCCTGCCGGGCTTGATGCACGGGGATTAGAGCAAATTAGAGACGCCTATCTTGGTCAGGGTGTGCATGCCATAACCGGTATGCTTCTATTTGCAGGCGCACTATTCTTGCTGGCGGGAGCACTGCTGGTGTACCGTCGCGGTATTGTGAAATTAATTTCAGCCCCGACAGCAATTCCAGTGCTATTCCTGATTACACAACGCGAAGTATCAGAGATAATAACTTCGTGGGATACCATCGATACCATCAAGACGGGGGGCTTGCTGTCCTTTGTTATGGGTATTCTACTAATACTCCTTGTGCTGTTTTTTATCTGGGCAATGATTGTACGCAACAAAAAACCAGTTAAGAGTTCGCTCCTGACAGTTTTATTACTTGTGACAATCGGTTGCGGGATAGCTGCTTTTTGGATATTGTTACGTATGCATATCAGCAGAGCAAATCCTGCCCACCTGTCATTTCTGTCCGGAGCAACTATGCACGATGTTTACCAAGACCTGGTAGTTCCTATTATTGCAGGCGCCCTGCTTACTAATGTGTTGCTGCTGTCTTCTATATTCCTCCCGATACTATGCGCATTTTCATTACGCACACCTTGTGTTTCTGAAAAAGACAAACATAGCAGCCCATCTCGTTTGCCTCTTATTGCAATGCTTGTAATGCTTTCTGTGTTTGTGGTAGCTGGCTTCTTTGGCCTTCGCACTAATCCCTACAAAGAGTCGCTGGGAGCATTTGGAAATATGTTGGGCGATGTCGCACCAGAACATCGCAAGCGCCTTGAATCGGAAGATGGCTTGCATGTCTTGCAAAGTATAATGAATGACCCGCGCGAGCATTACTGGCATCCGTTTGCCATGATATTTCTCTGGGAAGAATGCCACAGCCCCAAAGGAAAAGAACTTGTCTTTGATATGCTTCTTGACAACAAGAACTACATTGCTTCCGCCTATGCTGCTCAAACGATAATGGGGTTGGATCGATTTTCAATAATGGAAGATGTGAATCAGGACGAATTGTTAGCTCATCTTTCACACAGACCGGAATTGGGCAGCCATTTTTTCGAGACTGTAATTGAAACAGGATTCCTCTCCAGCGGTTTCGCAATGGACATTATAAATACCTGCAATGAAGCTGGAGTAAACAAGTTCATATTGCACAACAAGAAACCGAGCTGCAAAGAAGATGACTTGCTCATTGTGCCGGAAGGTTTTACAGTTCACTTCAACTGCAAGCCCAAGCCAGCCGCGCAGAAGTTTACTGCAAAACTCCTTTGGTACAAAAGGAACTCCTTCGAACTCTCCACTCATCCACGTGACGGACGTGCAATTCTTGAGGTTAATGGAAATATGTTAGGTTTCGCTTTGAGTATGTTTGGCGAATTAGTTCCTGATTACGGAAAATTCGAACAGGATTTGCGGGAAACTCAAAAGCTAAGTGCTACAAAACAGAAAAAGTTATGGGTGGAATTAGAAGTCAATTCACTGCTTCCCGCTTATCATATTAAGTTCTTACTGGATGCCTGCGCAAGAGCAGGTATTAATGAGATAAGCATTAAAGAACACTAACCCTATCCTTAATCGTTTTATTTTACATGATTCGCCGCTTTTGCATAAAAGCTCGCAGAATCATGTAAAATCAATCCTTTAAATCTTATTTTTTCAAGTGTGGCTTGCCTTTCACGCCCGATGCGCCGTTCAGTCCTTTTGCTATATGTTTTCGCGTACCCCCGATTAAACTAACACTTTTCCCGTCTAATTCAGGGGTATTTTAGCACACCAAAGCCGCATGGTTAGCGGCCTGCGCCATCGACATAGTCATGTGACAATTTTTTGTACAAAAGTGGCACACCACAAACATGCTCCAAAACGAAGTTTTTTTTGCGTCGTAACTTCTTGACATTAAAGAGGTTATGAAGAATTGCGATTTCGGCATACGTGTTTCATCACATCTGGGTGTGTTCTTTCACCTCGATGTATAGAGACACGCATCATGTTTCGCGTGTCGATAGTGTAACAGCCGTAAGGCGGGAGGACCTTTAAATGGTAGGTGAAAGAACAATGACATGCTGGAGCCCTTATTTCATA
>Ga0272442_10001054_pt1 | contig 42588 bp, 44 predicted proteins | sample SSMForm2O_FD_200262 | JGI IMG/M metagenome (GOLD analysis project Ga0272442, IMG submission 200262) | Marine sediment archaeal communities from Little Sippewissett salt marsh, Falmouth, MA, United States - SSM-Form-2O | ecosystem: Environmental > Aquatic > Marine > Wetlands > Sediment ...
TACTGGAGTAAGAATTTATAGTATCTCCGTGTTTGAGGGTGTAGGAGGTTAGAGGAATGGCTAAAAAACTGTCACTTAAGCTGAAGAAGAAGGAACCTGAAGCAGCAGCCCCGGCCGCAGCAGCAGCGGCACCGGCGGCAGGAGCAGCACCCGCCTTTGCGATGTCTGCAGGTGGATCTGGCGGGATCAAGCTGGTCCTCAAGGACGCTAAGGTTACCATCGAAAAGGTGACGCTCGCCAAGTGAGCGTCCACCTTTTCCCTCCTATATCTTAAGTGGGAGGGGTTGTCTCGATCGTCACGCCTCTGGCGTGACGGTTGGTTTCAAAGAGGATTGAGGGAGAGATCTAGAGGGAGAGATTATTATGGCTGGCAAGAAGTTATCACTTAAGCTGAAGAAGAAGGAGCCTGAAGCAGCAGCACCCGCCGCGGCGGCAGCGGCACCCATGGGAGGAGCAGCGCCCGCCTTTGCGATGCCCGCTGGTGGATCCGGCGGCATGGTTCTGGAGCTGAGAGGCGCCAACATCTCCATCAAGGAAGTCGTCATTAAGCCGAAGAGCGCAAAAGGCAAGTAGAAGGCTAGTACCGTGGGGAAAGTTATAGCGATAACCGGAAAGGGCGGCACTGGCAAGACCGCGGTCACCGCAATTATAATCAGGTCTCTATTGAAGAGAGACGAAAATCCCACCATCCTGGCCATTGACGCCGACCCCGACGCGAACCTTGCAGACGCGTTGGGAGACGATGTGGAGATGACCGTGGGTGACATAAGAGAGGAGATTCAGGATTCTCGAGTCTCGTTGCCGCCCGATTACGACAAGAAGCAGCTTTTCGCGGCGAAGATCTTCGAAGCGCTTCTGGAGAAGGACGGATACGATCTTTTGGTGATGGGCCGGTCGGAAGGGTCTGGATGTTACTGTTATCTCAACTCTTTGCTTAAAGGGATCATGGACGAGACCATAGACGACTATGATCTGGTCCTCGTGGATTCTCCGGCGGGACTTGAGCATCTGAGCCGCAAGACCATCTCTGAAGTTGATTCGCTGATTGTGGTCACCGACGAATCTCGCCGGGGGCTCAAGACCGCAGAGACGATCAGACAGCTCGCCGACGAGCTAGCTCTGAAGTACGGCAACCTTTACGTCATAGCCAACAAGGTTCACGATCTGTCTAAAGATCAGATCCAGAAGGTTGCAGGCGGTCTGGGCTTGAAGGTTATCGGCATGATTCCCTACGATGAGAATGTAGCCCGGCTCGATCTGGTCGGTGACCCGTTGGTCGACCTGCCAGACGACTCTCCTGCCGTTGTGGAAGTGGAGGAGCACATAATCAAAGAGATCGGTCTATGAGGGGAGATGAACATGGGAGAGAAAATGAACATATCCGACTTAAATAAGAAACTGGCGGAAATGGACGTGAAGTCCCTCGAGGGAGTGACCATCGAGGGAGATATAGAACTGGAGATAGACGCTGGTGCAGGCGGCGTCGGACCTCTCTTCGCCTACTACTTCGGCGAGGAGGTCGCAAAGGTGGCTGTCCAGCTGGTCAACATGGCCAAGGCCTTCGGCTATCCTGTCGACAGCCTGCTTCAGCCGGTGGCGGTGGCCCAGGCCATATCGCCCGCACCCGCAGAGCTGGCCAAGGCTGGACCCGCAATTCCGGCCTTCAAGATACCAGACACTCTGGCGAGCGCCAAGTTCGCGGTGGGCACCGACAAGACCTGGAAGACTCAGATAGAGGAGGTCCAGCTGGGGGCCACCAAAGCCGAGGGCGGATCGAGAGGTAAAGTGATCAAGATAGGCGGCGAGAAGGCAATGCCCTTCTTCTTCGACGCTGCGATGCCCAACAGGCCCGTAGTCACCATCGACGTCTTCGACATGCCTATCGGCATGGCCAAGGCAGTCAAGATGCACTACGAAGATGTCATGAGTGATCCCGCCGACTGGGCGAAGAAGGCGGTCAAGGAGTTCAAAGCCGACCTGGTCACAACTCACCTGATCAGCACAGACCCCTTGATCAAGGACACCCCTGCCAAGGAAGCCGTGAAGGTAGTGGAGGACGTCCTCCAGGCCGTTGACGTTCCGATCGTCATCGGCGGCAGCGGCAATCCCGAGAAGGACGTAGAAGTCCTGACCAAGGCCAGTGAGGTGGCCCAGGGCGAGCGCGCCCTCATCGCCAGCGCCAGCCTGAACCTGGACTGGGAAGCCATCGGCAAGTCCTGCGCCGAGAACAACAACGTATGTCTCGCCTGGACTCAGCTCGAGATCAACGCCCAGAAGGAGCTTGACAGAAAGCTGATGAAGGTCGCAGGCGTCCCCAGGGACTCCATCGTCATGGACCCGACAACTGCGGCACTCGCCTACGGTATGGACTTCGCCTACTCCAACATGGAGAGGATCAGGCTCGGCGGCCTGAAGGGCGACCTTGAACTGAGCTTCCCCATGTCCTCAGGTACCACCAACGCCTGGGGCGTTCGAGAGGCCTGGATGGTCAACTCCCCCAACAAAGACGATTCTTCGTGGGGAGACAGGATGCTCAGAGGTCCCATCTGGGAGATTCTCACCGGGTTCTCGCTGGCCATGGCCGGCGTCGACATCTTCATGATGATGAACCCGATCGCCGTCGCCTACCTGCAGGAGATCACCCAGTCTCTGATGGGCTTGGTCAAGGCGGAGACTCCTGACACCGCCAACTGGATCTCAATGGAGGTGTGATAGCCTTGAAGGAATCTAGCCCGCTCAACCTTTACAAGTTCCTGCCTCAGACCAACTGTGGTGAGTGCGGTGAGCAGACCTGTATGGCCTTTGCAGCAGGTCTCATCGCCAGAGAGAGAACCATCGACGAGTGCAAGCCCCTCGTAGACGAGAAGAACCAGAAGAAGTACGCCAAGAAGCTGGCTTCTCTCAAGGAGGTCATCGCTCCCGAGGTCGCCCTGATCCACGTTGGAGCTGGCGACAAGCAGCTGAAGGTCGGAGGCGAGGACGTGATGTACCGCCACCAGATGACCTTCTTCAACAAGCCTCCATTCGCCTACGACGTAACCGACGCCATGAACGAGGCCGACCTCGTCGAGAGGGTCAAGCTGATCGACACCTGGCGGAAGTTCTACATCGGCAACTGGGAAGAAGTCGAGATGGTGGCCGTGAGGTCTGTCACCGGCGACGCTGACAAGTTCGCAAAATGCGTCAAGAAGGTGATGGAGAACACCGAAAAGCCTCTGATCCTCTGCTCCTTCGACCCCAAGGTCCTGAAGGCAGGTCTAGAGGTCTCTGCTGCAAAGAGGCCCCTCATCTACGCCGCCACCAAGGACAACTGGAAGGAAGTCGCCCAGCTGGCCTACGACTACAAGGTACCTGTGACTTTGAGAGTCCCCTTCGACCTTGACGGCCTCAAGAGCATGGCCATAACCTTCAAGGAGATGGGACTTAAGGACCTGGTCCTGGACCCCGGCACCGCGCCCAACGGCGAGAAGCTCCAGGAGTCTCTCCAGAACTTCATAAAGCTTCGGAGAGCCGCCACTGAGGAGAGTCAGAAGGACTTCAACTATCCTGTGATGGCTCTGCCCATCAACGCCTGGATGACCACCAAGGATCCGGTCAGAGCTGCCTACTGGGAGTCTGTCCTTGCCGCCACCTTCGTCATTCGAGGCGCGGACATTATGATTCGGCACTCGATGGAGCCCCACAGCGTCATGCCCGACATGCACCTGAGGTTCAACCTCTACACCGACCCCAGGACTCCCGTCCAGGTCAAGCCAGGCCTCAACAAGGTGGGCAACCCGACCGAGGACTCGCCGATCTTCCTCACCACCAACTTCGCCCTGACATACTACACGGTGGAGTCTGACCTCGCGTCCAACAACATAGACTCGTATCTGCTCGCTGTGAACACCGACGGCATCGGCGTTCAGGCATCCGTCGCCGGCGGCCAGATCACGCCCAGCAAGATCAAGGACGCCTTCGCCGAGGCCGGAGTGGACTTCGAGAAGACCAGCCACAAGTCTTTCATCCTTCCAGGAATGGCCGCCAAGTTCAGCGGCGAGCTGGAAGACCTCTACCAGTTTAAGGTAAAGGCCCTGGTTGGTCCCGAGGACTCGGGACGTATCCCCGGCTGGATGGAAAAGCAGTGGCCACCAAAGAAGTAAAAGCGATGAAGTGTGTCCCCTGAGGGACACACCTTTTCTCTCTATTTTATTCGTATATTTTGTCCGTACTCGTTTAGACCAGACTTTTTCTCGGGTCTTTTCGGTGAGCTTTTCATTCGATCTCTTCGGGCTCACCTGACGCGAGAAGCAGGTCTTTGAAGAGGAGGATCTCGATCACCTGGGATACGTACCTTCTCTGCTGGTACCTCTGGATGTCCTCGTTCATCTTCAGCTCGCTCTCTATCTGGACCCTGATCAGGGCCATACGAAGGTCTCGCCTCTCCTCGTCGTTCAGCTTGAGGGAACATATCTCCTTCAGCCTTCGAGGAAGGCTCAGCGGATCTTTCAAAACCCTCGCCAGAAGGAGGACGTATCCTTTGGGAGCTTCGGGTCTTGCATCTCCAGTCAGGGTCTCCAGGTCTTCGACCGAGTACCTCTCGCCATCTATCGTGACGTAATCCATCTCTTCACCTCAAAAATTCAGATCTTCGGTTCAGATCTTCAACTCTCCACGAAGGATCGACTCGCATATCTCTAAATCTTTCGGCGAGTTGACGTTCACCGCCAGCTCTATCCTATCAAGGATGAAGTGGTAGTCCTCCTGTTCAAACCTGATCCTCGAGCCCAAAAGGACGTTCACCCCCGAGGGGACGATGAACCGGCCCCTATAGTTGAAGAGGGCGTCGGGCTTTCCTCCGATCCGCCGGTATATATCGAGAGGCGTGTGAACGGAGAGGGCGGGCTCATGGACCTTCTCGTAAGCCTCTATGATCTCGTCTATGATATCTCCTCTCAATAGGGGGAGGTCCGCCATCACGATCAGGACCGGCTCTGTGATCTCTGCCCTCTCGACGGCGAACGCCATGTCGGGGACGTACCCTTCCCCTGGCGTTTCCACCACCTCGATTCCCGACTCTTCTGCCCATTTAATCGTCTCAGGGACGCTCGCGGTGGCGGCCACAAAGACCCTCTCAACGGAACTCTCCTGAAGGGCAGAAACCACCCAATCGATGAGAGGCTGGCCAAGAAGCCGGACCATGGGCTTCTCTCCCATCTGTAGCCTTGTTCCAAGGCCGCCTGCCATCACCACGGCGTCCAGAAGAGAACCTCCCAACCGAATGCGTTGGTCGTCAATATCGCGGAACAGATGAGGGCGACGCATCTTGCCACCTCGTTGGTGGCACCGAAGCCGTCGCCGGTGGCGCCGCCAAAGTTTCTCTTGGAGATGACGACCATGTAGAGGGCCGATATCTGGGCGAGGAGGAGCACCGCGAAGCCAAAGAGACCGGCGGTGGCCCAGCATATGAGGGCCGCGATGACCAGTCCCACCAGAAAGTCGGACCGATCGGTGTTCTCGATGGCTATCGAGCCGAAGCCCTTGTGAAGGGGCGCCGAGAAGGCGGCGAAGGCTATCATCGACTGCTTGGCCGCCACCTCCGCCACGATGAGGGCGAGAGGGAGGGTCTCGCGGGGAATCGCTGTCAGGGAGGCGTAGACCGCGAGGATGGTCACCACTACGAAGACGACGCCACCGGTGCCTATGTAGACGTCCTTCATGGCGCTGATCTTCTTTTCTACGGTGGTGTGGGCCGTAACTCCGTCCCCGAAGTCGGCGAGGCCGTCGGCGTGGTTGATCCCGCAGAGCTTGTAGATCGCCACCAGAACGAGGGCCGCCACGATCCCCGGAGGCGCGATCTCCGACAGGATCAGGGCGAGAGCGGCGTAGATCAGCCCCAGGACGGCTCCCACCAGGGGGAAGAGGTAGATGTGCCTCATCAAAGCCTCAATCCCCTCCATCGATATCCCGACGGGTATGGTGGAAAGAAAGCCGAAGCCAGACTTGAGGGCGAGGAGGTGGTCTCTCAGCCGAACACCGCCCGAGTGTACATGTTCGCGGAAACTCCGCCGATCAGCCCTGCGATGACGTCATCCATGAAGGGTCCGAGTTCGCCGAGGATCCCCGGCTTGGCCTTATCGTACCGCACGTAATCGAAGGTGCCCTTGTACCCTCCGACGTACTTGGCTATGCTCATCCCAATCACCTCGTCGGCTATGAGGTAGGTCAAGTCCCTCTCGTAATCGGAGCTTCTCATGTTGGGGAGGTTTCCTCTCTTCCCCTCTTCCTCCAGGAGTACCCCCGCGTAGATGAGAAGACAGAGGTTTGGGTCGGACAGGGCCAGGTCCAGCTCTCTTCGAAAGACCTCTTCGGCCTTGTTCCTCGTCTCCACGCCGGGATGCGGCACGTAAAGCTCCAGGGCCGAACTGACCACGCCGTCGATGGATATTCCCGCCCCAAAGAGCACGTCTCGGATGTCCTTACCAGAGCCCATATCGATCGGTGAATGAACTCTTCTGACCGGATAAAAGCGTATCTGGTGGCTGGAGATATCGAGATGGGCGAAGTTATTTAAAGTCTCATGGAGAGATATTATAATGGGATTTTATGAAGACAATGGTCAAGATATTTGTCGATCACGAGCATTTGGGCCGCGTGATAAATACACTCACTGAACTGGGGATAACGGGATTTTATCTCTATGAGTACAAGGGGATGGCTCCCAGGGAATGGAGAGATTTCAGGCTGAAGGAAGACCCGGAGATGACCATCGAAGCAGTAAGACATCACGCAGAACCTGGGGTTTTAGTCAACACCGTTATAGACGGGGACTGCGAGCCGATAGTCAAGGGCCTGGAACAAGCTTTAAAAGGAATAAGGTATACGATAATGGGGCAAAAGGTAACGGTTATGAAGGTCCGAGGAGATTAAGCATTCATGCCGAATTTGAGACGAGAAGTGGAATCTGTGCTTGAGGTCATCAGGAACGCCCTGAGGATGGAAGGCGGCGACATCGAGCTGGTCGACATCGCCGAAGACGGAGTGGTCTCAGTTAAGTTGACCGGAAGCTGTGCTGGCTGTCCCTTTTCCCAGATGACCCTCAAGAACTTCGTAGAAAGAGAGCTAAAGAAGAACGTAGACGGCATAAAGGAAGTTGTGGCGGTATAGTGCGCGCACTTTTAATCGCCTCCATTTTACGCCCGTTGCATTAATATGGTTCTGCTCAATTTGCTGAGAAGGCGGCTCTTTGCCTGCGGTTGAATGCCGACAATAAACAAGCGAGAGGCAAAACTTGTGTTTCCAACTAAGAAAGTTCAAACGTTGATCGGGTCCAAGATCAAAGTCGAGATGAAGGGGACAGAAAGACACGTTCTGGAGGGAACCCTAAACAGCGTGGACGACTATCTGAACCTCCACCTCCTGGAGACGGTGGAGATCGTAGATGGTGAGAGGGCGCGATCCCTGGGCTCAGTGATACTCCGTGGGAACAACATAATCCTCATAAGTCCGGTTGAGTGAGTGTCCGGGTGTACAGATGTATGAGGAAGCGCTGGAGTACATTAAGTCGTGTGAGGACGGGGTTCTGCAGAGCGACCTGTGGAAATGTTTGCATATCGATTCTCGCAAATGCTCTCGGATAGTATCGAAGCTCTTGAAAGAGGACCTCATCACCAGGGAGCCCGAATCAGCCGATGGAGTGAGAACATATCGGCTGCGGTACGTCGGAATTCCCTCTTCTTCAGGTCGCTTCAGGCAGCTTCTCGTTGGAGAGATCTTCGAGCCCTGCGCGGGTTGCATAAACGAATGCGTGCCTGAACACTGTCCGGAGCTGAGCGAGTGGGTCTTCGCCATAGTCCTGGAAGAGGGCGATCTCGGCCTCAATCAGCCGATAAAAAAGGTCAGCACGGCCAAGCTCCAGCAGTAAGTTCGCCCACAACTTTTTTTAACTCAGAAAAATGCTTGATTTCAGGGCGTAAAGCGCCCGGCAGGCCTCCCTTCCCGCAAAGCTCAAGGCGCCTGGAGATGGGCTCCGAAAAAGGGCGGGGGGGATGAAGGTGCGGATTTTCAGGAACTTATCTGGATCTGATTTTCTCCGAAGCCCTTCTTGACCAAGATCTTCTTTATACGCCCGGTATGATTGCCTTGCAGCTCGATAACGCCGTAGCCCTTAACGGTCCCACCGCAGGCAAGCTCCGATTTGAGATATGTAGCTAGTTCGTTGAGATCTATCTCGTGAGGATCGATTCCCTGTATCACTGTAACCTCTTTTCCATACCTTCGTCTGTTGATCTTCACCGTGATCCTCTGCTGCTCCTTGGCTACCTCTTGGCATATGCAAAGGTCTTTGGGAAGGCCACATACTGGGCACATCTCGGAACTCATCTTCTGGTAGTTACCTCCACAGAATATATGAACTCATTCCTCGCCATCACTTTCGGTCCTGTAAATGAGCCAATCTTCTAGCAGACTTGATATCAATAAGGTAAATAACTATTGGTGGGCCGCCGTAACTGCAAAAAATGACGAGATATCGCCTTTGGAACCGCCCTCCAAATTCGGATCGATCTCAAAAAATCCGTCCTGAGACCAGCGAAGATCGTTCCATCAATCGCCCCAAACGTCCGATCATCACCTTTTTACCTCTCTCAACCTCCTGATGATGACCTCTGTGAGGAATATGGCCAGCGCCGCAAAGAGGAGGAACCACCGACGGCTGACCCTCTGCTGGGTCGTGATCTCGCCCCTTTTTCTAGCCTCCTCCACGAGGCTTCTCGCCACCTCCGCCTCGGAGAATACCTTTCCGCCGTTTGACATCACCAGTCTAGAGAAGTCCGGGTTGAAGCCCACGTACCTGAACTCCAGGGGGTAGTTCACGGCAATCCCGTAATCGCCCACCGTGTATATCCCCTGCCTTTCGGGGGTGATGACCGCCATATACCGGTTCTCGCCCACCTTCTCCACCTGCCCCGAACCGATCTTCGGAGGGGTCGGGCTGGTTATGGTGATCTCGAGGGAGGTTCCCAGCCATCCATCCTCGGCGTCGATCCTACCGGACTCGGGTCTGGGGTCGCCGACAGCCCAGTTGACAGTCCTGGATACGAGCATCGAGTTTTTGGCCGAGTAGACCTCCGGAGCCCAGGCGGCCCCGTTGTCGGTGGTGAAGGCGCAAACCCTCCCCAGGCCGTACCTCCAGGTGGTGAGGATCGGCTTTCCGTCGAGCATTACCACCAGCCTCTGCCCCCCCGACTTGGGGGTGACGTCGTTGAACCCGGTGGCGTTTGCGGCTAAGCTGAGGTCTGAGGTTATGTAGTGGCTCGGGTTTACGATCATCAAAGCATAACCGCCGGCAGGGATCTCCTCCTCTTCGGGAAGCTCCTCATCCTTTGGCCTTTCCTCGGCCCTGATGGTGACAGAGCTGGGATAGACGGCGGAATGGTACTCGGCTCCGGTTCTGGCGGCGAGGTCTCTGAAACCCCCCGGAGCGTCCTCGAAGGACTTGACCTCAACCAGGTGGACCGTCGCTCCCACATCCTGGATCATCCTCGTCGACTCCTCGAAGACCTCGGGGTACTCCTTCACCCGTCCGTCGGAGATTACGATGATCTCGCCCTCACCGCTGCTGGAGTTGAGGATGTCCCAGGCGAGGGCGAGGCCCGTATTGAGTTGGGTCTCCTCCTGGGCACCGGGCTGGGGAGAGAGGCTCGATATCCGGTCTTGTATCATGATCTCTTTTCCCGCGATGGGGGTCGGGGTAAGGACGACGAAGGCCTCGGTCCCGAAGACGACTAGAGCCACCCGGTCGTCCCTGAACTCGGGCGACTTGAGGATCTCTATGGCCAGGGCCTTCTCATAGTCGAGGAAGGTGGCACCCCCTATCGACATCTCCCGTCGAGTGCTTCCGGAGATGTCCATGATGATGACCGTCGTCTTGCCGCCCTCGAAGATGCTAGGGACCGATTTGACCGGCAGGACGTCCTCAAGGGTGCTGTTCCTGTAGTTGCCGAAGTCGAAAGACGCTTCGCCTCCCACCACCACCAGCCCCCCGCCGTTTCTTACGTACTCTTTCAGGCTTGCAAGCTCCGGCCCGTACTTCTGGTCGTCCAGGACCACCGCCTTGTACCTCTTGCCCCCGGGCCCCAGCTGATCGGCCCTGAAGGTGGCGGTGGTGGTGAGCTTGTACTGCTCCAAGAGGACCTTCGAGAGGGGCGACTCCTCATCGGCCACCAGGAGGACGTCGGGTTTGGGGACGACGTAGACCGCCTTCGTGTACCGGTCGTTCTCTCTCTGGGCGTCTTGGGGGAAGTTTATCGTCGCCTCGATGAGGTGGGTTCCCGTCGACGAAAACCGGTTTGATATTTTGATGGAGGCCGACCTTCCCTCCCCCGAGACTCTGTCCTGGTAGACGACCGAGTTGTCGGCCCTGACGGTGAGGAGGCCCTCAAAATCGCTGCTTGCGCTTCTAACGACGACGTTGAAGGGGTAGTCTCCTCCGAGGACGGCGGTGTTCGTCCCGGAGATCTCGACGCTATAGTCCTCCCTTACCGGTTCCATCTCCAGGGCGAAGACGGTGGAGTTGGCGGATCGTGCCAGGGCCAGGGATTCCTCCAGGCTCCGCCCCCTGTTGCTGTAGCCGTCGGTGACCAGGAGGAGGGCGCCTCCTTGCTGGGCGTACTGAAGGATCTTGTCGCCTAAAGGCGTAGCCGCCCCCGAGAAGGTTCTGATCGTGGAGTCGGGAAGGTCCACCTGGACTCTCTCGGCCGCATCTCTATCGAAGATCTCCGTCGAGGCGGTGAGGTCCGAGACTACGGTTATTAGGGGCCGTGTCATCTGGGTGGTTTCGGTCACCGTGACGTAGGGGTTGGCGAGGGCCACGGCCAGAAGGCAGAATATGGCGGCCCTGCTGAGAACAAGGAGCCTGTTTCTGTTCCATCGCAGGCTCGCCAGGCTCGCGATCAGGATCAGGGGGACGAGGACGAGGAGGCGGGGCTCGGAGAAGTACAGCCCTTCCATCAACTCTCTCGCCTCCTTCGCAGGATGACTAGCTCAAGGATGATCAGCACCGCCGCGATCAGCACCATCCAGGGGGAGAGGTCTTTTTTGATCACCTTTTCGGTGGTCTTGCCGCTGGTGAAAGACCCCAGGTTGAGGGTTTTTGCATCCAGCAGGTTCGACTCGACGGGATCGTACATGTTGGCGGCAACGGTCCTGCCCTGGAACCGATAAATTCCGACCCTGTCCAGGAGGAGGACGTCGGTGGAGACCCTCTCGCCGGCGGCGTCCACCAGCGTCGTCTCCCCGAGCCTCACGATCTCGCCGGTCCTCCTGTTCGACTCGGAGGCGTCGGGAACGTTGGTCATCCAGCCTATCATCTCGTACCAGAATATCGGGTACTCGGGCCTCAAATAGAAGTCGGACCTCTCGTTTGAGAGGCCCAGATAGACGACGGTGCCGCCCCCTAGCCTCCAGTAGGATATGACGGGAACGCCGTTCGCCTCGGCGATCGTCACAGAGCCCTGGCGAGGCGAGGCCTGAAGATAGCTGAACACCTCCACCTCCTCGAAGTGGAGCTCCTCGGCGAAGACCGGGTTTCTCGTCCAGAGGGGGGCGGACTCGTTGACGACCCCCGTTATCCTTACGGGTAGATACTCCGGGCTGGCTGATGCGTCTGAGCCGACATAGACGACTCTGCCGCCGCCGTAGACGTATCGATTCAGTTCGCCGTCGGCCGTCGCGTTCTCTATAACCACCAGGTCAAACCCGGCGTAACCGCCAGACCTGCTGATGGCGACGGTGGAGATTGATCTGAGGGCTGCAAGGACCGGCCCATCGTCACCGATGTAAAGGACCCTCCTCGGCCTCAGCTCCGGGGTGTAGATGTAGGCGATATTATCCGAAGATATGGCGTCATCGACCTCGAGGGTCACGGAGTTGACGCCGGAGAAGGCGTCGAAGGTGAGGTAGCTTTCGCCTCCGGATTCTATGGTTCGGGAGCTGGTGGAGGTGCCCCCGGGCCCGGTGATCTTTATGGGCACGGTCCTGGTTCTGCCGTAGTTTCTTATGAGGCAGGAGTAGTTGAGGACACCGCCGGAGTCGACGATCCAGCCGCCGACGATCCCCACGTTCTCCCCCTCTCCGCCGGAGTCGACGAAGACGACCCCGGTCCCCTCGCTCTCCATCAGCCGTCTCGTCACCTCGGGATCGTCTCCGGTCCAGCTGGCGAAGTCGGATACGACGAGGATCGATCCGCCCTCGGCTCCAAGGAGGCTTTTGCCCATCATCATCCCTGATGAGAGGTCCGCCGAGACCGCCCGAGGGGAGAGGGATTCTATGGTTGTCCTCGCCTGCTCGCCGTTCCCCTCCCGGAGGGCTACGATGGGTATCGACTCCGCGAGGACGATGCTGATCCGATCCTGGCCCGATGCGTACCGGAGGACTATCTCCTCTGCATCGCTGAAGCTTGCCTCCATGCTGGCGGAGAGGTCGATCACCACCACCAGATGCGCTCCCTGAGTTCCCCTCGCCTCCGTGAAGGGGCCTGCAGCAGCCAATACCAGAAATAAGATCACCAAAAGCTGAATCCAGAAGAGGGGATCGGTGATCAGGCGGTTTAAGGCCGCTGTAGGCTTCGCCTCGCCCTCTCTTATGAAGGCCGTCGACGGAAAGGGGAGGTCTTTGGGCTTTGGCCGGATCATGTACAGGATGATCAGGGGGATCGCGCTCAAAAGTCCCAGCAGGGCGAGAGGGGTGCTGAAGGGCATCAGCGACTTTACGTCCACGGCCGAGAAAAGGTTTACGCAAGTTAGAAGGCAGCCTCCATGCCAACATTCTTAATACAATTGACGATCTCAATGTTGTCTGATCCTGTTCATCGAGGTGCCATAGAATGGTCAGCGTCATGGAAGTTTATCAGCTTCTCCCCAAGACGAACTGCAAGAAGTGCGGCCTTCCCACCTGCATGGCCTTCGCAGTCGAGCTTCTGGGAAGGCGGAAGGCGATCGAGGACTGCACGCCGCTGGTGGAGGAGCAGAAGTACGAAAAGAAGCTCGCGGGGCTCAGAGAGCTTATGGCTCCTCTTCTGAGCGCCGATGCCACCGAGACGGGAATGGTGATTCACACCGAGAAGTGTTACGGGTGCGGAAACTGTGTCGTCGCTTGTCCCGTCAACGTGGCGAGCGACCCCAAGGGCACGGCCATCGGCCGGGGACCTGTCAGCGGCAAAGCGATCTTGATGGTGGAAGACGGCGTGGTCAAGTGCGTGAACGTGGATCAGTGCAGGCGGTTTGGTGAGGAGAAGGTCCTCTGCAACGCCTGTATCGTGACCTGTCCAAGCAAGGCGATCGAGTTCATCTAGGTGATATTAATGGCGTTTTGTACTGGTTGTTCTCTGCTCTGTGACGATATCGAGGTGGATTTTGAAGGGGCAAAGGTCAAGCGGACCATGAACCTCTGCAGAAAGGGTAGAGGCCACTACGATTCCCTCATCGTCGACAGGCTCGCCCCCGCCGTCGACGGGTCCCACGCGACCATCGACGAGGCCATATCCAAGGCCGCAGAGGTCCTGGCAGGGGCGGAAAACCTCCTCCTCTTCGGCTGGGGAAACTCCACTCTGGCGGCCCAGCGGTCTGGAATTGAGCTTGCAAAGAAGCTCGGCTCTGTCATTGACGATCCCTCCTCCTACTCTCAGGGGATGATCACGGAAAAGATTCTCAAAGGCGAGCTTCCGTCCTGCACCTTCGACGACGTCCGGAACTTCGCCGACGTCTCCATCTTTTGGGGGGACGACCCCTCCAGCAGCCATCCCCGCCACCTCTCTCGGTTCTCCTACTTCCCCCGGGGGGAGAAGAGGCAGAGAGGGTACGAGGAGGATCGGGAGGCGATCGTGATCGATGCCCGAAAGTCGCCGACGGCTCAGATAGCCGCCGACGGCTTCTTCAAGATCCCGCCGGGAGGCGACGCTGAGTTCGCCAGTGCGCTGATGGCGACATTGGGCGGCAAGATCCCCAAGGTAGAGGACAAAAAGAGGATGCTCAACCTGGGCACGAAGCTTCGGAAGGCGAAGTTTGGGGTGATATTCACCGGCCTCGGCCTCGCTCACTCCCTGGGAGGCGATCTCGACGCCTTCTTCTCCCTCGTCGGGAAGCTGAACGAGCTGACCCGCTTCTCCGTTATCCCCACCTTGGGCGACTACAACACTCGGGGGTTCAACCAGACCCTCTTCGACGAGACCGGCTCCGTCAACTCCGTCTCTTTCGGTGGTGGGGTTGACCACGGACCTGAGTTTGGGATTGCGAATTATCTGGATTCTTGCGACGCCGTGATGGTGGTGGGATCAGACCCCGCGGCCGTCCTTCCCGCACCCCTCGCAAAGAAGCTTGCCGAAATTCCCATGGTGGCGGTAAACTCTCACAGAACCCTCACCACTGACGCAGCATTGGTGACGATCCCCATCGGCGTGGCAGGGCTTGAGGTCGGGGGCTCTGCCCTTCGGAGCGACGGGGTGAAGGTGGACTTCGACGCCGTGGTGGAGTCGGATTATCTCCCGGACGTTGAAGTCATCGAACGAATAAAGGAGGCGGTCTAAATGGCTGGAACAAAAGAGTTGACGGTGGTCACCTATAGGGGCATCTTCCAGGAGGTGGAAGAGGCCCTGGGGATGTACAGCGACGGGTACCGGGACCAGTCCGCCCTCCTCGATCTGGACGGGGGCGACGCAAAGGCGCTGGGCATCGAGGTCGGCCAGCCGATCCTCCTGGAGACGGGTTCAGGAAAAGTCGTGGTGGCGGCGAAGGTCTCCGAAGACCCCCACCCCGGCATCGCCTTCATGCCAGCCAGCCCCTGGTCGGCCCAGCTTCTCTCCGTCGAGGTGGGCGAGGGCGGCCTGTTGGTGCTGAAGAGGTTCAAAGCCAACGTCACCCCCGCGGAGGGCGCTGTAACGTCGATCGAGGAGATCGCTGAGAGGATCAGGGCGGCTTGACCTGAACATCCGGATGTATTGAGATGAAAGCGAACCTGATATCCATAGCCGACCTCTCCTCCGAGGAGATCCGCGCGATTCTGGACAGGGCCGATGAATTGAAGGCTCAGAGGGACGATCCGGCCACAAGGTCAATTTTGGCGGGAAAGAGCCTGGCTGCCATCTTCGAGAAGCCGTCCACCAGGACGAGGGTATCTCTGGAGGTGGCGATGACCGACCTCGGGGGGCACGCCCTCTATTTGAGCAGCAACGACTTACAGCTCGGTCGGGGCGAGACCATCGCCGACACCGCCCGGGTCCTCTCCCGGTTTGTCCACGGGATCGCGGCCCGGGTCTACGATCACTCCACCGTCGAGGAGCTGGCTCGTCAGGCAGCGGTTCCTGTCATCAACTCCCTCTCGGACGTAGAGCACCCCTGCCAGATCCTGGCGGACCTGATGACGATGAGGGAGAGGTTTGGCCGCCTAGAAGGCCTGAAGGTGGCCTGGGTCGGGGACGGAAACAACGTCTGCAACTCGACGATCCTGGCCTCCGCCCTGATGGGGATGGAGATATCCGTCGCCTCACCTCCCGGCTACGGGCCAGACCGCAAAATATTAGATCAGGCTGATCGTCTTGGTGGCGGTGCCGTCGTCGTCACCGATCCCGTCAAGGCCGTATCAGGCGCAGATGTCGTCGAGACCGACACCTGGGTCTCCATGGGCGACGAGGCCGAGGCGGCCAAGAGGGTCAAGGCTTTCAGCCGGTACCAGGTGAATGAAGATCTCCTCCAGCACGCCAGTGATGATGTCATCGTCATGCACTGCCTTCCGGCTCACCGGGGCCAGGAGATCACCGACGAGGTGATGGATGGGCCGAGGTCTGCGATCCTGGATCAGAGCGAGAACCGGCTCCATTCGATCAAGGCGGTGCTGGAGAAGCTGATGGTCTGACGGCGTCGAGACGCTATTCAAGATGATATTCTGAGAGCGGGGGTTGCCAAGTGGTCAAAGGCGCAGGGCTTAGGACCCTGTCCTGCAGAGGTTCGTGGGTTCGAATCCCATCCCCCGCACCAAACACCTTTTCTTGGTATCGGTTTCTAGGGTTTGTCCTAATTTTACTCCAATTCAATATGGGGTCTCTTCTGTTATGTACTTTTCCGGGATAGGGGTCCAGCCCTATCCTCTATTGGGATGTTAGGCGTTAAATAATCACAAAACCCGCGTCCAATTATTTTAAATATTGAATATAATTATAAAAGTCAGCTATATTGTAAGACCATATTTCAAAATCGCTAGCCTGTAGAGGGGAATACTTCTAATAGTCTATCAACTTACTACTATGGGCAAAGAAGAGGTGAGGGACACACACATATAGAGATGATCAATTCAAGCTAAATACTCCCTTTTGCAACTAAAGTCTCGATGTTGCACCCAAAGTCAATAGGATTAAATAATTCTCAAAGAATGATGTAACAGTTCTGAAAAGAATTCGTTTTCGGCAGTACTGTCTGATAATATACTGATAAGATCATATATATGATTCACCAGTCTATCGCCATTAACCCTATCCGTAAGCGTTTTTGTAATGGCTGCTGATAGGTAATATGTATCGCAATGGTGATTCTGTTTGGTAGCTTCTTCAAATGATTTTTTAGCGGCTCCATATCTCTCTAAGGCACCAGCGGTATCAATGCCCCCTTTTATTTCGATAACCGTGAGGAGCGTTCCATTGTGAATAAACGATACGTCCGGTTCCGGAGCAAATCTCATTAATATATCTTTAGGAAGTATATATTCATCTTTACTAATTTTGCGTTCTATAAGTTTATTATCTGATAAACGCTGCACAATGAGATTGCGTACCCGCTCTTCTGCCAACTGTCCAACTTTATTCCTATTCCTACCATCAAACGAGATTGCCAATATGGCTATTACTGCACGTTCTGCATCCTCTAAAGTCCAATCATCAATATTTCTTATTATGAAAGATATGAATTTGTTATATGTACGTGCCATTTTTAAAGCTTTCTCTTTACTGAGGTGTGCTCTTATATTGCCTTGTTCAAGGTTCTCAATCGCTCCAACATAGTCTTTGGCTGCTTTTATAGACAATGTACTTGATCCACGATAGTACATACTTGTTTTAGGGTTATATAACAAAACATCTGGATGGCAAAATACATACTTTGGATCTATTTCCATATTTTTGACTTTAGTCCATGATTCTTTGTCAATATTTAATTCCTCGATTTTCCAATTTAGATCCCCAGAAAAGTCAGATATAGATTGGAACGCCTCTTTATCATCATATTTTTGTAGTGATTCATAAATTAATACTGATTTCAATTTCCTTAAATTTTCTGCATACTCTCCATCATCTGACATGGTACTTCCTGCTTTGTCCATACATAAATACATTTCCGTATTTCGTTCCTTCCACGAGTTCCCATTTGTTGACTACTGTTTCCTTTTCCTCTGGGCAAAACCCAAATGTTTTCTATTGAATATCCAGCATGAAAAGCAAAATCTGATAGAATGAGATCTACTGGTACTTCTTCACCGCTATACTGTACATTATCATTGACCATGACGACCTTACCACCTGGAGCTAGGACGCGATACAACTCATTGATTACTAAGTTCATCTCAAAAAAGTAATTTTCAACCATGCGTGGAATGTTTGGGTTATTCAGTTCTTTTTTATTGTTATATAGTATATCAAGAACTTCGTGCAGTGCACGTTGATCATCGAAAATTCTCGCAGCTTTATTGAATAAACCCCCCCGACCAGAATCGAAATATTGTCTTCTTAACTCATCTCTTTTAGATCGGTTCTCTACAGTAGCGGATAAAAGAGTCTGACGAAGAGCTTTAATATCATCCTCCTTATAGTTCATGAAAGCCAATTCTAGGGCATATGTCCGTGTATAATCATAGCGATTGCAATATGGAGGCGATGTTAACACCAGATCAAACACACCTCCAGGCATCTTCGGTAACTCGTCCAGACAAGATCCCTGAATAATTTGCACGTTGTGTGAGAACGTTCCACCATTTCTTAAATTTTTCATATCACTCAGTATTAATTCTAATTTTCCGATAACGGCTGGTTTAAATTCGTGAATCTTTCCTTTGCTAAATTTTGACCTGATGGATTTACCAGAACGATAATCCCATCTAAGGTACTGTCCGTCCTTTCGTGTATAACTAATCTCTTCAAGTATTGAGAGACATGCAAATCGAAACATGGAACGGATGTCTTCCTCTGGAATTGAATCGAGAAAATGCATATAAACAGATAGAGCCACCTCCGTATCCATAGGGAACGCATTTTTCGTTATATTTATATGCTGGAATTTATAACTGTTCAACTGGGATGAATCTACTGGGAGATGCCTAAGTCTATCCATGTAGAACTTGAACTTATCAGTGTTTATGGCGTCTGCTAATAACCTAGCTCTCATTGCCTCAATTCCGATAGGAAGAAGCTCTATACCTGTCGCATGCCAGCCATTTTTTGTAGATGTCGTTAATGTAGTACCTATCCCCGCAAATGGGTCCAATATCATTGGTTTTGTTTTTTTTGGTCTAAATTTGCTTATTATATACTCTACAAGATCGTGAGAGAATGCTTCCTTGTATTTTAACCATCTATAAAATGGTACATCCTTGTTCGCTTGAAAAGACACTAGTGGTCTCGTCAAATCTGGATTTATGACTATCTTATCTTTATAATTTTCATATAACTTATACCGCTGAGTTGAATCACTGCTAAATTGGATGGCTGGGTTGCTGTGGTCATATTCTCTAATTGGTATCAAACTCGGCTCACTTCCGTCTTCTCTATCGTTTTAGCTCGTTCACGATCCCAATAAGGTGATTTGCACTTCGGGTTTGGGCATACCTTTGGGGTTTTGTTTGGGTCTCTTGGATACCACTCGTGTCCGCATCTAAGGCATTTCAATTTTTGGATGATTTCGTGACCACAGTGAGGACATTTTACCATAATTCAACCCTTCTTTTAAATCAGTATAGTAGGTGGTATACGTTATGCATTAAAGGTATATGAACTCATCGGTATATACCATTAAGGATACACACCTGAAGTCCTTCGATTCAGATGCTCCGAGGTTACGATACCTGGGCTCCTGCCAAAATCGCTGATGCCGAAGCCGTCGATACGCTAATCGAGGCTTATGGCGATTGCTGCAGAAGGCAGCCACTAGGCGTTATAGAAAATTGGGGTAAAATAGGAAGAGCAACGGAGGAGTAATTCACGCAGATTCTCAGCCGGGAGGTCTCCCACCAGGTACCTCAAGGTGCTTTCGTCTACCAGGCTCCAGAGGTTCTTTTTGACATAAGCCTTAGTGGACATCCCCTCCCTTGATGCTATAGTCTTCATAGCCCTGAGGAGCTGAAGGTCCAAGGTAAGTTTTGGCATAGAAGGTAGATAGGACAGTCTTATAAAAAGTAGTTTGCCTGGGGGAAGCTCCCCAGGCGCCCTGATAATGGAGGATCGTACAGGAAGACCCTGAGGGAAACTCTTGATGACCTATTCTTCCTGCAGATTTTTTCTTCACAGAAGGGGTACGGAAGAGAGAACCGTCTTCTGTGACTCTTCTCAATGGGGGGCGGGCTTTGTCAAAACCCACTATAAGATAATGGTAAGCTACTTATATTTATAGTTATTTACCTAATAGCATGTTCTATCACCCTAACCTGAAAAATGTATTTAGAAGAATTTTACATCTGAGTGAAAAAGGATACTCCATTTCTAAGATATGTCATTAAATTGGACGAGAGTTTGAAGCTCCAGATGCTCCTCCTCGTTATAGTTCTCGTCGTTATCAATGCAAAAAGTGTTGGCAATCGCATCATATAATCCAAGCTTTGATCTTCTTGAGATCCGAAGGGTTTTTGATTGATGAGAATAAGCTAACAAACAACAAAAGATCTATTGCCTATTGCGAGGAGATCGCCAAAAAGATAAATAGCCTTAAGAAGTAAAGTTCTCTCTCTGGATTTAGTTCTTCATCGCCGTGGCGTTTTTCATCGCTGCTAAAAGATCGCCACGTTGTTGTGACAAAAAGGGCAACCATGGCTTTTATTTTTCCTATATGTACTTATGTCCTCTCTATAACAATATAATAATCTAGAGAAAGTTTATATAGCCTGAAGTCTATAGGTAGCTTATGTCACGGGTTGAACAAATCCGAACGACTGTCCCCACCGAAATTTTTGAGGTGTTGAACCTATACGCACAGGAAGAGAGGGTTTCTATAAGCTGGGTAATCAGGGACCTCCTTTTAAAAGGTTACGAAGAGTGGAAAAACGGCAATCACAAAGTTAAAGATTTGGAAAAGGGTCGCCGTTACTGGGGACAAAGTACCGAAGGCAGAATCGAAAAAGCAAGAGAGGCTCTAAAAATGGAGTGATTTGCTGGGGAAATGTGTTTTAGTCTAACTACATGTTGAAAAATAACTTGGAGGAGTGAGAAGGTATGCAAAAGACAGAGGAAACCGCAAAGAAAATCTCTTTTCGCGATCTGATAGGTGTGCAACGAAAATATGAGGGGACCTTCATAAAGTTAGGAAACCAACAAGGTTGGATCAAAGGGAAAGTCAACGGAGTTCTTTTAGAAGACGTGGCTGACGTTGAATCAGGCAAAAAAATAGCAGGCAGGTTATGGGTCAACTATACCAAAACCTTCCAAAAACTTGAACTTGAATACCACGAAGAAGGAAGGATTCAATTTCAAGCTACGCTCGATTATCACATAGACTGTATGTCTGGATCTTCGTGGTGCGAACATGGAGAAGTGACTATTCGCTTACTAAGGATATCGAAGATAGTTTGGGTTTAAGAAGACTAGAGAGGTTATAAAATATGGAAAAAATAGCAGAAGAGGGGACCTGGCAATCCACCTCTCTAGCTCAAAGTAAGGCAGGGGAAAGTGGGGGCTCTGAGGATAAAACTCTTTTGGTACCTGGAAACGTCCCCGAAGAGCTGAAAGCCCTCAAAAGGTGGGTTTGTTGGAAATTAATTCCAATAAAAGACAAGAAACCTTCGAAGGTGCCTTATAATCCCGTATCTGGCAAAGCAGCCGATTCTACAGACCCTAAAACGTGGTCATCCTTCGAAAGAGCCTTTGAAACCTACCTGAAGGGCGGTTACAATGGGATAGGCTTTATGCTAGGTTACGAGGAGTCCAACGGTCTTAATTATGCCGGGATAGACCTAGATCTCCTGGATACCCCCGAAAAATGGGACGAACCGCTGGCGACGGTGAAGAGGTTTGATTCCTATTCTGAGATCTCACCCTCCAGGAAGGGACTCCACATTTTAGTGGTTGGGAAACTCAGAGAGGATCAAACCAGGTGCAAGGAGACCAAAAAGCACAAAGAGGTTTTTGATCATGCTAGATACTTCACCGTGACAGGCTGGCGGCTGGAAGGCTCACCCGCTACTGTAAATCAGAGGGAGAGTGAGCTGAGAGCATTTCACGATGAAGTCTTCGGACCACAGGTGGGGGGTAAGTTGAAGGCAAAGAACGCCCCGGCGACGAGACCCGCCCCGGCGACGAACGCCCCGGACAAAGACGACGCGGCCGCAAACCTGCAGAGTTCGGGCCGCAAGGCCGCAAACCTGCAGAGTTCGGGCCGCAAGGCCGCAAACGCCCCGGCCGCAAACCTGCAGAGTTTGGGCCGTGGGGCCGCAAACGTCCCGGCCGAGAATCCCCCGGACGCGGCCGCAAAATGTCCATTCGTAGATCCCCGTCTATCGGACGAGGAGATCCTAGAAAAGGCACGCAACGCCAAAAACGGCGAAAAGTTCATCGCCCTCTTCGATCAGGGGGACATTGACCTCTACAGCGGGGACGAATCGGCAGCTGATATGGGTCTTATGTGCCAGCTGGCGTTTTACACCCGCGACGAGGGACAGCTGGAGAGGCTCTTTTCTCAGTCAGCCCTCGGAGAGCGTGAAAAGTGGACTTCAAGAGCCGATTACAGGGAAAGGACCATAGAAGCCGCTCTAGCTTATGTTACAGAAGCGTGGTCGCCGGGGATGCAAAGGACATACCCGTGGACAGCTTACGGGAATGCAGACCGCCTTGTGGACAAGTTCGGAGAAAATTTGTATTATCGGATTCTCCCTTCTAAGAACGACAGGGTTAACGGTCAGTGGTTGCACTGGAACGGTTCCATCTGGAAGCCTGATAACTCCCTGGAAATTGAGCGGTTAGCCAGGGAGATTATAGAGGACCTCTATATGGAGGCTAAGGAGCTTCGATTAATTGACGAGGAGCGGGGAAAGAAGGCTTTGGGTTTTGCGATGAAAACCGATAACCCCGGACAGCTTAGGGCGATGTTACAGGGAGCCCGAAGTCACAGAGAGGTTGCTATCTCCTCTGAGAAATTCGACGTAAACCCCAGGCTGCTAGGGCTCCCTGGAGAGGGGGTGGTCCTGGAGTTAACCGACGAGGGATACCAGATAAGGGAGGCTCGAAAGGGCGATCTTGTGAGCCGCTCTTGTGGCGTTTTACCCGCCGCCAGGGAGGACCCCAGACAGCCTGATAAGTGGCTAGCGTTCCTGGATATGATCTTCGGCGGGGACGAGGAGTTAATTCGATATGTGCAGAAGCTTATGGGATATTCGCTTTTGGGATCACAAGAAAAGCAGCTTTTTGTACTATTTTATGGAGAAGGAGCCAACGGCAAAAGCACCTTACTGAGGGTCTGGAGCCTGGTTTTGGGGGGCAATGATAACTATGCTGTCTATGCCAACAAAACAACCTTTAGTAAGAAGTACTCGGACAAAGACCTTCGCCCCGATTTACGAACGATTCTCAGAGCCCGCGTGGTGGTCGTCGTCGAAGGGACGCAAGAATATTCTGTTGATGAAACCTTGATAAATACTTGGACTGGAGGAGAACCGATAACAGCCAGGGACTTATACGAATCGACGGTGAGCGAATACCCCCAGGGACTGTTAGTTATCGCCGGGAACCACCTGCCTGTGATCAACGCCACCACCCATGGGATCTGGAGAAGGGTGAGAATGGTTCCCTTCAATGTGAAGATAGACGACTTAATCCCCTCTTCGGATCTTAACGACAGATATGCTGAGGATGTTCTCTTCGCTGAAGAGAGCGATCTGATTTTAAGGTGGATGCTGGAAGGCTACGACCTATACCGATCTGAGGGACTTATCAGCCCCCTGGCTGTGGTTGAAGCCACAGAAGGGTATAGGGAGGAGAGCAACTCAGTTCTGAGGTTCGCCAGGGATACCCTTACAGAAGATCTGGAAGCGAAGATCTCAGTCTCGGAGCTGAGGCGTCACTACGCCGATTATTGTGTTATGGAAGGCATAGAAATAAAACCGGACAAACAACTTAGGTCAGAGCTGAAGGTGTTTTTCAAAATACCAAAAAGCCGCGACCATAACGCCAATAGGACCATATCGATAAAGAAGAGCCGGACGCTAGGGAGGTATTGGCAAGGGATACGGTTAAAGACCGACCTCGATTATGAGACCGACGAGAGGATGGAATTGGCTTGTGAGGAGGCAAGTAACTTCTTCTGTAAGGTGATGCTCCAGCCGGTGAGCTGGGATAATGATGTAATGATGTACCCAGGTTACCTGCATAACGATTTTTTACTCTCTTAAAAAATAATCGATAGCAAGAGGGGTCGAAATTGATCACAGAAGGGGGGTGGGGACAGCAGCACCTCCATTTTCAAAAACTATTTCCCAGAATTTCCCCCTCCTTTTCCCATACCCCTATGAAAGTTGTAAATAAAAAAATGAAAATGCTGGGCTTGCTGTCCCCACACCCCCTTTGTGAAAAAAAAAATAGGTCTCTGGCTGTCGAATATAAATCTAATGAATAATAAAAATCGATAGCAGGGTAACCTGGGCAGCTCGCTTGTTGCTGGTTTTGAAAGGTATAACTTTTTTAGTGGTTTTTCTTACTCACATGATTCTCTGGGGTTTATATACTTTATATACTCTCCCTTCCTTTATATAGTTTATATACTCTTCATGTGTATAAAGATATGTAATGTCACATTTTATTCTAAGTTAGGCATATCTGAGGTGTCACTGAGGGGGTGTCACAAGCGTGTAACACGATATGGTGGCTTTGTATCACGTAAGTGAGGTATATAGTTGTGTTAATGTTACTTAGATGAATCTTACGTATTTAGTGAGGGAGGCGTGAGGAGTGGAGCTTTTCCAGATTAATCGTGTTAATGAGGGCGACCGCCAGCCCCCCGGAACCACGCCCTGGAGCCTCGAAACTGCATCATAGATCTGCAGAAGAGAGCCCCCAAAAGATGCACATCCCATAACCAGCCCTGAAGTTATCCGATCACTTGTTTACAACCTGAGAGCCCCCAAATCCATAGCTTATAAGAATAGCCTCGTCTCGTCGCCCAACAGCATGGGGATATAGCTCTGAAAGATATTCATCCACATAGCTGAATGAAACTATAGCGGCAACAGATAGCGATTTTCCCCAGCCCCCTGATGGATCGGACAGTCTAAAATCCAGCCCCTGGAGAACCAGCCGATGGAAAAGCCAGCCCGGAAAGACCACCTACCTGTGGACAAAGCCAGCCAAAAGCACCACAAATAGAAGCCAGAAGGATAGCAGACCACCTGAGATAGCAGCCGAACTTCTGCAGAGACCGGGAGGGGTTTGTGGGGACCAAGGGCTATGCTGGCGGTCGCCCGCCCGGACCCTGCAGAAATTTGACATATATAAAAAGGAATTTGAGAATACTGTCAAAAGACCTTGTTGATGATAATGGTCTACTGCTATTGATTAACTCCATAGATCTGAGTATCTCTGAATCACTGGAGAGACATAAGGTTCCTTCTGTCTTTCACACTCCTCCCTCAGGCTGGGATAGGCTTCTGCTATCGAATTAAGGACCTTTTCCCGGATCAGGTGATAGGCTTCTCTCTTCCCGACAGCCCCCTTTTTCAAGGTATTAAGCCTTCTCTCATAGTCTGATAATTCGTGTCTGAGGTAGTTAACTGTGATCCGGCGAAGAAATTCAGGCTCGGAGTCTGCCTTTGCATACCTGCTAGGCTTATCGGTTCTCTCTTCGACCTCAGCTTTCCAGTAGTTGAAGCTGCTTATAGCCTCCTTTGTGACCACAGGCAGGGGGCGGGTTAAGATCTCAGGGTTCCAGCCTTCGACGGTCTCAAGGGTCTTCTTTCGTTTCGTCTCCACCGCCCTACCTGATGACACCCTTCGCACTTCAGCCTTCGCTAGAGCTGCCTTGAACGCTTCACCTCTCTCGATAGCTTCAATCCTGTCCCTCTGGTAAAGCTTCATAGCTGACGCCCCCCGAAATAGAGGGTTCTCCTTCTCTTTATCGTGGTCCCCAGCCAGCTGGCTTATCATCTTATCCGTCCATCCCCGCTCCTTCAGCTGATTCTTTGTGTAGAATAAGCTGTAGTCGCCGCTGTCATCCTTAGCGACAGTACAACCTAGCTCTTTCGCCAGGCTCCATAGCTCTTCACTATTCATCAACTAACACCTCCTTCTGTAAACGTTCCAGAACCGCTTCTATCTCTCCTCTCATCTCTGGAGGGAAGCCAGGTTCCAGGTGTGTGTGGCTTCTCCAGAAGTGAATAGGGCGTGTTTCAAGCCCTGTTATCGTCTTAAAGAGTCTCAGATTCCACATGTAGCTCCATTTCCCGTCTCTGATCTCTTGGATATCTTTCCCATGGTCTCCACCATCGATCCAAAACGACATAGCCGCGTGTGAAAAGGAATCATCAGCATAGACCCCCTCACCCGCTCTCCATTTTCTTTGATCAAACCACCAAAGAATCCTCTCACAAACTCGGATAGACCACCTTACCCCAAACCGCCGCTCCTCTTCTGTAAGCTCCAAACGCCAGGGGAACTCCTCCTCAGGCAGATTCTTACCGATATATTTTTTTCTAGTCTTTCCGTCTTCGCTCCAGTACCGATACCAGTAAGGACCATGACCTTCTCCACTTTCACACTTTTTACACCCCTTCTTGTGGCAAAAGGTAGGTTCACGTCGATAGACTCCACCTGCAAGAGCTTTGATCGACTCGCATTTCATAGACTGTCTTCTGTATTGATCTTATATAAGACTATTTACAGAAGATAAGTCAAAACGCCAGGTTGCGGTATTGTGTTTTTACAGAAGAAAAAGAGAGGATAGCACTTTACAGAAGATACACATAGATCATAATCTTCTCATCCCGTCTTTGAAGCTCCTCCGAGGTCCTACCCGGACTTCTGCAGCCCGCTTTTGGAGCCTTGGAAGTCCGAAGTATAGCCGTTCCCCGTCGTCCTCGAATTCAACAGCCTTACGCCTATCGAAAATAGCCCTGACTTCAGCCCTCGGACGCCCTGAGTAGCTGAGGGTCCCCGGTCGGTGGAGCTTCCCCCCCAGGTCCTCGTCCTCCTCCTCCTCCAGCCCCGGCTCCAGGTCCTCCTCCACCGTCCCCAGGGACTCCTCAGGGATGGGCTCCAGCTCCAGGATAACCGCCCCCCTGGAAGGGACCTCCTCAGCTGGAGCCTCCACCATGGGCTCCTTCTCTGCAGCTGGCTCTTCCAGGCAAAGGCAGATCCCAGCTCCACTTGTGACGCGGTGAAGGTGAGCATGTGAGAGATTCTTTCCAGTAGGCGATCTAAAGCCGTTCTGGTTCATGGCTTTAGCAGCCCGCCTGAAACTCCCAAAGGTCCGAAGGTACCCCTCAACGTGATCAAGAGACTCTTCAGATGTAAGTTCTTTCATGTCTCCTCTACTAGCAGCTCAAAAGCTCTCTGAGACCGTTCTCCGACACAAAATCAGGCATAGCTTATAACCCCTCCCAGCCTGAGAAACGGGCTCTAAAGCCATTCTGGAGATTATTTTTCTCATCGAATAAAACCCCCTAGTCCCTTTCGCCAGGTAGAGCCCTTCTAAAGTACCTCTCAGCTCCCGGACCATATACCTTAAGATCGAAAGCCCGTTGCTCTAGCTCTATTTCTTTAGCAGATCTCTTCCTCATCTGTGGCTTCTGGTTCTGGATTTTGCTCCCTGATCCTTTCCTCTTGCTCTCAAAATCCTTAAGGTCTTTAGTGATATCGTATTCCATCAGAAGATCACCTCTTCAGGTGGCAAAGCCATGGCTTCAGCCCCCAGTTCGGACATAGTAACCCCAGAAGAGACGTGTCGCCCTAACCGGGACTCTTCAGCTCTCTGAAAGGCAGGCATAGCCACAGTCATTAACGCATCCAGAAGGCTTATCAGCTTATCCCGGTCCTTTTCAACGTGGCGAGAGGCTTCTGCTTTTGCGGCTTCAAGAGCTTGGATCTCTGGATTGCCCCAGATCTCTGCTAAACTTATCCCCGGCTTGTGGGTTATGAACTCCAGAACCAGCCGGTTTATTTTGCACGAAACATCATAAACCAAATTTCCTAAAACTGTGATCTCTCCCTGGAGAGCCTCCATCCCTCGGACGGGCTCTTTAGCTTCTTCAAAAATCCTCTCAAGCTCCCTGCAGATCCCCAGGTAGTAAGCCTTCTCTTCTGTAAGCCGTCCCCGCTCCTCTACTAGGTCCTCTACCAAATCAGGATTAGCAAAGCCTGTGGCTTTGGGGTTCCCGTCCTCGTCTACGTCGAAGAGGGTCAAAGACGAGATCCGAGAGTTGATCTCTCGGATAGCATCCTCAGCATCGAAGATCTCAGCTCCAGCCCTGAGGATGGGGTCCCTTCTGAGGAGGGGACGCCCCCTTAGCTTTTCAGCCAATTCTAAAATTGACATACTTCTTTAATAGCGACCTCATCATTTATGAAGTTTTATTTATATGAGATTATGCACCTCCTATAGCATATGTGTCTGTTTTTAGCCTCAAATAAGTTCATCACTCTAACTGCAACGATTTATGATACCAGTCTCTAGCCGTTTTATCGGCTACGTGAGTATAACGAAGTGTGCTTTTAATGTCATGGTGTCTTAATAATGTCTGAACTATTCTAAGATTACAGCCGTTAGAAATCATGATAGTAGCTGGAGTGTGACGGGAGAACACATGAACCCCTCCACATTTAGAAACCCCTGCCCTATTCTTGTAATTTACGAACATCTGGTGGACCTTCCTATACTCCCACCTATTGCCATAATCAGTAAAAAATAATGGCTGTCTTCCATCGTCCAGAATTAATGGGGGTCTTACTTCCAAGTATTTTTTAATCATGTTTGAACATTCTTCGGTAATATATACAATCCCATCCCTATTGTTTTTACCCTCTCGAACTCTGATGGTAAGGCTCTTAAGATCAACGTCTTTATCATCTAAGTTACAAAGTTCGCTTGATCTAAGACATCCATAAAATAAGACCATCAGCATAGTCTTGTGCTTGAGGTTACCGCATGCGTTGAAGATTTTTACTACATCTTCTTGATCAAAGTAGTAAGGCAGATTGTCACAACGAGGCATGAAAGGCAATTCGATAGCCTCCCCAAGCATTTTATAATAATTCTTGAAGGCAAAGGAATAGTTATTCATAGAGGAGGGTGATAGATGCCTATCAAGGAGAATCTCTCTGTATTCAAAGAGCTGGTCTAAGGAAGGTCTATCAGAATTAGCCCATCTCAGGAATCGATGAGTACGAGCCACATAATCTGAGATGGTGCTTTCCCTAAACCCTTGATCTATTAAATGCCTTTGAAAGCGTTTCAGAGACGTCTCAATCGCTGAGGTATCATTGTCCTTTATGCTCCAGTCAACACTTATCTTCATATGCAGCGTCCTGGAGTACTAGGACAGCCCTGTGCCATTTCATCGTTGCATCTCCTCCGTCATGCCAGCGATTACGTCATCGTCATGCACTGTCTTCCGGCTCAACGGGGTCAGGAGGTCGGCGATCCTCGACCAGAGCGAGAACCGGCTCCATTCGATCAAGGCGGTGCTGGAGAAGCTGATGGTCCGATGATCTGATGGTCTCAAAATGATATTCTGAAGCGGGGGTTGCCAAGTGGTCAAAGGCGCAGGGCTTAGGACCCTGTCCTGCAGAGGTTCGTGGGTTCGAATCCCATCCCCCGCACCTTATCTTATCGTTTTTTTGGGCACAAATTTCTTAAATTTCTGCCATCTGGCGCGGGAACCTCCTCCACGCGCTGCTTCAAAGATGATACGAGATGCAGAAGAAGCGGATGGACGAATTCGAAAGATGCGTGGCCGAGATCGAGGATTTTCTGATAAATAGCAACTTATATTGGTGCCTAGACTCCGATATCCACAACAAGCATCTCTACTTCATCTAAAGCGTCTAAAAAACTCCTCTCGCTGACTTCGACTATCCCATCTGGAGTATGCTTGTGGTGCGGAAAAGTGGAAATATTGTGATGAGGTGCATTATCGTATCTGAATCGGATCTCTCCACGTTTGTCCGTCAGGTGGAACCTGTATTTCAATCGAGCCACTCCCTGCAGATATTCCATAAACTCGAGAATTGACCCATCGACGAGGAGTAATCTGCACCGGAGCGTCCCTTCCGAGGAGCTGAACTCGCGAAAATCAATCTCCTTGTCGGCTATGACCGCTGACGACTCCTTCAGTCGCAGCTCAACTTCTTCGAAATAATATGAGATCAAGACGAAAGCACCGCTCTTGCCTTCTTTAGCTCCTCTTCGATCACGGTTTGCCCTCTTAAGAGGCCCCACCATTCAAAGTAACCTTGAGAATCGCCAAGTTCTCCTCTCTCAAATTCTCTCAAAAATTCGTCTGAATCCATACCGTATCTTCGCTCGAAATCCTTGATCTCGTCATGTGTTATCCTTTTTTTCATCTCCAAAAGTCCGATCTCCCTCTCTAAAGACCTGCGGATGATCTGATCGACCTCTTCAGATGCAATTACGCTCATCGTAGCTAATCTGTGGTGCAGACTTGATATGAGAGTTCTGGAACGATGGGACAAAGATTTCGGATCAATTTCAGTGGTCTCAGAACTTACCGGCGTGGATGAGCAAGGTCAGCGATTCGTCTTGCACCTGGTTCAAAAATCTGGATGCTCTTGAGGACGGCTTAGCTGCATAAAATTATCTAAAATAGTTGTTTTTATTGCGTTAAGACAAAAAAGTTTAACTACAATAAACTAATTTTGCTCAAAATAAGTTGAGTTTAATCAAATTAAATTGGGTGAAGGAGTTGAAACTGCTGGAAAACGTGCTCATAGGAAGGTGCCTCAAAATAGACGAATCGGTTCGGGAAGGCACCAACTATCATGACGAGGTGTACTTCGAGGACTTGTCGGGGATCGGAAGGGGAAAAAGACCGCTCTTCGCTTCCGTTTTTTGGGGCGAAGAAGACCATGAAAATGATGCCAGTATATTCGGTCTGGTTCGATTCCGTCCTCCCTCATGTAGACTTGAACATCGAATGCGCATGGGAGTGAAGTCGAGATGAGACCGTTTTTGAGACTTCTGGAAATTTGCGCTCTCATCCTCTTTTTGACGGCGGCGATCGGAGCGGCCCAGGACTTCCCCCTCGCCAGGGGCGATCCCGCCATCAGGGATGCTGTGGGCTATCTTCTATCCTGCCAGAACGATGACGGTGGGTTCAATAACGAGCCCGATGCCGAAACGAGCAGCACCATTCCGACGGCCAACGCCGCCATGGCCCTCGCACTCACCGGCGACCTTAACCGCGCCAAAGAGGGCGGCAATACCCCCCTCGACTACCTGGTCGCAAACCCGCCCGGCGACGACGTCACCGGCGGAAGTCTGGGCCGGTACGTGATGGGGATCGTCGCCGCGGGAGGCGACCCCCGAGACGTATCTGGGGTCGACTACGTGGAGAGGCTGAAGGACTTTGCAAAGCCGCCTTACGGCGAAGAGACCCTATTCTCCGAGTCTTACATCCCCCTGGGCCTCGCGGCCGCCGGTGAATCCGATTCGGCTGTGGCTCAGGCTTTCGTATCCTACGTGAAGGATAAGCAGCACTCCTCCGGTGGCTGGGGATGGGGCGGCGGGGCCCCAGACCTCGATACCACCGGGATCGCTGTCTGCGCCGTCCTGGCCGCGGGCGAGGACCCAGAATCCCAGATGATAAAGGATGCCGTGGCTTACATCAGAACTCAGCAGAGCGATGACGGCGGCTTTGCCTCCTCAGGAATGAGCGCCGACTCCAACGCCATCAGCGACTATTGGGCGGTCATGGCCCTCAACGCCGCCGGAGTCGACTCCTCCGAATGGCGGAAGGGGAGTGAGACTCCTGTGAGCCACCTTTTGAGCTGTCAGCAGGAGAGCGGAGTCTTCTGGTGGAAGCCCGACACCCAGGGGGGAGCCGGATTCCTCGTTGAAGCTACAGCTTACGGGATCATCGCTCTGATGGGCGAGAGACTTCCCATCACCGCCGCCGTCGCGCCCCCTGAAGAAGGCGAGGGCGCCACTGTCACCGTCACCGTTCTGGGGGATGGGAATCCCCTTTTCAGCCGCGATCTCACGATCGGGACCGAGGGCTTTACAAAAGACGGATTTGAGGTCTCAAACCCCACTGTCCTGGGGGCGCTTGCGGCGACGGGTCTCACCTACACCCTCGCCGACCCCGAGGGAAAGGGAAGCCCGGCCGTCACGGAGCTGGAGGGTTATGGAGCTGCGATCTACTTTGTCGACGGGGCGAGGCAAGAGGACCCCATCGGCGAGTATGAGCTGACGGGCGGCGAGTGCATAGTGATAAGCGCTCCCGCCACCGTCCTGCCTCTAAGGATGACGGCGCCGGGTGAGGTCATGGAGGCGGTTCCGTTCACCATCGAGGTATCTTCTGAAGATCTGGACGAGGACGGCAACGTCGTATCAGAACCGGTGGAGGGCGCGACGGTCACGGTGATCTCCGACACCTCCTCCACAGATTACACCACCGACGACGAAGGCAAAACCGAGATCATCCTCAACGAGCCCGGGGAGTACAGGGCCGAGGCCAAAAAAGACGGCTACATCTCTACTATTTACCTGAATTGCAAGTACCAGATAATTAACTGCCTGAGCGGCGAGACTGTAGAGACCACAATCCACGTTCTAAGATACGGGATCCCCGCCTTCAGCGGTGAGGTCGAGGTGCCTGCATCCAGGTTCCAGAAGGACGGTGTCTGGATCGACAACCCGACCGCTTTGGGTGCTTTACAGGTTACAGGCGTAGATTATCACATAGAGACTAAATGGGGTGGTATCGTCGTGACAGACCTTGCTGGCATTACACATTCATGGCCCTCATTTTACGCCCAAGGTAGCATGTCCTCGGTGGGGTTCGCCAGCTACGGCCTCACTGGAGGGGAGTGGCTAGCAGTTACCGTGCCAGGAATTGAAGAAGTACCAGTGCTCTTCATTAGCGCGCCCAGCTATGTCGAAGTTGGCACGCCCTTCAATATCACAGTGGAAGAAGAGTATTATGAGGCCGATTGGTCCGTTCACAGGAGAGCTTCTTCAGGTGCGAAAGTCATCATTGAAGGCGTCGCCACTTACCCCACCGATGCGAATGGTATTGCTTCAGTAACGCTCAATTCGGCTGGCGAGTACAAAGCGAAGGCTGAAAAAAGTGGTTGCGTAGGAACCTACTACATAGTTCCCGGAGGCTACCACACCATAACTGCAACCGGCAAAGTCGGCGAACTGACAGTTACAAAGAGAGCATTGAGTGGCTCTCCAAAGCCTGGTGAAAAACTGAGCTATCAAATAAAGATTTGTAACGGTGGTGACGAAACATTGACTAATGTCAATGTAACGGACATTCTTCAGGGTGGTTCAACTTTATCTCTAGTCAATACGTGGATGGGTTACGTCCCGGAGACTAATCCCGCCCCAGATGATATTATTGGAAATGAGCTTAAGTGGAACTTCGATGTGATTGAACCCGGTGATTGCAAAGAGATCACCCTTGTGGTGAATGTTTCTAAGGATAGGCCCTCGGGCTATGTGCTTGAAAACTGCGTCAGCGTAGAGGCCCTCAACGAATCCCGAGCTCGGATCACCGCTACAGGCTGCGACGAGGTCCGCATTGGCGAAGGAAGCGACCTCGTCGTCACCAAAACCGCCGACAAGGAATCTGTGGAGCGGGGCAAGAAGGTCAAGTACACGATAGAGGTCTGCAACAATTACAACGCCATTATGCACGACGTGAAGGTAAAAGACGCCTTCAACCGTGATGTGGAGTTCGTCTCCGCAGATCCAGCACCCATCCAAGAATATGGTAAGGGTGATAGGTTTAGTGAGATCATCTGGACCTTTGGTTCGATCGAACCTGATGAGTGTGAGGTGATCACTCTGGAGGTGATCGTCCCCGAGATGCAGGACTTCGAGTTCGGGATGGAGCATAGCGTGAGTGGCGAGGGGTTCGTGAACGTCGCGAACGACTATACTACGGCTCCTCCGGAGTACGGCCTCATAAACGTGGTCAACGTCAGCGCTTCTATCAATGACGAGCTCTTCGAGGCTTCGGACAGTGCGATCGTAGGGGTGACCGACCCCGGAACTGAGCTATCAACACGGGAGCACGGGAGCGGCGGCTATGAGAGCGAGGAGCTGGTGGAGGTGAAGACCGAGGACAAGTCCATCGAGATGTCAAAGGACGTCTCGGCGACCTACGCCGCCACCACCCTCGGCCTCTACAACGACCGATCCGTAGTCTACTCCTCCAGGTGGACCGAGACGGCCGCCGGAAAGAACAGTATCACAGGAACCACCATGAGTGAGGCCTATCGGTATGCCACCTCCATCGATCGCGACTCTCACTTCAAGCTCGACGAGACGAGCACCTCGATGGCCTTCGAGTCGGAGTTCGACGGGATGGGTAGCTTCAGGATATTCCAGAAGCCGACCACGGAGGGCGACCCCGCTGACTTCGAATCCGAGGAGACATACTCGGGGAGCTTCAAGGTCTATCAGGTCGCAAACGGCTCCAGCATAAAGTACGAGAAGGCGGCTTCGGGAACCGGGTCTGTGGCGGCGGATAAAAGGATCGGTGACGAGCAGCGGTCTTACGAGTTCGGATCCGGCGCCTACGAGTCCGACGAGATCATCGAGGCTGCGACCAACTACATCGCAAAGGATATCAGCCTCGTATATCAGCCGACGAGCTTGGACCTCGGCGATCTGTCCGCCAGCTCCTCAGAGATGTGGAAGGAGGGGATCTGGTCGAAGAACGTTAGCGAAAACAGCACCACCTTCATCGGCGAGGAGTTCTCCAGCCTCGACCGGCTTGATAAGGAGACGTTCGTCAGAGGCCTGGGCGACGTGGCCACGGAGGCCGACTTCTCCGGGATGGGTCGGTTCAGGGCCATCTCCGTCGACACCTACGTCAACGAGTCGGACAACGAGTCGGTCAAAGGCTCGATGAAGCGGCTCCGAGAGGCCGAGATCGAGATCGACGACCAGCACTTCGGAGATTACTCCATCCAGAGGAGGGTGATCTTCGCCGGCGACTTCGATTACAATGAGCCCCACCTATCAGCCGAGAAGTCGGGCGAGATCTTCTACCAGGACGACGCCACCCTTGCACGGTACAACATAACCCTGAAAAACGATGGCAATCGGGCCCTCGGCCCCCTGGTGATAAAAGACCTCTTCCCGCCGGGAGCCGAGTTCGTCAACGCCTCCGAGAGGGATTCTCGCCTCACCTCCGAGAGCGCCGAGTGGACCTTCTTGAACCTGGGGCTCGGCGGCAGCCTCAGCTTCACCCTCTGGCTTGACGTCACCGACTGCCGCGGCGACGAGATCGTGAACAGAATTGAGGCCTCGGCAGGCTACAACGGAAACGTCACCACGGCCGCCGCCTTCTCCGCTATCGAGACCGACTGGCTGAGCTGGACCGAAGACGCCTCGGTGACGGCGACCAAGACCGGCGAGGTGGACGAGAACGATCCGAGGATCGTCACCTACACCCTCACCGTCCAAAACCTCGATGAGAGCACCAAGGTCGCCACGGTCGCCGACGTCCTCCCGGAGGGGATGAGTTTTCTCGACTCCTCGTTGGAGCCCTCCTCCGTCGAGGGCAACACCGTCACCTGGACCCTGATCGACATCGGCCCCCACGAGGCCGAAAAGATCGTCTACGGGGCCGAGGCCCTGAGAGGCGGAAGGTTCCTCAACCGGGCCGTGGTCAATGCTTGGTCCGTCGACGGGTCGAGCACCCCGCCGGTCTACGCAAACTCCATCGTCGAGATCGGCGATTTCGAAGAGGAGGTCGAGCCCTCGCTGCCCATATGGCATCCGCCCGACTGGGACTTCGAGTACATGAACTATGGAAACAACCTCACCTGCGAGGAGATCGTCAACCTGAAGGCCCTCGAAGTCGCTTCAAAATAGAAAACAGCTGGAGGGGCCGTCGAAAGCGAGGAGGTCCATCGAAGTAGAGTGACGAAAGGAAGCTAGAAAATAGGGGGTGAGATGGCGATGAGCTGCCATCTCTTCACCTCAGTTTTATCCGTCTTTTACTCCTCAAAGCGCTCTTCGAGGAGGACGAGCCTATTCTCCGAGGTCTTTTGGTCCTCGGTCAGGGCCAGGGTGTATATCCCCTCGTCGTCCAGCTCCAGGGTCTTTTCGGAGCCTGGAAAGACCAGGACCCTCAGCTCGCCAGAATAGGCTGCAGCGTAATCGGTCACCGTTTGATCCTCGACGGCCTCGAAGAGATAACCGCCCTCCTCCACCTCGATTCTCTCGCCGCCGAGCCAGACCTTGCCCCCCTGGGGAAGGATCAGATCGACGGGCTCAGATGCCAGGTTAACAAATCGCAGCCAGGCGGTCTTGACCTCGGGAATCCCAACGGCGTCCTCTACCACGAGCGGTTCTGATAGATCAGATAATAACAGGGTGGTCTTCGTCTCAGCCCCGAGGTTGAGCTCCAGGTCGAGCAGGGTGCTTTCGTCCTCGGGGTCGATCACCCTCACCCTGGTGGCGCCTGGATCGACCTTCTGGTAAGGCGATGCTACCTCAAACTCCAGCTCGACAGCCAAAAGATCGTCGGCGCCGAACTCCATCATCTCTTTCTCGGAGGAGAGATGGACTGCCCTGACCATCGCTGCCTGCCGATTGGCCTCTCCGGGCGTGGGAAGAGAACTCAGGTTCCATTCTCCTCCGTCCGGGATCCTCGCCAGGGAGACGTCGCCGCCGGGAGCTTTCTCGTAACTCTTCTCGTCGACAGCTATTCCAGACGAGTCGTTCAGTTTTATGCTGTCGCCGCCATCGCCCTGGAAGACCCCGCTCTCAATGGAGTAGACCACGAGAAAACCGCCGGACGGGATCGTCGATCCCTGGGGGAAGGTGTAAAGTCCCGGAGACCTCCGATAAGACGCATCGGTCAGGGTGTAGCCGCTGAGGTCGACCTCTTCGTCGCCTGAGTTGTAGAGCTCAATGAACTCGTCGTTCATGTCACCTATCTCGCCGTTTTCGTACCAGTCGGACGCCGCGTGGGGCAGCATCTCGTTGATCACCACCTCGGCGGAAGCGATGCCGGATAACGCCAAAACCAGGATCAATATCGAATATTCTCTCACGCTCAATGCCTCCATTCTACGTCGTTTTGTACTGATAAGCCCAGGCCCCCTCAAGCTGCATATCGAAGTACTTCTCGAAGATCTCCCGATGGACCGCCTCTGGGTCCACGTCGTCGAAGAGCTGGGGGTGGAACCACTGAGCGAATTGGAGGTAGGTCACAATCTCGGTGAGGCCGCTGGCCATGCTAATGTCGAAGAGGTAGAGCCTTCCGGTCTTCACGGCCGCAAGGTCGGAGAACCCCGGCTCCGAGAGGATCGTCTCCTCCACCGTCTTCTCGTAATCCTCGACCGTCGGGATCTCTCCGCCGGAGCTCACCCTCGAGTAGAGGATCACCTCGGGGTCTTCTTCCAGTATCCACTCCCGGCTGACGTAAACCAGGGACCCGGGAAGGCTTTCTGCTACGTTCACCCCGCCGGTGTCGGCTATCCTCTCGCTCCCTGCAGAATCCGCGCCTCCGGTCCAGTCGACGTGGCCCATGGACATGAAGTAGACCCTGGGCTTATCCTCCTCGGAGAGGGGCTCCACCCTCTCTTTAATCATCTCGTAGTAACCCTCTACGTAATCGTCCAGATCCTCGGCCTCCTCTTCCCTTTTCAGGATCAGGCCCAGGTCCTCGATCATGGGAAACAATGTGCTCAGCTCAAGCGCCCGATATCTGAGCACAGGAACGCCGTTCATCTCGATCTGTTCTTCTATCTCCTGGGGGAAGAGGGCGCCGGTCCTGCCTATCACCAGGTCCGGACTGAGGTCGAGGATCAGCTCTACGTTCACCCGATTGGAGGCGGTGCCGACGCTCGGCTTTTCCAGGAGATCCGGAGGCAAATCGCAGTCGTCGGTCCGTCCCACCATCCGATCCGACTCGTCCAGAGCGTAGATCACCTCTGCAGCTGAGGGTACGAGACAGACTATCCTCTGGGGGGGATAGGGAACCTCCACAGACCTTCCCGCTTCGTCGGTGACGGTCACCGTCTCCTCGGAGCCACAGACGGCGAAAGAGAGCGGGAGGACAGATACGATCAGCAAAACCAGTGCATAGCTCTTATCCATTTCGATTTCCTCGTAGAATTCGATTAACCTTATGGCGATCTTCGCCGTGGAAAAAATAATTTAGAGCCAGATTACTCGACAAAGCCCTCGAGGACCTCGCGGGTGTGCTCGACGTAGATCTTTGAGATCTCGTCGTTCTCTCCCATCCCCTTCAGATATACCTCCGTCTCGAAGCCCTCCTCCTCGAAGAGCGTCTTCCAGGAGTCGGCCTCATCGCCAGCCATGTCGTTGACGGCGTGATCACCGGCGACGATCATGAAGGGCATCAGCCTCACTTTGGAGACACCGGACGCCTTCACCTTCGCCAGGACGTCCTCGAAGGCGGGATATCCCTCCACGGTTCCGAGGAAGACGTTCTCGTAATCCCTCTCCAGGATGTTGGCCATCTGAGAGTAGGCGCTGTTGGCGGGATGGTGGGTGCCGTGTCCCATCAGAACTATGGCGGTCTCGCTGGCATCTCTGGGGCTCTCTGTCGCCTTTCTCTCCAGGCCCGTGGTGGTCTGGTCGAACTGGGCTTCCAGGGCCAAAGAGGCGGCCTTGTAGTCCTCGACGCTTGTTAAAAGGGGCATTCCCAGGGCGAGTTTTCTGAAGGCGTAAGTCTCTCCCAGGCCGCTAAGGCATCCGACGACGTTTGCCGTGTCGTGGAACTCCTCGCCGGATATCACATGCAGGGACTGGACAGCTACATCCTGATATCCCTCGTCGTTCAGCTTCGCCAGCGCGGTGAGGGGGCTATCGATCTCGATTCCGTCCCTCTCTTTGATCTTGTTTCTTATGTAGTCCGAGGTGAAGGCGATTTTGATCTCTGCATCCGGGAACTCCTTCTCGTAGATCTCCTGGACGTTTTCGAATGCGGCCTGCGCCTCTGGATAGCTAGTGCCGAAGACCACTATCAGTATGGCTGGATTCTCTTTGACTGGCCCAGACATCTGGGCTGAAGTCGGAGTGGCCACCGCCAGAAGGACGAAGGCCGCGATTCCCGCAGCTATTTTTAACATCTTCATAACACCATCTCAAGTATATTTGATTTAGTTCAAGCGAAGTTTTGTATTAATAAGTTTCGGCTAAATAAGTCTTTGAATTCAACGAATTCTACTCAAAATAAACAAAATGTGAGTCTTATTTCCGAATTTATGCCCAAATCTACCCTTCAAAGGCTTCAAAATCCTGAAACGCCGTCCACAACCCTTATTAATCAAAATGATTTTCGTTATCCAAAACTATGTTGATTTGCCTGTGAAACCGCTTGGAAGACGATCAGAGAGGTGCTTTCATCTGCCATTGATAGACGAGATCTTCGGAGACGACCTCGAGGACGATTCGGTCATCGAACTGGAGGAGATCTACACCAGGTCGTCCTGGAAGAAGACTCTGATCGTCCTGGCCCTCTTGGCGGCGGTGGCAGCTCTGGCCGTCGCGGCGATCACCATGGGAGCAGCCTCCTCCTTCGGGACGATGGAAGCTCTGGGGACGGTCCTCTCCAAGTTCTTGCCGGTGGAGGAGCCCTCCTCCTTCGTCCAGCTGATCGTCCTTCAGCTGAGGCTTCCGAGGATTTTGATGGCGATCATAACTGGGATCAGCCTCGGGGTCGCCGGTGCTGTGATGCAGGGGGTCCTGAGAAACCCTCTCGTCTCGCCTTACACCCTGGGCCTCTCCTCGGGCGCCGCCTGCGGGGCTGCCATAGCGATCGTCCTCGGCGTCGGCATATTCGGCCAGGGACGATACATCATAATCGTAAACGCCTTCATCTTCAGCCTTCTGACCATGGCCCTGGTCTACGGGATATCCCGGATGCGGGGAACATCGGTGGAGACGCTAATCCTGGCCGGGGTGGCCATGAGCTACCTCTTCAGTGCGATCATATCCTCCTTGAAGTACTTCTCAGACAACGAGGCTTTAAGAGAGGTCGTCTTCTGGCTGATGGGGGGGCTTTACGCGACCAAATGGGAGAACGTCCTCTTTCTGGCCCCCATCGTCCTGGTCCTCACCCTGCTTCTCATCCGCTATTCATGGGATCTCAACGCCATGAGCGCCGGTGAAGAGGTGGCATCAAGCCTGGGGATAAACGTCAAAAGGGTCAGGATCGTCTGTCTGGTTCTGGCCTCGGTCCTGACGGCGAGCGTCATCGCCTTCACCGGCATAATAGGCTTCATCGGGCTGGTCTCGCCTCACATCTGCAGGCTTCTTATGGGAAGCGACCATCGATACCTCATCCCTGCATCGGGGCTTGCGGGAGCCCTGGTCCTCCTCGTCTCGGATACCGCCTGCAGGACCATGGTCCAGCCCACCGAGATCCCCGTGGGCATCCTCACCTCCTTCATTGGAGTTCCCTTCTTCCTCTATCTCCTGGTCAGAAAGAAGAGGCGGTGGTGGCAGTGAAGCTCGCCATCAGCGATCTATCCTTCGGCTACGACGGGAAGGCCACCCTCGAAGATGTATTTCTGGAGGTCGGGAAGGGCGAGGTGGTGAGCCTGGTGGGCCCCAACGGCGCCGGAAAGAGCACCTTGATCAAATGCATCGATCGGATCCTCAGGCCCCAGAGGGGGACGGTCCTCGTCGACGGGAAGGCTGCGTCGCAGATGGGATCAAAAGACTTCTCCAGGATGATGGGCTACGTCCCTCAGAGCACCACGGAGGTATTTCCGTACACCGTATTCGACATCGTCCTCATGGGCAGGAGGCCCCACATGGGCTGGCGCGTATCCCGTAGGGACGTGAGGGTGGTGGCCAAGACCCTGAAGTTCATGGGGATAGAGGAGTTTGCAGGCAGATACTTCGATGAGCTCTCCGGAGGGGAGAAGCAGAAGATCGCCATGGCGCGGGCGATCGTTCAGGAGCCGGAGATCCTCCTTTTAGACGAGCCCACCAGCAACCTCGACATACGGCACCAGCTGGAGGTGATGAAAACGGTCCAGCTTCTCGTCCAGAAAGGGGGAATATCAGCGATCATGGCCATGCACGACCTGAACCTCGCATCGAGGTTCTCGGACAGGATCTTGATGCTCAAGGGCGGAAGGGTCTTTGAGATGGGGCGTCCAGAGTCGGTCCTGATCCCCGAGAACATAGAGAAGGTCTACGGCGTGAGAGCCGAGGTGATAAAAGACAGCACAGGAAGGCCTTACGTCATGCCAAAGGATCCGATCTGAGATATAGACCCGATGTGAGATTTTGTTCATAAAAATTTAAAACGTCAGGGCTCGTAGGACGGCAAGGCTGCCGCCCAAACCGAATCGAGCCCTGAGAAAAAAGAGGTTTTAGGCGGCTGTTGTTTCCGTCTCGTGGGCCTCTGCCTCTTCAGCTCCTCCCATGGACATGGTCACCGTCTGTCCCTGCTCCAGGACGAAGCTGTCCACGGTGACCTCTGCGGGCTCGCCATCGACCATGAACATCCACCAGGTTCTCTCCTCATCATAGTTGGAAATCACGCCGTCGATCCCGACGACCAGGGTGCCCCACTCCTTCTCCTCTGTCGCGAGCTCGGTCGTATCATTGAGGAGTTCTAAGGCGGTAGATCCCTCCATCATTTCGGCGTGGACCGCCTTGTCGATTACGCCATCTCCCTCATAGTCGACCTCCAGGACCACGGTTATGGTCCCCTCTTCGGCCCCAGCGAAGGACATGGATACGACGTCGCCGTCCTCCAGGAGGTAGCCGTCCACGGACACGTCAGCCTGCTCGCCGTTGACCTCGAAGGCCCACCAGGTGCCGTTCTCTTCCCAGTTGGCCATCACGCCGTCGATCCCGACCACCAAAGTGCCCCAGTCCGTCGTCTCGATTTCCACGTCCGCCACAGCTTCCAGCAGGTCGAGGGCGGTGGAGCCTTCGGCCATCGTCTCTTCGGTCGTCACGTCCGCTGCGCCGTCTCCCTCATAGTCTATCTCCAAAGTTGTGGAGATTTCCTCGGCCGCCACAGCGAAGACCAGCAAAAAAGCCACGGCTGCCACCAAAAATGCGCTTCTCAGTTTCACGACTTTTCATCTCCCAAAGTTGAGACTTTGAAAAAGTACATTTGACTTTAATCTACTTAGTTTTTTCGGAGCTGTGCTTTTAGGAATGCCCGCCAATAAATCAAGTTGATTTTACATAAATCCAATAAAACTTATATCATATGCCGCACCTTTCCAAGATGCCGGAAGCCGAGGACGAGTAGGACTTCTGGACCGCAGCCGGTCGATGTGCCGACTGCATGATCGTGAGATTGAGAGATGCAAAAGGTGATATCATGGCAGAAGAGAGCAGGAAGGCGATTAAGCTGAGCGACCTGAATAAGTTCCTCTCTGAGGGGGAGATCCGCTCCCTTGAGGGGCTCTCCATTGAAGGGGATATCGAGATAGAGGTGGACGTCGGCGGAGCGGACTTGGGGCCCATCCTCATGGCGGGTTTCGGCCAGGAGGTAGTCAAGATGGCGACCCAGCTTCTCAACTTCTCCAAAGCTCTGGGATATCCGGCCGACAACCTACTGGTGCCGCCGAAAAGGTAGCTGGACTTGAGCTTATAAAGTCCATCTTCAAATGCAGAAGGGAGATCGCGGCGGGATTCGCGCAGAATAAAATTGGCGGCCTTTTCAAAAGAGGCGGATCAGACCTCCCAGGCCGCGAGCACCCTCTCCAAATTTATATAGTCTCTTCGTCCTTCTTTTTCGAGGACCAGAACGCCGTCAGCGCTTCCTACAACCCTTCCACTGATCCGTTCGTTTCCTCTTCCTCCGAAGTAGACTTCGACCTCCTTGTTGTAGAGGTGTTCCGATACGAACTTGCCCATCATGGAATTTTCACCTCCTAAAGGTCTTTCTTGATATAAAAAGACCTTAAAAGAGTGATAAAACTCGCTTTATAGATGGCAAATTGGCTTTAAAATAAGGAGAAATTGTTTTTAGTTAGTAACTATTCAGCCCAACCCGACCATAACAAGCATTTCCATCTGGGATGCCTTCACAATGGGGTTCAGTTAAGAGGGAGCTGAAGGAGGAACATAGGGCTTTCCCTCAAATGCACCTTGAATTGCATCGAGAACATCAACTGAGTTCTTCCTGGCGGTAGAGATGTAACCTCTGATGCGACAGAACGAATCAGCACCCCTTTTG
>Ga0272442_10001055_pt1 | contig 42475 bp, 27 predicted proteins | sample SSMForm2O_FD_200262 | JGI IMG/M metagenome (GOLD analysis project Ga0272442, IMG submission 200262) | Marine sediment archaeal communities from Little Sippewissett salt marsh, Falmouth, MA, United States - SSM-Form-2O | ecosystem: Environmental > Aquatic > Marine > Wetlands > Sediment ...
CGATTTCGATAATGTTGTTCATCCTGCTGTAGTGAATACAAATTGTCGGAGCGGGAGTGGTGGGCATGCACGTTATGCCCAGCTGTCCGTTTGTCATGGATACAAAGGGTGTTTTGTGTTTGTTGGCAATACGGACAATGGACTGTATCTCCCGGGTAGTCTCCGGCAGCACAATACACGCCGGGATATTTGACGGGTCCTTTGCATGCTTTTTAAGATACCCGTTTATGTCAATGCCGAACCTGCTGTAGGTTTCCACGATTGCACGGTCCTGGCTGATATTTTCTTTTCCAACAACAGCCTCAAGCTCTGCATAGACATCAGGAGGAAGACGATTCGGGTTGACCTTCTTTTTTTCTTCCATGGCAGAATACCTTTCTATAAATGTTCAGCGTCGTTATGCAGCTTTGTTGTTTCTTGTTATGCCGAGTTTTCCGGGATTCAGGATGCCACGGGGGTCCATCTCGGCCTTCAGCTGTTTGAGCTTTGCATGGTACCGGGGTGCTTTGGCATAGACTATCTCCGCCCAGTACCCATAGGGACGGTCGAAAAGCGCCCCCTTGTCAAGCAGACACGAACTTGCCGTCTCCCAGAGCTGTCGGACAGTATTTTTCTCACTACTTCCCCCCGGGCTGCAGTGCAGATCGAATTCACAGTGCATCGCCCTTCCCCGTTCAATGGGGGCAAAATAGCCGCCCACATTTTCCGGTGCATACCCTGATTTTTGTGCTTCGTCCTTAACCGTTTTTTCAAGTTCCGGCAATTTCTTGAGGGGGCACTTAAAGGAAAGGTCATGTACGGCCCCGGTGAAGTTGAATTTTTTCAGGATTCCCCATGGCCGCAGGCTTTCCCGGAGAAAGAGCTTTTCAATATCGGGGAAGCCAGGCAGCGACGTGTCCAGGCTGAGCCCCAATGTTTGACACAGTTCCTCCAGCGCTTTTTGCTGAATGGATACCCACTCCTCGGGCAAGTTGGGCATACCGGCAAGACCGATTATCACGGTCCAGGCGGGCAGCTTCTGCTGCAGCTGTGCAAAGGCGGCTGACGTTTGTCCGGAGGCGGGAAACTGTTTCGGCACTGCCCAGTCATTATTTAAAAGACATGCCAGGTTAAAGCGATTAAGGCCAATGCATTCAAGACCGATCTCTTTTCTTTGGATCTGTTTTAGCGCCTCGGGGATTTCCGACATATTTTCAAAAGGAATAAAATAAAATTTCCTTACCGGTGACAGGTGCTGAATGCTGATGACCATCTTGGTGAAGATACCCAGGGTTCCTTGGGCACCGGTCCAGAGCCTGCACAGGTTGTTCAATCCCGGGCCGTAGAGCCCGCCGGGCCTTCCACCCAGATTCCAGCAGCCGGTTCTGAAGACCTCTCCGTCGGGAAGCACCAGCTCGGTGTCATGGGTGAGATAGTTGCCCAGTTCAAGGTGCGTTGCAGCCATGACGATATCCCGTTCAAGATAACTTGTCAGGACTGACCTGCCGGCTGGAGCCCCGAAAGGAACCATTATTCGCAGCCCCTTTTTCTCCAGCTCGTTTTGCAGCTTTTCATAGGTCACGCCCGGCTCGATAATGGCATACAGGTCTTTTTCGTTTATCCGGACAATGGCGTCCATACCGGACAGATCAAGCAGGATTCCCCCATAGACCGGAATCGCTGCGCCGTGCAGATTTAAGCCGGAGCTGTAGGGGGTAACCGGTGTGTTTGTCTCATTGGCCAGGCGGACAACCGCCTGTACCTGTTCAGTGCTGCGTGCTTTTACGACAATATCGGGCATGTGCGGCTGTTCGAAGCTCTGGTCCCGTGAATACGTTTCCATGAGTTCAGGACTGTCGGAAACGTTATCAGGGCCGACAATAGCTTCAAGGTCTTTTTTTAAATCCATTGCTTTACCCCTTTTCCTTGTGTATACAGCTGTTTTTTACCGAAGTGTGCCGCGAAAGCCCCGTCCCGCAACGGGCAGGACAACCGGGATCCCCGCACTACGGGACCAAGGACAAGCGGCACGTATCAATACAAAATATTAGCACCGGGATGCCCCATCGTGCCCCGCGTGCACACGGGATTTTCACGAGGCGGGGAGCATCACGGTAGTGCGCACGGGTGTGCTGTGTGTGAAATTATTATAGTAATAGTGCTACCTATGCAAACAGTTTCTTGTATTCGTTTACTGCCGCGTGGCAGACGGTTGGGCAAATCCGCAGCAGGAAGACGATCTTTTTATCGAAAAACTACACCTGTACCACTTCAGTCAAGTTCTGTCAATACAAAACGTTCAGTACTATAGATAAAGATGTGCCTCTTGAACCTATAGACAGCGTTTATAGGCAAAGAGGCACGCATACACGACTGCTCCTATTGCATCAGGGTGCGGTATCACCGGCAAACCTCTGCTGGAAGCAGGCACAGGAGCTAGAACCCCATATCTTTTAAGCGGGTAATGAAATCAGGCTGTTTCCACCATTTCTCGATCCCGTAGTCTTCCGCCACACGGTTTGCGGCCAGATAGCCCGGGCCCCATATAACACATCCTCCCGGGTACACACAGGACCCGCCGACATACAGGTTTTTAATGGGCGTAGCATGCTGTGAGCAGTCTTCATGGGGCCGCAGATAGCCCATCTGAAGGGGCTGATACATACCCTGCTTGATTGATCCTTTTTGCATATCGGCAAACATGTTGCCGCAGTCGACCGGCGTTGACACGTGGGTTTGCAGAACAGCGTCCCTGGTGATGTTGGGGGCGTACCGCTCAAGAACCCCAAGCATCCTCTCAGCCATTTCTTCCCTGAATCTGTATTTGTTCCACTTTTCCGTGCCGCCGTCTTTCAGGTCATGGGGCATCATTGCAGAGAGCTGGCTCACGCACTTGCCCGGAGGAGCCAGGCTGGGATCGTGGATGCTGGGAAACGAGGCGTTAAAACCGATCTTTTCGGGAATAACGCCGTCATACACCGCGTCGATATAATCGGTGAGGTCCTGCAGGTTTTCATATCCCAGAATGTAGATCTCGGCATTGTCCACATCGGGATTGGACCCCGCCGCCGTAAACCGGGGCCGCTCGTTCAGGGCTGAATGAACACCGAGCAGGCTGTAAGCTTCCCAGTCCCAGTTCTTCATCTTGTCCACCAGGGGGCCGTTGTCAATGTTCTCCTCTCCCACCAGGTCAAGGAAGGTCTGCTGGGGATCAATGGTGCTTATGACGGCCTTGGAGGCCTCATACACGATGCCCTCCTCGGTCTCGACACCTTTTGCCTCGCCGCCTTCGATGATGATCCGTTTTATGCGCTGGTTGTTCTTTACAATGCCGTGATTTTCATGCACGACCTTGTTAAGTGCCTGGGCAACCATGTGGGAGCCGCCCTTTACCAGCTGATAATTATGGGCCCGGTTGAAATACAGAAGAACCAGATACCCCAGGGCGTTCATGTCATAGCGCACGCCCCAGTGGGTCGTTATGTACAGGATCATGGCCTTTACCCGGGGGTCCTCAAACTTTGCATTGATGATTTCAAGGGCGTTCATCTCGCTCCATTCGCTCATCTCGGCGCCGAAATCAAGCTTCTGCAGCAGCACGATCTGGTCAAGAGCACCGGCAGGGGGCATATAGGTTGCGGGCCCGATAAACTCGTCAACGCACTTCTTGGTGAAGTGATAAAACTCGTTGTATGCTTCCGCGTCTTTTTGCGAAAACTGGGCAATTGACTTGCAGGTGCGCTCCACGTCCTTGTAAATACACAGGCTTGACCCGTCCTCGAAGGGCATTGCCCACACAAGGTCGGGAAGGATGTGCTTTACGCCGTAGACCTGCTCGAGCTGCAGATCCGTGTACACCGGGGCAAAGTCTGCCATCATCATGTATATGGCATGGGTGCTGTGAAAAAAACCGGGAAAGGTAGACTCCTCGGTCCACAGCCCGCCGCCGCACTCGTAGCGCCGCTCGAGAACAAGGACTTTTTCTCCCGCCTTGCTCAGATATGCACCGGCCTGGAGACCGTTGGGGCCGGACCCGATTATAATTATGTCGAATTTTGTTTTCATGTTTTTTCTCCTTTAAATACGTGGCATGACAGGTCTTGTTAATACGGCCGGCCGTCCTTCTCCCACGGCTTTTGAACCTCGAAATCCTCTGAGATTACCTTGTAGCAGTTGTAGCCCTGGGCGAACATTGCACAGCCGGTAAAGGGCCAGGCGGACCCGGTTGCATACAGGTTCTTTACCGGTGTTTTATGGCGTGCCAGCTCGGGTACCGGGCGGAACCGTCCCAGCTGACTGGGGATATTATCGATAATCGCCCAGGTGCCGGTGGGCCCCATGTTGCTCAGGCGCACACAGTCAAAGGGGGTTAACGGATCAAGATCGATCACATTGTCCCAGCCCATGTTTGGTGCGAATTTCTGCCAGTGCTCGATTGCGTCCTCGGCATGCTGTTTTTTAAAGTCCCGCCACTCCATTTCGGTCATCTGGTTGGCGCCCAGGACAAACTGCTCGGAGCCCATGATATATTTTCCCTCGGGAGCGCGCTTTTTGTCGTGAAAGGACTGGGACCATACCATCAGGGTAAGCTCCGGAGGAACCTTTCCAAGCCGTCTCCAGCAGTATTCCCTGATGAGTGCCTCGGGGTCCTTATTGATCAGGTTCAGGGCAGAGCACCGGTCTATATCAGGGTTGTTGTCGGCTGCCGTGTAATGGGGCAGCTGGTTGACGGCCCAGTGATACCAGGTAATGGCGATGTGGCGCTTGCTCAGATGTTTTATGCGGCGAACAGTGCGTGCGTCAAAGTGCTCCGGGCCGATGAGCTGAAAGCAGAGCTGCTCGGGAGAAAGGGTGCTTACCACGAGCTTGCGAGCCTCGATCTCATCGCCGTTTGTCAGGCGCACGCCCCGGGCGGTGCCGTTTTCAATGATGACCTTGTCCACCTCGTGTTTCGTGAGGCTCTTGCCCCCGTTCTCAAGAAACACCTTATGGCAGGCATGGGCCCAGTCATGGGTACACCCCTCAACGGCGCCGAACATGCCGAACAGGAAATTGCCCAGAAACTGTGACAATCCGGCCCCATTATTATCAATGGGCTGATTTCCGGACCATGCGTACACAGTCCGCAGGAAATGTGCCACAAGCTCATCAGATTCAAACATGTCCCGCAGCAGCTCAATGGGGGATTTAACGAACCAGATGGGATCGATTCCCATCTCAGGGTCCATGTAGCAGGATTCAATGGCAAAGGGACCCTCTTTGGGAACGGGGTTGAAAATAGTTGCATACAAAGCGGGCTCGACCTTTTCCTTAAACTTCTTGTACCAGTGAAGCCAGGTATCGGCGTCCTTTTGTGAAAAGCGCGCTATCTGCTGTGCTGTTTTTGACTGGTCGGGATCGGTCTCAAACCCGTAGAACGCAAGGGATGAATCGTCTTCCATAAAAATGGAACCGTGGGCCACATCGTAGGGGACCCATTTCCCGGCCTTGTCCCAGAACTCGGGAAAGTCCCAGCTCATGATGGGCTCGTGATAGAATTTCGCGATGTGGGTCGCGTGGGTGTCGGTTATAAAGCCCGGAGCGGCGCTTTCCTCCGAGGACCAGCCGCCCCCCAGCTCATGGCGCCGTTCGAATATCCCCACATCCATGTTGCCGTATTTGGCCAGATACATGGCCAGAACCAGCCCCTTGTTGCCGCCGCCGATTATAATTGCATCAAAAGATTTATCAGCCATTGTTGCCTCCCGTCGTCGTTAAGTAACGGCTTTTTTTATTGTTTCCGGTTTCTATTAATAAAAGCAAATCCCACCATCAACGGGCAGGGCCTGTCCGGTCATCATGTCGCTCTCATCAGACGCCAGAAAGAGCATGCCCCCCACAAGGTCCTCGGGCATCAGCTTCCGGTGCCTGAGCTGCATCTGGTTCACAAGTGCGTCATCGGCACCGGGGCCGAGATGTCCTACAAACTTTGCCGTTGCTTCATCCCAGGTGCCGCCGGGCAGGAATGCGTTTACCCGTATATTGTCATCGGCAAGCTGTGCCGCCATCTGGCGCATCATGCCCATTTCCCCTGCCTTGGTGACCGCATAGTGCATGCAGGGAAGCCTTCCCACGAGCCAGAAGACCGAGGAGACAATGATGATATTGCCCTTCTTCTGCGCCTTCATGGTCGGCAGGACGGCCCGGGCGCTGAGATAAGGGCCCTTAAGGTTTACCGACATGACCCAGTCCCACTCATCAGGGTCGATGGTCTCAAAGGGCTGCGGCTTCAGCTGGCCGTAGATGCCGGCATTGGCGATCAGCACGTCGATTCTGCCGAAGGCTTCTTTTGTCTTTGCCGCCATCTCCTCGGTGCTTTTCAGGTCTCTGACATCGACTTTGATACCGACGGCATCGCCGCCTTTGCTTTTGATCTCGTCGACAACCGGTGCAGTGTCTGATGAATGAGCACATACCGCAACTTTTGCCCCTTCCGCGGCAAGCCCCAGGCTGAATGTTTTCCCCAGTCCCGATGCTCCTCCGGTAACAATACATACCTTATCCTTTACTCTCATTGTTTCCTCCTTTACCTCAAGTTGTTTTTTCTTAGTATAAAACACTATTGTATGCTGTTGTCCGGTTCAAAGGTGCCGAGGATTCATGGTGTGTGATGAAGACAGGTACGGCAAAAAAACCGTGAATCCTCGACCCCTCAAAACCCTAAACCAGTCAGTATCACTCGGGCGAAATGGGCTGCGGCGGACACGACACGTTGTTGGGATCCAGCGATTTTTTAATACCCTTTAACAGCTTGTCATACCCGAAAACAGGACCGGCAAGCTGGTGATACATGGCACCAAGCCCCGGCGCAATGTTGTACTCATGCTTCCTCTTGAGGTCCTTCTGCATAACTTTTGTAAAGGATTCCATGAGCGAGCCCAGCTCCTCTTCTGTTTTCTGTATGGGAAACATATCCTCTTCATACCCGAGATGTCCCATTTCATAGGAATGAATCCAGTCGGTGTGATCACAGTCAAGGATGGGCGGGCTGTACTTGTCGAGAAAATCCGCTGAATGCTTGAGGGTTTTAACATTGCTGTCCATGGTGTCCACCTGTATGGAAAAAACCATAAAGGTTCCCGAGCGTGCGATGACCCGGGGTCCGTAAGCGGTACGGATCCAGGAGTTCGCAATGTTGGTTACAATCCTGTCGTAAACTTCATCGGGCACCTTTTTCCCGCCGGTTTCCTCTATTATATCCTCGAGCACACGTTTTTCATACTCAAGCTGTTTGGGCGATGTAAAACCCCACAGGCAAACGGCCACCATGTTGTTGCAGTTTTTCTGCCAGTACCCTTCTTTCCATGTTTCCCAGTACTCCTCGCCTGATTTCGCCCACCACCAGTTGAGGTACGAGGTGGGCAGCTTGGAGCAGTTTCCCGCTATTTCAGCCTGGCAGATCTCATACATGGCATCCACCGCCTTTTGGGTCGTGGGATAGGTGAACAGGTACCAGGCGAACCTGTCCGGCGGCATTTTCGAGCGCTGGGCCGGGAGAATCCCCTCGCAGGGAAAGACTTTCGGCCCGGGGTAGGGGTGCAGCTTTACCGTCATTTTCGTAACGACCCCGAATCCGCCCATGACGCCGTAGCTTCCCCGTATCAGCCCGCGCAGATCCGGCCCGGGGCCTTCGCCCCAGAGCCTTGCGGCCCGGGGAGCCGTGAGGGAGCCGGTTTTGAGAACCTCTCCGTTGGGGAGCACCCATTCCATTGAAAGAATGTTCCGGTATCCCATGCCGAGACGGTGAGAGACGCCCCAGGCGGCCTGGAAAACATGATTGGCCAGGGACGATGCCTGGGCACCCGCCTCAGGTGCACCGAGGTACAGGCCCCTTTTGTTTGCCTCCGCAAGGATCTGGGCATGGGAGACATAGGGTTCTATTACCGCGTACATGTCTTTTTCATTAATCTCGAGAATCCGGTTCATCCTTTTCGGATCGAGAACGACCGTGTACGGTTTTACGGGAACAGTATTTAACGACCAGAAGTTACTGCCCACCGGGATAAAGGGGAACTTAAGACGGTTGGCCAGCTTTACGATTGCCTGTACTTCTTCAACACAGCAGGGAAGGGCAACAAACGCAGGAGGGTTGGGGTTCATGGTCGCTTCGGGCATCCAGTCACGGGAATAGCCAATCATTACGCTCGGATCGTCTGCAATGTTGTCACGCCCGAGGATGCTGCTGAGCGCGTCGAATATACGGGTATGCTTTTTATCTTTCATAGGTTTTCCTCCCAGATAGTTAAATGGCCTGTGCCATCAGGTCGATAAGATTATACAGGCCGATCTTTTCCTCCATCCCCTTGATGGCATTACCCAGGTTGGATTCGCACCAGGGACAGCTGGTAGCAAGGGCCTGGGCACCCGTGTCCTTTGCCTCCTCCAGTCGCTCCAGGGCGGTCCACTGCGCAAAATCCTTGAACGCGGTATAAACGCCGCCGCCGCCGCCGCAGCACCAGGCGTACTCTTTTATACGCTCCATCTCATAGAGCTGAACGCCGGGGATGGCCCTTAAAATGTTCCGGGGAGATTCATAGACACCCTCTATTTCCCTGCCCGGAACATAGGGCCGGGAGAGACGGCCCAGGTGGCAGGGATCGTGCCAGGTGACCGTAAGCGGCACCTCTTTTTTGAAGGTGAGCGTTCCTTCTGCGATGGATTGTTCGATGAGCTCGGTAATATGAACCACCTCGAAATCCTTCTTGATATTAAACCGGTCATATTCGGCGTTGATGGTTCCGTAACATCCGGCACAGGGGGTGAGCACGGTTTTTACCCCGAGTTTATTGAACATTTCCACGTTGGCCGTGGCCATTCTCTCGAATTCCGATTCGGCGCCGATCTTCTCAAGGGGACTGCCGCAGCATATTTCCCGGGAGCCCAGAATGCCGAAATCGATTTTGCACTTCTTGAGGATTTTAGCGATGTTGGTAATCGTTTTATCAAGCTCGGCAGAAAGGCCGTAGGTGCATCCCACAAAGAGCAGTACTTCAGCCTTCTCCTTTACAATGTCCTTGATCTTCATTCCTTTTGCCCATGCATTTCTTTTTGATCTGGGCTGCATCCACACGTTGTCATAGTTTTTTACACTGTCCACCAGGGGACGGTGCTCGGGGATTACCCCCATTTTTTTTACATATTCCGCCCGCATCCACTTTTGCAGCTTCAGCACTTCCGCATCCCTGATGGTCTTGTCCATCACGTCACACCCGCCGCACATGGTACACTGAAACAGGATGTCCTTTATCCTGGGATCGTCTTCCCAGTTCATCTTGCCGTCAATGATGGCAAGGGCGAGATCGCACTTGCCCTGGGCTGAATAGGCATCAAACATGAACCGTTTATTCTGTGGACATATTCTTGCGTATTTCCAGCTTTTTACCCGCCAGGGGTCGATCCATTTGCAGTATGAGCAGCGGGAGCAGTTCCAGGCCGTCCAGCGCGGGTCAAACGGTTCATCGACGGGATACTTCATGTATCTGGTATCTTTGGGCAATACCATTTCATTTTGCTTTCCCATATTTTGTCCTCCTTAGTAACAGAGTTTGCCGGGATTGAGAATATTATTAGGATCAAAGATGTTTTTGATTTCTTTTAACGTGTTGGTGTACTGCGTTGCACCGGTGTACACCATGTCGGCCCAGGGACCGTACGGGCGCGAGAAAAAGGCGCCCATGCTGAAAAGTTCTTTGCTGAGCCGTTTGTAAAGGTCGCCTGTTTTTCGACGGTCCGTGTCTGATGCGGGGTCACAGGGAAAGCTGAAGCACAGATGACATCCGCGCCCCCGCTCAAGGGGCTGCAGGTACACGCCCATGTCGGCGGTTGGATAGCTGAACTCCGCGCATACCTCCAGGGCTTTCCGGTAGAAATCTTTTGCCTGTGACATACCGGCAATGAAGAAAATATCCTGGGTTGAGCCCTTGTAGCGCGACTTCCAATAGGTGTCTTCTTGCTGGGGTGTGCGCAGCTTCTCAAGCATCGTGTCCTGCAGGCCCGCAATGCCTCCCACCGTTGCGGCCGGCTGGAAAAGCAGCTGAGACGCTATTTCCTGCAATGCCTCCTCTTCATAGGCGATGCGCTCCATGGGCCTGCGCTTGCCGCCGGCGATGACCACGGTGAGGACATAGGGAGGCAGGGCGTCTCTGAGCTCTTCGAAATCTTTTGGCCGGTCATCAGCCAGCAGCATGGCAAGGTCGAGGCTGTTCAATAAAAAGCATTCGTTGCCTATGTGGCGCCGCTGCAGCTGATATATGGGCTCAACCGCGTCTTCTATTTTTTTAAAGGGGATGAAAAAGACTTTTTGATGCCTGGGCAGATATTCCGTTTTAATGTTGAGCCAGGTCACAATGCCGAGGGTTCCCTGTGCTCCCTGGAAAAACCGGTAGAAATCAAGTCCCGGCCCCTCGGGATACGCGCCCTGGGCGTTTTCCGCGGCCGCGGTGCCCGTTTTGAAGATATCACCATGGGGAAGCACTACCTCCATGGTGAGCACGGGGTCAGCATACTCATATTTGGGTATCAGCATGGGATAGCGCTCAAGGCTGGAGGACAGGGCCGACACCCGGGGGTGGGGAAACAGCGGCCGAAGCGCCATCTGGTCATGCTCTTTCAGGGCTTCCTGGAGAGCTCCCCAGGTTACGCCGGGCTCTATTTTCACCTTGCGGTTCCGGGAATCAATTTCCAGTATTCTATCCATTCTCCCCAGGTCAACCGCGATTCCTCCCTGTTCGGGTATGGTCTCCCCGTGGAAATGGACACCGGAGCTTACGGGAATCAGCGGCACCAGGTGCTTGTTGGCAAGCTTTACCAGTTTCTGTACTTCCCCCGCGCTGCCGGGTTTTACCACGAAAGAAGGCATGCGCGGCTGATGTAAACTCATGTCCCGTGAATACATGCCTAGGATTGCCTCGTCATCAAGGACATTCTTTTTACCCACAATGGCTTCAAGCTCTTTTCTCATCATGACACCTCCAGGTATATGAATGTGTGTTTAATAAATAGCACGCTGATTACAGCAGCACATGTCGGATAGTACGGACATGCTAAAACGCTCTTCCCTCCTGCTCCCAGGGTTTTTGCACGTCAAAGTCCTCGGCAATTATTTTGTAGCAGGTGTAGCCCTGGGACATGAGGGCGGCACCGGTAAAGGGCCACGCGGACCCGGTGGCATACAGGTTTGAGACCGGTGTCCGGTGCCGGGCCAGCTCCGGTACAGGGCGAAACCGCCCCGTCTGGCTCGGGGAGTTGTCAATGACCGCCCAGTTGCCCGCAGGCCCCATGTTTTCCAGCCGGAGACAGTCAAACGGTGTTAACGGATCGTAGTCGATGACGTTGTCCCAGTTCATGTTGGGGGCAAATTTCTGCCAGTGGTTGATAACATCATCCGCATGCTGTTTTTTAAACTCCCGCCACTGTTTTTCGCTGCGCTTGTCGGCACCCACAACAAACTGTTCGGTACCGCATATATGTTTTCCCGCGGGAGCCCGCTTTTTGTCATGCCGGGAATGGCACCAGGTCATAAGGCTCAGATCGGGAGGAATCTTACCCAGTTTCCTCCAGCAGCTTTCACGGATGAGCGCTTCGGGGTCCTTGCTGATTAGATTCAGATGCGCGGTTTCGTCCATTAACGGGTTTGTTTCCGAAGCTGTATAGTGGGGGCATTGATTGACGGCCCAGTGATACCACGTAATGGTAATATGGCCGGTGCTGAGATTTTTAATCCGGCGCAGGGTTCGGTCTGTAAAATATTCTTCACCCATTAATCTGAAGCACAGGCTGTAGGGATCAAGGGTGCTCACGACAAGCTTGCGTGCTGCAACCTCACTGCCGTTTGCAAGCCGCACACCGGTGGCCCTGCCGTTTTCAATAATGACCTTTTTTACCGGATGTTTTGTAAAGCTGTTTCCTCCATTTTCCAGGTAAATCTTATGACACACATGTGCCCAGTCGTGGGTGCACCCTTCTATCTGACCATACTGGCTGAATAAAAAGTTTCCGAGAAACTGGGCAAGCCCGGCACCATTATTGTCAATGGGCTGATTGCCCGACCATGCGTAGACGGTGCGCAAAAAATGGGCATGAAGTGCTTCCGATTCAAAAAGATCGCGCAGCAGTTCTATGGGGGATTTGACATACCAGATCGGCTCGATGCCCAGCTCCGGGTCCATATATGCTTTTTCAATGGGATCGGGGACTCCGTCGGGAGGCACCGGGTTGAAAAGGGTTTTGTAAAAGGCAGGTTTGATCGTATCCTGAAATTTTTTCCACCAGCACAGCCAGGTGTCCGCATCTTTTTGTGAAAAGCGCGCAATCTGCTCGGCGGATTTTGTCTGGTCAGGATCACTGGTTTCGCCGTAGAACGCAACGGATGACTGATCTTCGCTGAATATTGAGCCGTGGACAACATCATAGGGAATCCATCTGCCGCCTATTTCTTCAAATTCAGGAAAATCCCAGCGCATGATGGGCTGGTGATAAAATTGGGCAATTGTTGTTGCGTGGGTATCGGTCATGAAGCCCGGTGCGGCGCTTTCTTCCGATGACCACCCCCCACCCAGTTCGTGTCTGCTTTCAAATATGCCGACATCCATCCCCCCATATTTTGCCAGATACATGGCCAGCACCAGTCCTTTGTTCCCGCCCCCGATAATGATTGCATCAAAAGATTTGTCAGCCATTACACGCCCCCCCTTCGCGGTTGTTTTGTACGGACTCTGTTAACGAGACCATTGACCGGCGTGCTTTGCACACACAAACGCTGAGAGTTATACAGAGGAGATCAATTTATATGCGGTGAATAATAAACAAGACAGTCCCAAGACGGTCCACATGATCCTGGTGGTATGGTGCACATGCAGCCACCTTCCTGTTGATGGAAATTTGTTATAAACGGCTACCCGAATTTCCCCGGCGGTTACCGACCCGCCTCACAACAGGCTGTGAATACCCCCACGCTCCGTTCCCCCTAACGGATTAAGCACACCACGTGTTAAAAATCAGTAGTTATTTTGGGTTTCTTTACCGTCATCCAGCCGAACAAAAGAAACTTTATAACAGCGGGCCGTTTCAGTGCAAGCAGCGCTGACTTGATGAGCGCGCGGTACGTCAGCCCCGCCCGGATAACCCACTGGACCGGTTCGGTTGTCTGGACCTTCATGATCATCATGTCCTCGACTATCACGACATCCAGCGGTTCTCCATACAGTATCTGTTTGCCCAGTCCGGTTGATCGGAAGCAAAAGCTGCGATAATCATCTTTTTGTTCCGAAATTGCATCTTGTTTTTGTGTTTCTGCAGGATTGTTCATTGCTACCCCCTTTAGTGTAATTTGCATAGAGCCCTCATCAAAAAGCAGAGGCAAGAAGATGTGCTTTGACGGTTATCCCCGTTCAGTGCAGTTTTCTACAAAATTCATACCACTTTTTCAAAAAGGTGTATATGCAATCTATGTGATATAGGTACCTTTTGCGGTGAGGATCTGTAGTTTACTGCTGCATGTATTGTCGCAGTGTAGTAATAAGATCAGGTTTTTGTTTGTGTTTTAACGAAATGTAGCAATGAACAAACAGTCAAGAAAAATAGAGCATTTTTCTCTTGTAATGCAAAATACGAGAGAAGAGGACCTGTTTTTTTGCCTTATTTTTATACAATGTTTAATTTTTACGCCGCATGGTTCAATAACTATTGCTATGAAGAACAAAGAAGTGTATCATTTCTGCAACCATTGATAGGCTTTTTCTAGCTCATTTTGGTCTGATACACCGTAATTTTTACGGTTTTTTTGTGTTGTATGCTATATGCTACATATGTAGCAGAAAAACATCATATCATCTGCACAATAGTAGCAAATTGCTCCGGTATCTCTCAAGAGGCCGAATATTAAAAGAAATATAAGAGAACAAATTATATATATTATTGATTAAATATTATAAAAAGCAACAAAAAATTCTGCATCTTTGTGATACACCCTGGCTGCTTTTTATCTGAAGCGGAATAAATATTGCTAATACTGGACAGCAATAAATCCCAGGGCTTTTCAAGACAGGGGGTAAAGGCGGCCAATAAGGAGGCAACATATCATGACCAAGCATGAATCAGAACGTGCCCATGATATTTCACCACAGTTTTATCAGATATTTGATGACTCATTTAAGAACTTGACCCAGCTCAGCAATCTTATTGAGATTTATAAGCTGATTATTGACGAGTCATATGAAGGGATCATCATCCTGGATAAAGACGGGTATATACGCTACACCAACAAGAAACACGCAGAATATCTCAATATTCCACAGGATGTAGCACTCAATGCCCATATTTCTGAAATCACCCATCCGCATACTACCGAGATATATATGACACTGCTCAAAACCGGCAAGCCGGAGCTCAGGAAAGTAATCCAGGCCCACGGCAGAGAATTTATCTGTAACTTTGTTCCCATTGTGAAAAATGGAGAAATTATCGGCTGTGCAGGGTTGATACTGCTTGATATTAAAGACGTCGAGGCCATTACCAAACGAGTCAAGATGCTGGAGAGCCAGCTCAAATATTATAAAGACCAGCTGAAAAGCCTGCGTACATCAAAATATTCTTTTAAGGACAGCATCGGTAACAGTCCGGCAATTGTCGGAGCACAGCGGGAAGCACAAAATGCCGCGGCAAATGATGCCAACATCCTTATCACCGGAGAAAGCGGTACCGGCAAGGAGCTGTTTGCCCACGCTATCCACAACCAGAGCCACCGGAAGTTCGGGCCGTTTATACGGGTAAACTGTTCGGCAATTCCCCGGGAGCTGCTTGAGGCGGAGCTGTTCGGCTATGAGCCCGGTTCCTTTACCGGTGCTCTGAAAAGCGGCAAGAAGGGTAAGTTTGAACAGGCCCACGGCGGCTCTATTTTTCTCGATGAAATAGGCGATATGCCCCTGCAGATGCAAAGCGAGCTGCTGCGGGTGCTGCAGGAGAAGGAGATTCAGCGCATCGGCGGTATGCGCTCAATCAAGCTTGATTTCAGGCTGATTGCGGCAACAAACAAACACCTGGAAGAGATGATTAAAACGGGTTTTTTCAGGCAGGACCTCTATTACCGGCTCAACGTGATACGCATTGAAATGCCTCCCCTGCGGAACCGCAAAGAGGATATCGGCCCGCTTGTGAGGCACTTTCTTAAAAACAAGGCCCGGGAACTCGGTCTGGATGCGCTTGTTATTGATACTGCCGCTATGACGATGCTGGAAGAATATGACTATCCGGGCAATATCAGGGAACTGACGAATATTCTTGAACGCACCATAACACATATGGATTTTGAACGTTTCAACAATGACGGTTCGAGCATCACCGAACATGATCTCAGCGCAGTGCTGGAGGTGGCCCCCCGGAGCGTTGAAACACAGGCGCCGCCGTATGAGCTGCGACTGTTGAAGAATGATCAGGAGATCCGTGTCCTGAAAGAGGCCATCAAAGTGACCGGGGGTAATTTGTCCCGATGTGCCTCAATGCTGGGCATCCACCGGACCGGTGTGCATCGAAAAATAAAGCGGCATAATCTCCATGATTTTGTATTACAGGCACGTAAAGAAAAACTTGAAAGCAGTATTGAACAAAGAAAATGAATTGAGAGAAGGGGGATACAATGGCTTTGAAAAAAGGATATGCAGGGAATCTACTTCGTATTGACTTATCAAACGGCTCCGTGACAACGGAAGCGCTGCGGGAGCGGGCTGCGCGGGACTTTATCGGGGGCAGGGGGCTGGGGGCAAAGTACCTCTTTGACGAAGTGCCCCCAGGCGCTGACCCTCTGGGGGCCGACAACAAGCTGTACTTTCTGTCGGGGCCCCTTGCCGGGACGCTTTCCCAGGCAAGCTCCCGGTGGATGGTGGTTACCAAGTCTCCGCTGACCGGCGGCGTGATCAGGTCAACGGCGGGCACCGATCTGGGCAATGAGCTTAAGGCGGCAGGTATTGACGGCGTTGTCATTGAGGGAAAGGCGGAAAAGCCCACCATGATTGTCATCCGTGACAAAGAGGTTCTACTGAAGGAGGCAACGCACCTGTGGGGCACGGGCCTTGATACGGCCACCCTGCAGGCAGCTATAAAAAGCGAGCTTGGAGATGAAAAAATACAGATTGCCTGCATCGGGCCCGCAGGGGAAAACGGCACCCTTTTCGCCTCCATTTTAAACGGCAGGCGCAGCGCAAGCAGGGGCGGCGTGGGCTCGGCCATGGGAGCAAAGAACCTCAAGGCAATCGCCGTCCGGGGCACCGGCACGGTTGCCGTTGCTGATAAACAGAAATTAAACGAGATAACAAAAGAGATTGTTTCCAAAACCGTTCCCACCGAAATGTTCCAGGGCTTCAGCCATAACGGCACATCGGGGATTACCTCCCTCATGCATGAAATGGGGATGCACCCGGTGAACAATTTTCAGCTGGGCCAGCTGGATGATTTATCGTGCTTTGCGCCCGACAAGCTTGATGAAATATTTGTAAAAGATGAGGGGTGCCATCGCTGTTTCATACACTGCGGCTGCGTGGTGCAGATAAAGGAGGGGATCTATAAAGGCGATCCGGTTGTGGGGCCGGAGTATGAAACCATGTGGTCATTCGGTGCCGATCTGGGCAACACGGACCTGGGTTTTATTATAGCCGCCAACAAGCTGTGTGACGATTACGGTGTCGATACCATTTCTGCAGGCTCTACCGTTGCATTTGCCATGGAGTTGTATGAGAAGGGCATACTTACACAGAATGACCTTGACGGCCTTGACCCGACCTGGGGCAATCACCGGGCGGCCTATGCGCTGCTGCAAAAAATAGTCAAACGGGAGGGCATCGGTGAAGTTCTGTCCCTGGGCACCCGGCGGGCCGCGGAAAAGATCGGCAAGGGGGCGGCATACTATGCGATGCAGGTCAAGGGCCTTGAAATTCCCGCCTATGAGCCCCGGGGCGCCAAGGGGCACGGGCTGAACATTGCAACCTCAAACATCGGCGCCAGCCATATGACGGGATACGGCATGCCCGAAATTTTCGGGATTCCCGAACAGGTCGACCGGTTTACGGTTGAAGGCAAGGGGGCCCTTACCAAATCGATACAGGACATGACCGCCGCATACGACTCAATTCTGCTGTGCGGGTTTCCCGCGTGCTTTTACTGGATGACCCCCGATCACTACGCGCAGCTCATGTATGCCGGTACCGGCATTGATGAATTTGCCGACACCGCGTATATACTCAGGGCAGGGGAGCGTATCTACAATATGGAGCGGGCTTTTAACGCACGAGAGGGATTTGGAAGAAAGGAAGACGAGCTTCCCGAACGCTTCATGAAGGAGCCCATGCCGAACGGTCCCTGCAAGGGCCAGGTCTATGAGATGGACGAGCTTCTTGATGACTATTACGCTGCCCGGGGATGGGACAGTAACGGTGTTCCTACAAAAAAGAAGATGGAAGAGCTCGGCCTTGCGGCGGAAGCCGAAGCGTTGAACCTGCAGGACTGACCAGGTTTGAATTCAGGCTTGACCGGCGTCGAACTACGCTATTGTACACAGCCTTCTCTTGCTGTAAAGCCGACATTTACTTTACGAACACCATTAAGGTCCTCCCGCCTTTTTGAAGGCGGGGCTCTGGTGTTATAGATTATGGTGGGTAATTGTGGATGATAACACTTCGGCTTCACCCGGTGCCAACGGCACCGGCCAGGGCTCAACCGCCAGCGCTTCTTCTTACTGTAACTGGGATGATATTTATTCCAGATTTACAGAAGAGATGGCAATGTTTCACAACATTGTTCATCTGGTAAAGCATACCCCGGAACGTGAACTTCCCGCCATTTCGGGAGTTGCCCCCCGGCAGTATCTGCCCCTTTTTAAAGTGCTGGAAAGCATTTACGATTCAATAAAACGGCTTGAAGCACCCTGCCGAGATACAACCGCACCGGGTAAAAGTTCTGAACCGATTAATGCCGGGGTTGAAAAATATGCCCGGAGTGTCGGCGCCGATCTTGTGGGATTCACCACCCTTGAAACTGACTGGGTTTTCCCCGCCTCTCCACAATGGACCTATCCCCAAACACCACAGCCGATACGCAACAGCAATGTCATATCTCTTGGTATGCAGATGCCCTCAGCCATATTAAACATGGACCATTTCCCCGACCCTGAAACCCTTGGTGCCGCGTTGCATGTGTATGCCCGGCTGGGTGAGGCGGTAGAGAAGATTACCGCCCATGTCCGGTCTCTGGGCTATGAGGCCCGGGGGCACCATCCCTATGCAGGCGATTTCTTATACTCCGCTCACGCGGTAAAGGCCGGTTTGGGTGAGCTGGGGGCAAACGGCCTTGTCTTGACAAAGAGATTCGGCCCCCGGCAGCGCTTTGCCGCCATAACCACCAATGCGCCCATAACGGTGAGCGGTCCGTCACGTCTTGGTGTCGACGGGCTGTGCCGGATGTGTATGCGCTGCGTCGACACCTGCCCCACAAAGGCCCTGTCACCGGTAAAGGTCGACCGCGGGGGCATCTCAACCTGGAAGCTCGATAACGAGAAATGCTGGCCCTATTTTGCAGCAAACAACGGCTGCGGACTGTGCCTCATTGTCTGCCCGTGGAACAGGAAAGAGAGCTGGTACCACAGCCTTGCTGCCAGGGGAGTCGCTATGTCCGGCCTTTTTGCCAGGATTCTTCTTGCCCTTGATAATGCGTTTTTCTGGAAACGCGCCGGCACCAATCCCCGAAACAGATCCATGAAGCCCGTTGACAGCCCCATTTCATATGCCCGCATGCTTGAGATATTCGGCAGGCAGCCACCCGGGCTATAAACCATGATCCATAACAGGAGGGAAGACCCATGCCGAGTAGTTTGAGAACATATCTCAGGGAGATACAAGATGAAATTCTCACGGTGACAAAAAAAGCTGACCCCGCAACACAGATCGGAGATCTCTGTTCCCAGAGTGATCGTCCCATACTGTTTGAAAACGTAAAGGGGTTTGCGGGCTGGAAAATATGCGACCTCCTGGTAAACGACCGGCACAAGCAGGCCGTTGCCCTTAAAACAACGCCGGAGCGCGTTGTTTCGACGCTGGCGGAAAAAATTAATAAGGGCCCCGGCAAAACCAGAGCGGTTAAAACGGGGCCGGTAAAGGAAAAGGTGCTGAAAGGCAAGCGGGCGAGCTTCGGGGCACTACCCTTTTGTGTCCACTCTCCACGTGACGGGGGCCCCTACATCGGCTCGGGAATGTGCGTTGTGCGCGACCCCGACACCGGGCAGCAGAATGTCGCCATGCACCGCATCCACGTGAAAGGCAAGTATCACGCTGCAGTCTCACTTTTTTCCCCCCACAGCAAGGCAATACTTGAGAAATACGCTTCCCGGAAAAAACCCGCCCCCATGGCAATCGTTATCGGCCATCATCCGTGCTTTGAAATCGCGACGAACTATTTCGGCCCCCATGATACATGGAGCGAGCATGATCTTGCGGCAACCCTGCTGGGCGAGACGGTTGAGATGGTGCAGTGTGAAAATTCCGAAATCATGGTGCCGGCCCATGCGGAAATGGTGATCGAGTGCGAGATAAAGCCCCGGGCAACCGACCTTGAGGGCCCCTTCGGCGAGTTCCATAACTACTATGCTTCAGCGCCCGCTCAAAAGCCGCGCCTGGACATACAAGCCATAACCATGCGCAACGACGCACTGTACCGGCATCTCAATGCAACGCCCTACACGGACCATCAGCCCCTGGTGGCGCTGCCCGGCGAGGCCCGCCTTATCGACCTGCTCAAGCGCAAGGGGGTTGCGGTGCGGGACGTTTTTACGCCGCCCTGGGGTGGGCTGTTTATTACCATTGTACAGATCACCGCGGCAGTCCGGGAGCAGGTGCGCGAGGCCCTGATGGCGGCGCTGTTCAACCCGGTTCAGATTTTTACCAAGACCGTCATTGCCGTTGATGATGACATAGATATCTATGATGCCCGGGACATACTGTATGCCGTCGGAACCAGGGTCGACCCGGAAACCGATGTAATGCAGATAACCGGCACCGCAGGGCTTCCCTACGACCTCTCACTGCCCCTTATCCCGGAGGCTGCGCCGCTGCGACGGGGAAGCAAGCTGGCCATTGATGCTACAAAACCGCCGACAACACAGAAAGATTTGCGGGACAAATTTCAAAGGATCAGCCCCAAAGGATGGGGCAGGGTCCGGTTGGAAGATTTTATTTGAAAATTTTATATGAGAAGATCCAAAGACGGATGAAAAGCAACTTTTTGCACAGGGACTATCCACACACATAAAAGGAGATGTATGATGGCGGAGGAACAGAAAAAGACAAAGGCACAGATTAAAAAAGAGATTATTGAATTTTTGGACGGCTCATGCGGAATGGTTGATGAGAAGAAGGGGAAATACCGGTGCGGCACCATCCACAGAAACTCTCTTGTGCTGGCAACATCATATAAGGACGCTCCCCGGGCAACGCCCCTTGAGTTTTTCAATGAGGGACTCACCCTGTACATTTTTGGAGAAGGCGGCGGTAAAATTGCCAATATAAAACGGAATGCAAAAGTTTCTGCAGCAATCTATGAGCAGCCCATGAAACATACCGTGGTGCAGAAAAGCCTGCAGGTCTTCGGGAAGGCGGAACTTATTAATATCCAGAATAATCCGCGTGTGTACAAGGCAAAGGCAAAGAAATGGAACATATACACGGTGGCGGAAAAACTGGGCAGCCGGCTGTTTCAGGGCAAAAAAATGTCTGAAAAAGAGAAAAAAGTGATGATTGAAAAGATACTGTCGTCCTTGAACATGATTAAGATAGTGCCGGATCAGATTGTTGTCAGAGAATACCATCCTGATTTTTCAATGCCGAAATATGTGTGGAAGAAATAAGACGGAATATGTCGTGTGACCGTGTCCATGTAAATGATCCCTCCTTTCTATTTTAAAGCGAAAAACGATATTCCTGCCTGAACACACAGGTGCCCCAAGCCCGTTTTATGAGCGGGGCTTGCGGCACCTGTGGAAACGATGTGCTTTACATATAGCGGCAAGGTCTTTGCCCTGCATGGAGAAGCTCACTGCTTTGCGGCAAACTATAGTCTAGAGGAACGGATGAAGAGATGAAAGCTGAAAAAATACATGTGCAGACGAAGCAGGGTTTTGATGTATATCAGAACCATACGGTTTTTACCGGAGTGCTTGGTCTGCTTGCAGAAACATCACCTGATGCAACAATGCTCGTCAACGGCAGGGGCATTATTATCCTCTGGAATACTGCTGCTGAAAAAATCTTCGGGTATTCGAGAGAGGACATCATTGGTAAGCCTGTAACGGTTGTTGTCCCTGATGAATGTATGGACAATGATAGAAAGGAATTTGAAAGACTGCTCAGCTCTCCCCGGCAACGGGTGGTGGGCAGGCGCTTTGAAACCAGTGCTTTGCGAAAGGACGGCAGGGTCATTTCCGTGGGGGTCTCGCTTTCTGTCGGCACGGCAGGGGAGGAACCCTGCTATTGCGGGGTTATACGCGACCTTTCCGAAGAAAAGGAAACCGCAGAACAGCTTGATGGGATCAAAAAATTTTACGGAAGTATACTCGACAGCATCGTCACGGGAGTCCTTGTCACTGATGAGAAAGATATTATTTTTCATGTGAACAGCTGTACGTCGAGGATAATGGCCTTCCCAAAACATTTTATACTAGGAAAAAAAATTATAGACACTTTTCCCAAAGCATCTTTTGATGTATTCAACGCACATTACCAGAAGGCAAAAGAAAGCCTTGTGCCCGTGCGTTTTTCAACACTGAAAGTAGACACCCGGCAAAAGGATCACCGTTATTTTTCAGGCTGGGTTGTTCCCCGCGTCAATGATGGAATTTTCAGCGGGATGATTTGCACATTTGCTGAAGTTACCCAGCGAAAACAGGTGGAAGACATGCTGACCGAGTCTGAAGAGCGGTATCGTACTGCTATAGAACACTCAAACGACGGAATTGCCATACTGAAAAACAATCAGTATCTCTATGTGAACAAAAAATTTCGGGATATGTTCGGTTACACCAATTGTTCGGATATTGTGGGCTGTCCCGGGACTAAAGTTATTCACCCTGATGACCGGGAACGGCTCTATGCTTATCATTTTGCCCGTTATAATGCCAGGCCCGCTCCTCCGCGCTATGAATTCACGGGCATAAAAAAAGACGGGTCCGCGATCCAGATTGAAGTTTCCGCGACAATGACCACATATAAGGAAGAAAAAGTATCCATCATTTTTCTCCGGGATATTACTCAAAGGAAAAAGGCTGAGCACAACCTCCTTGAATCGGAAAAGCAGCTCCGAATTTATTCAAACAACCTGGTTGCGGTGGAAGAAGAGGTGAGAAAACGCATTGCCGCAGAGCTTCATGACGGAATCGGTCAGTCGCTGACGGCAATGAAGTACATAGTTGAAAATACGGTAAACCTGATCGGCAAGGGCCATACGGAAGCAGGCGTGAATTTGCTGAAAAACCTTATTAATACAATCCGGGATACCATTGCCGAGGTCAGACGAATTACGGTTTTTTTGCGGCCGGCAATTATAGACCAGCTGGGTATCATTGCCACCATTTCATGGTACTGCAGGGAATTTCAGAAGGTTTATGAAAACATACAGATCCACACGGATATTGGTGTGGAAGAGGGCCTTGTTCCCGATCGGCTCAAATATGTTATCTACCGGGTTTTGCAGGAAGCCCTGACAAATACGGCAAAACACAGCAATGCAGAGTATGTGAATATAAGCCTTGTAAAACGGGACACTATGATTGAATTGTCGGTAAAAGATTATGGTTCAGGGTTTGATATGAAAAAATACAGCTCCGCAGACAGCTACATCGGTGCTTTCGGCCTTATCAGCATGAGAGAGCGTGTAGAGCTTTCCGGGGGAACATTTATACTGTCGGCGGTTCGGGGAGAGGGTACACTAGTCAGGGCACATTGGAATATGTAGTTCTTTGATTCTCAAATATGCAGCGTATTTTGACGGGAAAGAGTGGTGAAATTGCTTACGCAGCACCCGGGCCTGAATGAATATGCTTGTCATCGAACTTATGAATCGACGGGCTTGGCAGGGGTGTTTTCTTTCTCGATAAGTCCCTTTGATATGGCAAACGATGTGAGAGAGGATGCGCTGTGCAGATCGAGCTTCTTCATAACATTTTCACGGTGTTTTTCAACGGTCTTGACACTGATACAAAGAATCTCGGAGACTTCCTTGTTTCTATAGCCCTCTGCAATCAATTTCAGTATTTCACGCTCTCGCTTGGTAAGACTGTCAATCTGTGTCTTTGGTTTTGCAACTTTTTTATCAAGAAAACCATTGATTATTTTTTCAGAGATGCCCGGACAGAGGTACCGTTTACCGGCCAGAACGTTCTTTATGGCTATCATCAATTCGGCCTGGCTGGCGTCCTTTAATACATATCCGTCTGCACCTGCATCCAGGGCAGCGACTATAAATTCGTCAGAGTCATGAACCGTTAAAACAAGAATTTTTATGTCAGGGTTTTCTCTTTTGATCTCACCGATTGCTTCCATGCCGTTCATTTTCGGCATACTCAAATCCATGAGCATAAGATCCGGCCGCACATTTTTAGCGAGCCTAATGGCCTCATAGCCGTCTTCGGCTTCTCCTGCAATGCTGTAACCGTCGTCTGCAGAGACAATCATACGCAAGCCTTCTCTGACGATTGTGCGGTCTTCGACAATGACGATGCGTTTTTTCTGGCTCATGATACCTTGTTAACTATACATAAGTACTATAGTCTGTGGCGCCGTATGGTTTGCATAGAGCCCTTGGCGGTAAAAAAATACGGTATTTTTTTTTACTTTATACGATGAACACCGTATTTACCATCCCGGTTATATTTAGTAAAGTTTTTTTTATGATTCATTTTCGGGTATCAATCCGCCAGAGTGGGATGCGGAAACCGGGTATTTCCTTTTTCATAAAGCAGCAGACAGAAACGGGTACTGATGATTTAATATAGAACCTGTTCAGTATTATGACAAGAACTCTTCTGGTTGACGACAACACGTCTTTTCGCACGCTGATGAAAGATGTTTTGGGAACACGATTTCCTTCTATGGTGATTGCTGAAGCAGCAAACAGTAATGAAGCCATGCATCAGATGTGCGCTGCGCCACCCGACATTGTTTTGATGGATATAGAGCTCCACGATGAAAGCGGTCTTGTATTGTTAAAAAGAATAAAAAAAGGGTTCGCACGGATAACCGTTATTATGCTTACAGACTGCGACTCTATAGAGTTTCAGGAAGAGGCTGCGCGCTGCGGCGCAGACTATTTCTTCTCCAAGGTAAAGTCGAAACTCGACGATGTTTTTTCCCTTGTTGAATCACTGATTCCGCATGTCGAAAAGGTACAACATGTGCACTAATTGCTACAAAGGATTAGTTTTTTTTAGTAAAATACATAAAATAACTTTTTTATGTTTTGTTTTAACCGAACCAAACAAACATTTATTGAATGTAAATAAATGACCCAGGTCAGAAAATAAATTACGGATTCAAATATATTCAAAAACAATTGTCGGCTTTCGGGAAGGCGCCTGTTGATCGGTGTAAAGGCAATTGTTGAAAAACAATATTTTTAATTTTGTTTTAATAGTATGTATTTACAGATAGTTATGATGATTGGGGACATCCCCGTGAAACCGGGTGGCTGAAAACAGTACCACCTGGGGGCATGTCCGATACCCGAACCGATTTTTACGGGAAAATGAATACACCAGCAGTACAGAAAGCTTGTTTGCCAAAAATAATGACTCTGTTCATTATTTTTATTGACATGTGCCGATTTGTATACTAGTGTAGCAAAAGATGTAGGTTTGGTTTAAAAATAAGGGAATTAAACAGGGGGGGGTTATTTAATAGAACTGCATCTAGATTTTCCTCACAGTTTTTTATAACCCCGCAACAAAAAAATTGAATAGTCAGTTTTCCAACTACGCCATAGAACCATAGTAAAGGAGGAACTCTATGAGTCTCAAGGTACGGATTGCTTTGATCGTGGTGGTAATGGCAGTCGTGATCGGTGTAAGCTACTGGTACATGCAGGTAACAACCGGCAAACAAGAGCAGGTTGTAGAGAAGAAGTGGCGTCTCCGGGACAACCTCATGGGCGTCTCTTTTTGTGATGACGACAACGGATGGGCTGTCGGGCAGTACGGCACCATTCTGCACACCACAGACAGGGGCAAAGCATGGGAATATCAGAAGAGCGGCACCAATATAAATCTCGTAGGAGTTTTTGCCGTTAATCCCGAAACTGCATGGGCCGTCGGTTATGCGGGGACCGCTGTTCACACCAGTGACGGCGGGAAAACGTGGAACGCCGTAAAAACATGGACAAAATACCTTTACAACGGGGTGCATTTCGTGAGCCCTGAAGAAGGCTGGATCGTGGGTGAGTTTGAGGTGATTCTCCATACCCTGGACGGCGGAAAAACATGGAAAAAGGCTCACGGCGGTGAACCCGAGCCTATTGATTTTGACGCTCTTGCCAAAGGGGAAATCGTTGATGCCGACTATGGCATGGAAGAAGAGGTGTATACCCTCAACAGCGTCTATTTTCTGAATAAGGATCTCGGCTGGGCCGCGGGTGAGTACGGCACTATAATTCATACCTCAGACGGCGGGGCCACCTGGGAGAAACAGAAGCCGGGAACCGACCACTCACTCATGGACATCGAGTTTGTTACCCCCGAGTTCGGCCTTGCCGTGGGGCTTGACAGCACGATTCTCAAGACCAAGGACGGGGGCACAACCTGGATGAAGGAGAAACCCACCGTTAAAACGCATTATTACGGGGTTACCTTCAGACGCTACGGCCCTGATGTCGTGCGCCATGACGCCTTTGCCGTCGGTCAGGGGGTTATTGCATACTATTCATATTTAAAGAAGGAGTACCTCCAGAACTGGATGCCGGCGGCCGAGATGAAATACGACATCACCTACAACTGGATGTACGATGTTGCGTTTAATGCCCGTACCGGCGAGGAAGGTATTGCCGTGGGTGAGCATGGGATTGTTCTGCGCACACCCTCCGGCGGACACGAATGGGTACTGATAGACTATCCTGAAAAGTCCCTTGATTATGTTATGAATCCGTGACGATTGGTCATAATTTTATAAAAGAGTGGAGGAGCCATGACGGAAGAGAAGAAAAAAACCCTTGGTGAATATTTTATACAATTTCAGGTCCTTATCTATATCCTGATAGGTATACTGACGGCGATTTTCATATACGGGGTAATGCAGAAGCTCAGCATCAACGTTGTCCTTGAGGAGATGATCCCCCCCAACCATCCCTTTATCAAACTGCACAAGGAATACGCCGAGCAGTACGGCGGCACCAGCACCTTTTTGATGGCGGTGGTTGTCAAGGACGGAGATATTTATAATCCCGACACCCTTGCAAAAATCAAGCGGATCAATGATGAGATCCTGTTCTACCCCGATGTGCGGCGCGCATTTGTCTATTCCATAGCCCAGCGCAAGAGCAAGGTTTCCAAGGGGCACGCGGGGGGTACTGTCGACGTGTCCGCCCTCATGTGGCCCGAGCTGGACAGCAGCCCTGAGGGGATTGCCCGGATAAAGAGCAACATATCCACCAGCGACCTGTATAACGGGACTCTGGTATCAAAGGACGGCAAGGCCGCCATGATCATGGCCGACTGCTGGCCCGATCTCGACTACACCAAGTTTTTTAATTTTATCCATGACCTCAAGGAAAAGGAAGAGGACGAAAATACCACCCTTCATGTTGCCGGGCGGCCCATGCTCCTGGGCTGGATCTTCCACTTCATGCCCACAACCTATCTGATTTTTACCGTGACCTGTGTTTTTATGGTCTTGGTGCTTGCCTATATTTTCAGAAACATCGTGGGCCTGGTCATTCCCATCATAGCGGGTATTTTGAGCACCATTTGGGGGTTCGGGTTTATATCCCTGCTGGGAATCAACTTTAACCCTTTGATGATCGTGCTCGCCATACTGGTCGGCGCCCGGGCGCTGAGCCATTCGGTGCAGACTACCCGGCGGTACCTGGAAGAACTGCACGTGTGCGGTGATAAAAAGAAGGCGGCTGTTGCAACCATCGACGGTCTGTTTCTGGCAAGCCTGGCGGCCATTGTAACGGATGCCGCGGGCTTTTCGGTCCTGATACTGGCCCGCATTCCCATGATCCAGAAAATAGCGCTGTTGTGCAGCTTCTGGGTCATTGCCATTTTGCTGATCGTGTCGGCCCTGGGACCCCTCCTGTGCGTGTTTCTCCCCAAGCCGAAGAACCTGCAGCGCTACTCTTTTTCCTGGGAAAAGACCGGTGATCAGCCCATGCCCTCCACGACCTCAAGCGTTTTTGACATAGCCGCCCGGCTCTGTTTCAAGAAGTCCAACATTGCCATTATCCTTGCCCTGGTAATCACCGGCATCGTGGCGGGCTATCTTGCCACGGGATTGAAGATCGGTGACACCAATCCCGGTTCTCCCATCCTCTGGCCCGATTCCGTCTATAATCTCGACTGCAAGATGATAAACGACAAGTTTGAAGATTCCGGGACCGACATGATGATGATTATTGTCGAGGGCGATAAGGACATGGCGGTTGAACAGCCGGAGGTTCTGAAACGCGTTGAACGGTATGAGCGCTTCATTCAGCATAAATATCCCGATGTCGTGGCCGGGTGCCAGTCCCTGACAAAGATCCTGCGCACCATGCACAAGGAGTTCCGGGAGGGGGACGCCCGGTATCTTACCATTCCCCAGGACATACAGCTCATCGGCAACCTGATGTTTTTTCATCACACGGCGGGTGACCCCAGCGATACGGTGGTCATTTATGATCCCCACTTCAAGCATACGGTTATCAGGGTCTTCCTGAAAGACCATCAGGGCGATACGCTCAGAAAGGTCATCAGCGCGACCCAGGAGTTTTTTGCATCACAGCCGCCGATCGAGGGAATAAAGTTCAGGTCTGCAGCCGGCTACGGCGGAATTCTGGCAGGGACCAACGAGGAGATAAAGTGGTCTGAAAAGGGCACCCTGCTGCTTGTATTTTTGACCGTTTTCGTTTTTTGCGGCATTGCCTACCGGTCCGTGGTTGCCGCTATTCTGCTGTGCGTACCGCTGCTGGTTGCCAACCTGGTGGCCTTCGCCTACATGGCGCTGCGTAACATCGGCCTTGATATCAACAGCCTGCCGGTTTCCGCTGTGGGTATCGGCGTCGGGGTCGACTACGGCATCTACATGCTGAGCAGGATGGAAGAGGAGTTCAAGAACACCCGGGGCAACTGGGAGATGATGGCACACACCTCGCTGAACTCAGCGGGCAAGGCAGTGTTTATAACCGCGCTGACCGTTATCATCCCCATCCTGCTGTGGCCCATTATGGCCGACCTGAAATTCCAGGCCGAGATGGGGCTGCTGCTTTCCTTTATCATGTTCTTTGATATGCTGGGCGCGCTGCTGTTCCTGCCGGCGGCCGTCTGTTTCTTTAAGCCGAAGTTCATCAAGCGGCACACCCACCTCACCGATGCCGACCTTGCGGCAGAGGCGGGATTCGGCCCCGCGGATGAGGCGGGCATGAGCATTGCAGATGCAATCTACCGCGGCAATGTCCGGGCGGTGAAGGACAAGATCGGCGCGGGTGTTGATATCAACGCCGCGGCCGAGAACGGAACGCCGCTTATTGTGGAGGCGGTAAAGGTCACGAGTTCCGACCAGCGCAATGGTATCATCAAGCAGCTGCTGAACGCCAAGGCTGATATTAATACCTGTGATGTGAACAACAACAGCGCGCTGTACTTTGCCGCCTGTTACGGATTCAACGATACCGTCAAGCTGCTTATCGATAAGGGCGCGCACATAAAAAATGAGGCACCCCTGGCCGAAACCGCTATGGGAACGGCGATTGAACACGGCAATATCAAGACGGTTGAGCTCCTCATGGAAAACGGTGCCAGGGTTACTGCCGAAACCATAAAATATGCCGCCGAGCACGGCGGGCACGGCCAGATCGGTACAAAGGAGATTCTATTGAAGCTGTTTGTTCATCAGGGCGTCGATTTCAGCATGAAAGATGAGGGCGGCATGCCGATTATCGATTATATCAAATCACTGGGCGGTTTTGAAAATCTTATCAAACACCTTGAGCGCGGAGAACGGTAAATTACTGCTTGACTGTTGAAAAAATGTATACTATAGGCTTTTTAAATTCAACGTGAAAGGGGGTGACAAAACAGGAAAACCATGTAACGAAGTATCGATGTTGTAATACAGGCAATGACATTCTTACACACAAACCATTTTGGGGGGGATTATGAAAACAAAAAAATGTTTATCCCTGATTATTTTCGTGGCTGCACTTCAACTGCTCTGTGTTCAAACGGTTTTCGGCGGCGACATAGACATCTTCGGACGGAATTTTCATATCAACGGATACATCGAGCAGGAGTTCGGCATCGGTGTGGGCAACAACAAGGCCGCCGGCAGGATCCAGGAGGCCTATTCAACATTGCAGGTCGAGTGGAGCTATCAGCTGACCGACAAAATCTCACTCTATTCAATCAACCGTCTCACCGGCGACCTTGCCTATGATATCAACAGCGACAAGGACTGGTGGCAGAAAAGAAACCACACCCCGGCGCAGCGTACCGTTTCCCGGGAAAAGAACCAGTGGGAATGGCAGAACTATGACCAGGGCACGGAGATCATTCGGGAAATCTATCTTGATATTATGCTTGAGAAATGGTCCTTCCGCATCGGAAAACAGCAGATTGTGTGGGGTGAAACCGACGGGCTCCGCCTGATGGACATCGTAAATCCCCAGGATTTCCGCCGGCAATTCAACCTGTATGACTCTGATGAAGGGTATGAAAAGTCCCGTATTCCCCTGTGGATCATCAAGGCGATGTACTTCCCGAACTGGGAGCCGTTCGGCGTCCGGGACCTGCAGTATGAGTTTATTGTAAATCTGGGCAAGACCCGCTCAAACCGACTTGAGGCGTATCAGGGCTCCGGCGGCATGTGGGCCGCCAACGAGCCGAACCTTCCCTACCTGGTACGGGCCGAGATCATCGACAAGCGCCCCGGCACGTCTTCACGGAACATGGAATACGGCCTGAGGATAATGGGAGACTGGAACAACTGGATATTCACCCTTAACGGTTTTTACGGGCTGGAACATGATCCTTATCTGCGCCCGGCAGGCCTGGGGCTCAGCGCCCCTGACAGCGACGGCAGGATCCTTTCCCTGGCCGTGGAAAAACGCTACGCGTGGAAGCGCATCATCGGCTTTACCCTGAACCGTGAGCTCGAATGGATCAAGTTTATGGGCACCACTTCACCGGTCCTTCGCGTGGAGTCAACCTTTCAGCTCGGCAAGACCTTTATTTTTGAGGGCGACAAGGTCGGCGACATGGCATGGACGGGCCTTAACCCCGCAAGCCCGGTGTACAAGCGTCAGTTTGATGAAATCCGCACTATGATCGGCTTTGACTGGAATATTTATATCAGGGCGCTGAACAAGCGCGAGTCCTTCTTTTTCAGCGCACAGTTTTTTCTCTTCTATCTGCCCAATCACACCGGCGAGACGGTCAACGCGCCGTTCTACTTTAAAAACGACGTAAAGTCACAGCCGGCACCGCCTATCCCCGGCACGAGGAGCAAGTATAATGATCCCTGGCGGGTCCACAAGACCCAGAAGTACTGCAGCCTGGGCATCAACACGCTCTATGACAACAAGCGCATAGACCCCTATGTGCTGTTTCTGTATGATTTCGAGGAGCACGCATTCGGCATGAAGGCCAAACTTACCTTCAAATACGGATCACACTGGCGTCCCCAGATCGGCTATATCATGTGGACGGGAGATCATGACACCGGTAAATCCTTCGGACTCTTTCAGAAAAATTCGGAAATGTACGTGAAGATCATGTACCAGTTTTAACAAAAACAGAAAGGTGGTTACGGAATGTTGATACGACTCATAATTGCTGCACTTGCTTTGGTTTTATGTTGTGCTCCTCAGGTTGCTGCGGATGAAAAGGTTCCTGCGTGGGCCCAGCAGTGGATAGACTGGGCACAGTCAACGAACAATCCTGAATTTATTGAATGGTCAAAAAAAATCTCAACGCCGAAAGCGATCCAGCTCGGTAACGAGTGGGAAGAGTTTTTGGGCTACAATGCCGTTGACATTGTCGCAAAGGACAAAACGGCCCCGAACATAAAGCCGGGGCTGGTCATCACGCCAGAAAACGTTGACCAGTACGAGTCCGAGCTGCGTGAGCTGCTTCCCTACGGCTTTGACTATAACGTTGACCGCCTCAAGCAGACCGGCTACAATACGCCCCTTGAGATGGTCATTGTCCCCACGCACCACGCCTACCAGGACCGGGGATATCTGGAAGCAACGAAAAAATATGCCAAGAACTGCAAGCTCGACGACAAGGGCAACCTCCAGGGATGGGTTGCGGGAATTCCCTTTCCCCACCCCACGTCGGGGGTTGAGATGGCCCACAATTACGACCGGTTGACCATCATGGCCGACAACCTGAACTCCTCGCCATGCGAGTTCGGGCTGCACGGCAGCAACGGCAAGCGCGAGCGCGTGGAAAAGATCGAGCTGCACTGGCGAAACTACCAGGGCCGCATAAAGGTCGACCCGTTCCCCAACATTCCCGGTAAAGAGGATGTTCTGGAGAAGGGGTCCATCGTTGCCCTGTATCCCTATGACCTCAGGGGGTTCGCCGCTGTCAGGACACGGTTCAAGGCCGACGATGTGGAGGATTCCTTTGTCACCTACATTCCTTCAATGCGGCGGATCCGGCGCCTTGCCGGCAGCAACACCCAGGACCCCCTGGTCGGGTCGGACCTGACCTGGGAGGACTGGAAGGGATGGTGGAGCAAGATGTCCCAGCACGACACCACCTATGAAGTGATCGACGAGGTGGTCATGCTCTGTCCGTCATTTAATCCGCTGCCGGTCCAGTTCAAGGACAAGTACGGCGGCTGGAATCACCGCTACCAGTGGGAGCGCCGCCCGGTGTGGGTCCTGAAGTTTACGTATAATGACCCCAACTACATCTACAAGCACCGTATATGGGCCCTGGACAAGGAGGGGTTTCATCCCCGGATGCTGATTTATAACGATGCCAAGGGGCGCTTCTGGAAGTATTTCAACATTCACTGGCGTTTTAACCCTGATGAGGGCGAGACCGATTACTGGGGTGGAACCATGGTGGATGTGATCAACAAGCACATGTCCATTCTCGTGCATACTGTTGTCCTGAACATGACGAACATCACCGAGAACCTGTTTAACCTCCGGTATCTGTCAAGTAAAGCGCACTAACGGATTGAATCTCGCTTGAATCTCGCTTGAATCTCGATTCCTTATGTAATGCTGATGTTAGATATTTAATAACACTAAACATTAACGTAAGATTAGGGGCAAGCTATGAAGAGACAAAAAAGTATACTCCTTATTATCGCGGCCTGTTTGATGATGTTTATGGCCATGCCTGCTGCTGCAGAGGACATGCCGAACTGGGCGAAACAGTGGGTTGACTGGGCTGAATCAACAAAAAACCCTGACTTTATCGAGTGGTCTAAGCGTATGAGCACGCCCAAGGCCATTCAGCTGGGAAATGAATGGGAGGAGTTTCTGGGCTACAACGCGGTTGATATGGTTGCAAAGGACAAAAAGGCGCCCAGCATTAAACCCGGCCTTACCATTGGTCCGGATAATATCGACCAGTATGAAAAGGAACTGCGTGAGCTGTTTCCCCACGGTCTTGACTGGGAAGTTGATAAGATGAAGGGAGGCGCCTACGGGTACAACTCACCCATGGAGATCACTATTGTTCCCACACATCACGGATACCAGGACCGGGGCTATCTCGAGGCAACGAAAAAATATCACAAGACCTGCAAGGTCGATGAGAACGACAACCTTGTGGGCTGGGTCGCGGGTATACCCTTTCCCAAACCCAAAAACGGCCTTGAGATGGTGCACAATTACGACCGCCTGACCATCATGGCGGACAACCTGAACTCAATGCCCTGTGAATTCGGCCTGTACGGTACGAAGGGCGAGCAGGAGCGCGTTGAAAAGATCGAGCTTCACTGGAAAAACTACAACGGCCGCATCAAGGTCGATCCCTTTCCGGTGGTGCCGGGTTTTGAAGACATCTATGAAAAGGGCTCCATCGTTGCGCTGTACCCCTATGACCTGCGCGGGTTCGCGGCGGTCAGGACCAGGTATGCAGATACCAGCGTTGAGGATTCCTTTGTCACCTACATTCCGTCAATGCGCCGTATCCGGCGCCTTGCCGGCAGTAACACCCAGGACCCCCTGGTCGGCACGGACATCAGCTGGGAAGACTGGAAAGGATTCTGGAGCAAAACGTCGGTGCATCCCGCCGAATATGAGGTCGTAGCGGAAGACATTGTGCTGTGCCCTTCATTTAACTTCAAGCCGATTAAATATGAGGAAAAGCACGGCGGGTGGAACCAGAGTTACTGGATGGAGCGCCGGCCCGTATGGATCGTGAAAATAAAATACAAAGAGCCCAACTACCTTTATGGACAGCGGCTGTGGGTGCTGGACAAAGAGCTGTTTGCGCCGCAGCAGATGATGTGGTGGGACCAGCGCGGCAGGGTATGGAAGATCTGGGAATGGGTATGGCGATGGAATCCGGACGAGGGTGAGCTTGATTACTGGAACCCCTGGGTTGTCGACGTCATCAACAAGCACATGACCATTGTGAAACATACCATAACCCTTAATATGCCCAATGTCAGTGAGAACCTGTTTAATCTGAGATACCTGTCCAGCAAGGCCCATTGATCGGGCACCATTCATGTATGCGCAGTATCTCAAGAAAATAGGATAATGTGATGCCCCCTGCAGCCAGTAGAAGCGGGCTGCAGGGGGTCACAATCCTGATCCTGTACACCGGGATAGTACAATGAAACCAGGCATTGCCGTGTATCTTTATTACCCGGCCATCTTCAGGCTGCTTTCTTATTGATAGTGATGGCCGCATAATAAAGCTGCATGCGGAGTTTTCAGGTGCGCTGTAAAACTGTGCTTTTTGTACCGCCAAAGCCTGTCTGCTGTTCACGGGCGGGCTGCGCGGGTTTGATATAACGGTAAAAATATTTAGAGGATGGGTATGCTATGTCTGTAAAAAATGATTTGGTTGATATCCTGGGCAAAGAGGCCGTGCTGGATGATGAAGAAACGCGTGCTCAGTACTCCTGCGATCAGAGTCTGGTACAGTCCCGAACGCCCGATGTGATCGCTTATGCAGAAACGGTCACGCAGGTACAGGACATTGTGCGGTACGCAAACAAGAGCTGCACGCCTATTGTCCCCTTCAGCTCGGGACTTAACCTGCACGGTGCCGCAATTCCCCGGCAAGGCGGGATACTGCTTAATCTGTCCCGAATGAACAAAATTCTCACCATAGACGATGACAACTGGTTCGTGGTAATTGAGCCGGGAGTAACGTTTCAACAGCTCCAGGATGAACTCAACAGGTACCAATTGCGGGCAATGCTCCCTTTTGGTGCCCCTCCCCCTCGTTCGGCCCTTACCAGCTGGGTAGAGCGTGACCCGGCGCTTGCCTCTGCAAGCTTTGAGTACGGAAACGATCTGCTCATGGACACCGAGATCGTGCTGCCCGACGGTGAGCTGTTCAAGACCGGACTCTGGTCCGCCGGGGGCAAGCCGGGATCACATATGGGGCCTGTCCGTTCAATGCTCTACCGGTTCTGGACTGCCGCACAGGGTACCATGGGGATTATCACCAAGGCATGCTTCAAGGTTGAACACCTGCCTGCTGCCCGGAAAATTATTGCCTTCTCGTTTAGTTCTCTGGAAGACGTCATGGGCCCGATGTATGAAATTCAGCGCAAAGAGATCGGCCTCGAGTGTTTTGCCCTAAACCGTTTCAATCTGGCATCCATGTTCTGCAAAGAGTGGCAGGTCCCGGACACCTTTCCCGCCCAGGCGGTGGAGTCACGGCAGTTTGAAACGCTTCGCAAGGAGCTTCCTCCATGGGCCATGATCATCTGTCTGAACGGCGGCCCGGAGCTTCCTGAGGAGAAAATAGCATATGAGGAGGAGGCACTGCAGGAAATCGGTTCACGACTGGGCCTGTCTGCGTACAGCCTGAACGGGAATGAGCAGCTGCTGCTTGATGATATGCTCAGGCCGTGGAACATATTGAAAAAATTCTGCTACCGTGGCTCTATACATGATGTTGCCTTTAAATCACCCCTTAAACGCGTAACAGAGATGGAGCGTATTGTTTCATCCGCTGCAGAAAAGCAGGGGTATCCCGAAGATGATATCGGTGCCTATATCCTTCCCATTGAACGGGGCAGGGCAGTACACTGTGAGTTCGATTTTCACTGCGCTCCTGCAGAAAAAGAGACTGTTCGAACGCTCTGGCTCGAGACCAGTGAAAAACTCATCGACGAAGGAGCATTTTTTGACAGGCCCTACGGCGCCTGGGCCGAGATGATGTACAGCAGAACCGGTGAATATACCCATAAGTTAAAAGAGCTGAAAGCAGAGCTTGATCCGAACAGCATTTTAAATCCCGGACACCTTTGCTTTTAACCGCATAAGGAGCACTTTGATGGCTGAAGAAAAGAACGAAAAAAAGGTTTTTGAAAAAGATCTGGATGATTACCGGGATCAGGTATGGGGATGCGCACGATGTAACTGGTGTCAGAACCAGTGGGGATGGAACGTGAAGAGTGCCGAGTTCTCTGAAATATGCCCCGCATTTCACGAGTACCGCTTTTTCCCGTATTCGGGCATGGGAAAGATGCATATGGCCCGGGCGATACTAGAGGGTGATTTCGACTATGAGGACGCCCCTGAGCTGGCGGAATTTGTTTATACCTGTACAACCTGCGGGGCGTGCGAGATGAACTGCCAGCGCATGCAGGATAAAGAGCCCCTTAAGGTAAATGAGGCACTGCGCGCGAAACTTGTTGCAGACGGCATAGGTCCCATGCCGGACCACAAGAAGCTTATAAGCAGCGTCAAGAGCTATGACAACCCCTGGATGCAGCCCAGGACCCAGCGGAAACGGTGGGCCAAGAAAATAGGCATTAAGGATGTCAACAAGGAGCCCGCGGAAACGCTCTATTTTGTGGGCTGTACCACGGCACTTGATCCGTCTATGACCAAGGCCGCACAGGATACCGCCAACATTCTTCTGAAGGCCGGTGTCGATCTGGGGACCCTGGGCCAGAACGAGCTGTGCTGCGGCAGCCCCATCGCGCGGATCGGCGACCGGGAGACCTTTTTTGAGCTTGCCCGGAGAAATATCGACCGCTTGAACGCTCTCGGCTTAAAGGAAATTGTGACCTCGTGCCCGGGATGCTACCGGGCTATAAAACTGGATTATGCGGAGATTCCCGATGTGCCTGCGATCAATTTCGAGGTTCTTCATACCGTTCAGTATATCGATCGGCTTATTCAGGAAGGCAGACTTACGTTCACCAAAGAGATCCCCCTGAAGGTTACCTGGCACGATCCCTGTCACCTAGGCAGGCACTGCGGCATATACGAGGAGCCGCGCAATATATTGAAGGCCTTGCCCGGCATAGAATTCGTGGAGAAGGAACGGATCAAGGACCAGTCGTGGTGCTGCGGCGGGGGCGGCGGCGCGCGTACGGCATTTCTGGAGTTCGCCCAGGTGACGGCAGCAAAGCTTATTGACGAAGTCAAAAAAACAACCGGCGCAGAGGCTATTGTGACGTGTTGCCCGTTCTGTGAGCAAAACATCGGGGATGTCCTGGCGCGGACCGGCGATTCACTGCAGTTAATCGATCTCACCGACCTTGTGGTCAGGGCTCTCTAAAGTATACGGAATAACATTTATCGTACGTGAAGCAAATAAGGAGTCTCACATGGCTGAAGGAAAAAAACAGAAGGTAATGCACAAGAAACTTGCCCGGGACGTGTATCAGGCACTTGAAGATGTTGTGGGAAAACGCTGGATAAACGAAAAACGCTCCCTGGTGGAGACCTACAGCAAGCTTTCCATTGAGGGAATGACCTTTGTCAGGAAACATCAGAAAGACGAGACCATCCTTCCTGCCTGTGTCGTGCTGCCCGGGTCAACGGAAGAAGTGCAGTCCATTGTGAAAATCTGTAACCGGTACGGTGTTCCCTTTGTTCCCTTTACCAACGGGCAGGTTTTCTGTACGCCCACCAATGACGTTCCGACTCTGGTGATACATCTTTCCCGGATGAATAAAATAATAAATATTGATGCAGAGAATATGGCGGCGACCCTTGAGGCCTATGTCGATTATGCCCAGCTCCAGGCAGAGGCAATGAAACAGGGCCTGTGGAACGGAGGGACACCCCTTGCCACCACACTGTGCAAGCTGTCTTCACAGTTTTCTTTTGCCGGGCTGTGGCAGACGGACCTTAAGTACGGCCTGCTGAACCGCAATATTGTCAGCGTTAAAATGGTCCTTCCCGACGGGGAGATCCTTACCATCGGATCACGGTGCCTGCCCAAAGCGGGCGACTACTGGGAGTACGGGCCGGGCCCCGACCTGCTGGGCATACAGCGTGGAGGAGCCGGCAGCAACGGTATTGTTACCGAAATCACGGTAAAGCTTCATCCCTGGGCAGGGGACGAGACCCTTCCCGAGGTGCCCCACGGAAGGCCGAGCCTTGAGGACGTGCATGACCCCAAATATGACAGCCCACCGCCGCCTGCAAATCACAAGCTGTACTGGATTGAATTCAACGATATGGAAACCCAGATAAAAACGATGCGCGATATCTCTCACGCGGGCATAGCCATCGGGCTGAATGCCACCGGCGTATACTCTGCCTATTACTGCTCCCAGACGCAGGAAATGACCTGGGACCGGTGTGAAAATAAATTTTTCCCCGACTATAACTGCTATGCTATTTTGGCGGGCATAACTTCACCAAAACAGATTGAGTACGAGGAGAAGGTGCTCAAGCGGATTGTTCAGAGAAACGGCGGGACCTTTCTCTCTGCGGATCACAAGCCCGAAGTGCTCGAGGCGCTGAAGCCATGGAACCTTGACTGTATACGGCATACCTGCGGATACCGCATGAACCGGAAGATGTACGCCAGCGCGTGGCTGCCAACCGGACCGTTCGAGGTTGCCAAGCAGACCCAGCAGTTCTGGTCAGACGCGCTGAATGCTTTCGGCGAGTGCGACATCACCGACCGGGGCGGTGCCGACGACACACCCTTCCTCTACGCTCTGCAGCGCGGGCGGTTCAGCTTTGCCGAAGTCGACAATTATCCGGATCCCACGAATCCCGACGAAATCGTCAAGGCCGCCGGATTCGGCGTTTACGGTATGGCACGTCTGGTGAAGGAAAACGTCTGTCCCTGTCTTATGGCATTTTTGAGCGTTGAGCCCTTCACCACCATGTTTCCCGAAGTCGGCCCCGACCAGCATATCCTGTTTAGAAAGATCCGCAAGGTATTTGATCCCAAAGGCGTTAACGCCCCCGGCAGGCAGGTGTATACCAAGGAGGAGTGGGAGAACGCCCCTGCAGAGCTCAAGCAGATGGTCAACAAAATGCGTGAGATGGTGGGGCTTGAGGCGGTACAGTAACCATACTAGGTCACATAAAACGTTAACTTTTTCAAAAGGATAGAGCACATGAAAATCATAAAAATTGTCTTCGCAGTATGTATGCTGTCGGTTTTCAGCATGGCGTCGGTGTCTTTCGCAGCAGAGGTCATCAAGGTAGTTCCCGAAAAAAAGGTCGAAGGTGCCAGTATCATACGGCTTCACAGCACAAAAGGTGTCATACCGTCGGTGTTGAGGGTACGTCCCGGTCATACCGTTATATGGCTTAACGAGAAAAACAGTCTGATTGAGATACAGTTTACCGGCAAACAGGTTACCGTTGCCTGTGATAATCCGGTAAATTTTGTCGTTGATGAGAAGGGGTCCTTCGTCTCCAATAAGATTCCCCTGGGCGCGGTAGCAAGCCTTTGTATGATTCAAAAAGGCGAATATGATTTTTATATAAAAAGAGTAGCGCTCCAGGAACCGGACGAGCAGGCTAAAGCAAAATTTCAAGGAAAGATTATTGTAGAGTAGGCGATAGCAGTATCCATGAAATACCGTATATGGGGTATGTTCCCGGTGTACCGTGTGCCGGTCAGTGGAATAAGAAAGAGGGTTAATTACCCTCTTTTTTTTTATCCCCTTTGCTGTTATGATATATGGTAAAGCACACTCTCTACAGAAAGGCTGCAGGCAACCGATGAGCTTTGTTCCCGTTTATAAAAAAGAACTGAAATCCTATTTCACGTCACCGGTGATATATACCGTCCTGACGGTTTTTCTTGCCATAGCAGGCTATTTTTTCTACAGCAATATTTTAATGATAGTATTGCTCCAGGGATCAAGTGTCAGGGTCAATCTGTGGGAATATACATTCAATGATATGCGCTTTATCATGATCCTGCTGCTCCCCCTGATTACCATGCGCCTGTTTGCGGAAGAGAAGAAGCACGGCACCATTGAGCTTCTGTTCACCAGCCCCCTGCGGGACCGCGAGATTGTGTGGGGAAAGTACTGCGCCTGTCTCAGCGTGCTTGCGACCATCTTTGTGCTGACCCTTCTGTATCCCCTGCTGTTTAAGAGCATGTTTTATGTGGACGTCGGTCCGGTCGTAGCCGCCTATTTGGGCCTTTTCCTCCTCGGCGCCACGTTTCTTTCGTGCGGTCTTTTTGTTTCATCCCTTACCGAGAATCAAATCGTCGCGGCAATCGGCACGTTCGGGGTGCTGGTTTCTCTCTGGTTCGTGGAAAACTATCAGGGAGCCGAAGGCCTTCCCATAATCGACGCCCTGACGCGCCTCTCATTCCAGAAACATTTTTACAGTTTTAAACGGGGTGTTATTAATACTAAAGACATCATCTATTTTGTAACGGTCTGCCTGTTTTTTATTTTTCTTACCTTAAAGACGCTTGACGTAAGAAAACGCACGCCGATATCCGTCACCGGAACCTTGTTCGGTATCAGTTTTAAAAAGCCTGATATATACTGGTTTGTCTTTACGGGAAAGCTGCTGCTTTTTGTGTGTGTTTTTCTGTTTGTCAACGTGGCGGGAAATAATTACAACCGGCGGTTCGACCTTACCCCCGGCAGGTTTTTTTCACTGGCACCGGCATCGTACCGTGTGCTCGGCCTGCTGAAGGACGAGATGAAGCTGACGGTATTCTGCGAAAGGGAGCAGCAGTTCAGGTATGAAGAGCTGCTTGGTATTATTGCCGCGTCTTCACAGAATTTTTCCTACAAGCTGGTAAATATCAGCAGAAACCCGGTACAGGCCAAGGCCCTGGGCATAGACAGCGGAGGGGCGGGTATAGCCGAATACAGACAAAGGCGTGAGGTGCTGCAATCGGTCAACGAGGCAAGTGTCGTTAAATCTATTCTCACGCTTACCATGGAACAGCAAAAAACGATACGCTGCCTGGGAAGGTTTGAAGACACGACACGGCCCGCCGGCTATGGTGATGTCCGCAGGCTCCTGAACCAGCGAGGTTTTATAGTTGAAAAGCTTACACTGAACGCCGCGGGTGACGTGCCTGATGATACCCTGATTCTGCTTGCCGTCGTTTCCCGGGACGATGTTCCCCAGCAGGTCCTTCAGGCACTGGAAAGATTTCTGGAAAAGGGCGGCAGGGTGCTCGTTTTCCTTGAACAGGGACCCGTGCCGCGTGTCAGCCGGTTCCTTGCGCGGTACAATGTCGACGTGGGTGATGATATTGTCATTGACAGGAACAATACCGCCGCAGGCTTTGATGAGCAGACACCCCTGGTTCTGGTGAGCCGCTGGCACACCATATCACAGCGTGTCACCGCACCGGTGATTGCCCCGAGGTTCCGTTCCGTTCAAGTGGGCTCTGGAATACCTGCCGGGCTCTCCTGGACCATTCTCGCCCAGTCAAGCAAAAGGACATGGGCCGAAAGTGACCTTGAGAGTGCCGATAACGGAACCGCCCGATACGACAGCGAAACAAAAGATGTGTACGGTCCTGTTCCCGTCGGCGTTGTTGTGGAAAACAAAGGGGCCTATGAAAAAACCCTCGACCACGGGAAAATGATTGTCATTGGAAACGCATCCTTCATAAACAACGAGTACCTGGGCACCCTGGCAAACAGGGACTTTTTTTTGAGCATGACAAGCTGGCTTGGAGAGAAGAAAGACGTTCTTGCCGAACTTGAGATGCAAAAGGCGGTTGCTCCCGCCCCCCCGATTCGTTTAACCCAGACCGCTACGCGCCTGCTGTTCTGGCTCGCAGTTGTCATTGAGCCGCTGCTTATGCTTATACTCGGTGCCGCTGTTGTGCTGTGGCGTAAAACGTACCGATGACGCGGTAGCGTATAATACTGTCTCGTAATCGATCGATGCCGGATTCATTGCGCTGTATGCCGTATGTGCATGATGTGCTTTTTCGTTGTGTGGTACATTGTTTGTGAGACATGTTTATGGTAGACAGACCGTCATGACGTACAGAAAAGCACTGCATATTTCCATGATGCTTCTTGCTGCCGTCGGGTGGGGTGAAGCGGCTGCTCTTGAGCCCGGTGACGCGAGCAGGAATTTTGCCCTCAAGAACGACCGGGGCGAAATTGTTACCCTGTCATCTGTTGCAAAGGATGCTGACCTAACGCTTCTCCAAATCCTGTCGGTATACTGCGAATCCTGTAAGAAGCAGATTCCCGTCATCAATGACATTTTCCGACAGTACCGTTCGCGGGGAGTGCGGATAGTAACCGTTGCTCTGGGAAACGGGATTGATGAAATAGCCTCATTTTCCAAGCAGTTTAACAATCCCGGCGTTGTGCTGGCCGATCCGGATAACATAGTATACTATATGTACGGGGTACAAAAGGTCCCGCAGTATTATCTTATAGATTGCTGGGGCACCATCAGGTATCGTGCCGGGGCACAGGAAACAGCCCTGCTGCAAAAAGAGCTTGACCTGATTCTGCAACAGCAGAGCACCCCTCTGCGTGCCGGTGATCCTGCACGGGGGTTTGCCCTTCCCGGTAAGAACGGTAAAATATGTACGGTTGCCTTCGACCGGAGTAGCAGGAGTACTATAATAGCCTTTTTTGACGATGAAGATGAGGTTAACCGCGCTCAGGCAGAGTTCCTCAACCGCCTCGTGCTGTTTTCCGACAACCATGAAACACGCATTGTCGGCATAGCCTCACCGGCCCTCTCCAAAGCGTTTGAGCGGTTTGCCGCTACCGTAAAACCGTTGTTTCCCTTCCTGCAGGATCATAACGGCACGGTATGTGCATCATACGGGGTTACGCATGCTCCCGAGATGGTGATTGTCGACGAGTCG